>ERZ842401.2000-NODE-2000-length-27878-cov-8.664127_pt1 | contig 27878 bp, 24 predicted proteins | sample MGYA00521270_ERZ842401 | MGnify/ENA primary metagenome ERZ842401 (study PRJEB31892, sample SAMEA3878208) | bioreactor metagenome | biome: Moose rumen | place: Sweden | collected 2011-10 | study: EMG produced TPA metagenomics assembly of the PRJEB12797 data set... | reverse complement strand
GATAGTTCCAAGCAGTGTTCTCTGGGTCGGAGCAGGTCAAAGAACTTGACTTGATAGTCCAGAGGTTGTCGCCGGAGAGGTAGACGCGTGCACTGGACAGCAACAACTTCTTCACGATGTTGGCAGGCAGGGTATAACCCAGTTGCAGGGTGCGCAGTTTGGCATAAGAGCCATTCTCAATGAAGTAAGATGACATACGCCCCTCATCGGCACCGTTAGAGGTGGTCAGAGCGGGAATGCTGGAGTTCGCATTGGCTGGTGTCCATGCGTCGACGACGCGAGCACCCTTGTTAGAACCAGCATCGGTGATGCTCCAGAAGTCGGTCTGGTATTTCTGATTGTTCACTACATCAACACCAGATACTCCTTGCCAGAACATGGTGAAGTCGAAGTCGCGATAAGAGAGGTTGATATTCAGACCCCAAGAGAAGTTGGGCACGGGATTGAATACCCATGTGCGGTCTGCCTCGTTGATCTTACCGTCACCGTTGAGGTCGGCATACTTCAGACCACCGACGCGGGCACCAGCCTGTCCGTGGGCAAGAACCTCCTCACGTGACTGATAGAGTCCCTCCACCACGTAACCAATCAGAGAGCCGTATGCTTTCTCGTCTTGTGCCAGGTTGTGATAATCGTTATGCTCGTAGGAGTTCTTTGACTTTTCGGGCAGATAGGTCACCTTGGAACGGTAGAAGTCAACGTTTCCCGTTATATCATAGCGCAGACCGTAGGCTGTGGTGTGTCGGTAGCCCAGGTTCAGTTCCATACCCCAGTTCTTCAGTGTAGGACCATTGATCCATGTCTGACCACCGAAACCGATCGCACCGAGGAAGGCAGGCTGTACCAGCATGTCCTTGGTCTCTTTGAAGAAGAGGTCGTAAGAACCATAGAGGTCACCTCCGAAGAGTGAGAAATCAGTACCGAAGTTCCACTGTGACGAGGACTCCCACTTCAAGTCCTCATTAGCGGACTGTGACTTATAGTAACCAGAGGGTAGTGTGCCAGAGCCCTGCAGGTTGAGGTCGTAGGCAGTGGAGTTCTCACGTGTTGAGCCGTAGTCAGCGATATAGAGTCCATAGTGAGCAATATTTGAGTTCATGCCCTGGTTACCAGTCACACCGTAACTGGCTCGGATCTTCCAATCGCGGAGCCACTCAGCCTTGATGTGCTTAGAGAGTCGATAACCGAGAGATACTGACGGGAAGGTACCATATTGGTGGTTCTTACCGAAACGGCTGGAACCGTCATGACGCAGGGTGAAAGAGGCAAGCAACTGGTCGTTCCAGTTATAGTCAATCTTACCGAAGTATGACATCAGTTTATAGCCGTCACCAGAGCCACGAACGGTCTGGATGCCAGTACCAGCACTTGGCCACATATAATCGATGGTCTCCAGAGGATAGTCGGTACGACGACCTGCAAAGTCGATACCATTGTCCTGGTGAGCCTCGAGACCAAGCAGGATGTTGAGGTTGTGGTTCTCTACGATATCGAAGTTATACTGGACGGTATTTGACCATGTCCACTTGGTGCTGTGGGTCTGAGCCAGTTCGCTGGCATTGGTGTCGTTGTTGACCACGTCAGAGTGCCATGTGTGAGTCAGCGCACGGTTATAACTGTTGGTATAGTCGATACCGAAGTTAGAGCGGAAGAGCAGTCCCTCGATAGGAGTGATATCCACGTAGGTATTGGCGAAGATGCGCCATTTCTTCAGGCGGTTGTCCTTGTTGTGATAGAGTTCACGCATGGGGTTCTGGCGGTCGCTCATACCACCGACAGGACCAGAGAAGGTCTCACCGTCGATCTCGTAGACGGGAAGTGTCGGAGCCATCTTCAGCGCATTCTCCAAAGGAGCGCAGTCAACATTATTAGTATATGCGAAAGTGGCATTCTCGCCAACGCTGATGATCTTGTTGATCTTATAAGAACTGTTGAAGCGAGCCGAGAAATTCTCGAAGTCAGTGTGCTTCAAGACACCAAGCGCCTTCTTATATCCAGCGGAGAAAAGAGTCGTTGCCTTCTCGTTAGCCTTCGAGAAGGAAATGTCGTAGTTCTGGGTGACACCTGTGCGTCCGATCTCGTCCACCCAGTCGGTATTACTGTATGGCATCGTCTGCCTGGCATTCATGAAACCATCGTAGTAACCACCTACGGCGTATGATTCCATCGCGCCAGTAGCAGGGTTGTAGACAGAGATAGGAGTGCCTCCGTCAACGTGGAGAGACAAACCGTAGTTCTGGGCATAGTCGTCAGGATTCTTGCCGTCATTAAGGGCAGCCTGTACCAGAGCGGTAGCATACTGCTGGCTGTTGAGGAGTTTCATCTTCTGGGTCATCCATGAAACCGACACAGAGGCGTTGAAGTTGATGTTGATCTTGTCGCCTTTCTTACCTTTCTTGGTGGTGATGACAATGACACCATTGGCAGCACGGCTACCATAGATAGAGGCAGAGGCGGCATCCTTCAAGACCTGCATGGACTCGATGTCGGCAGCGTTCAGACTGTTGAGTGAGCCACTATATGGCATTCCGTCCACGATGTACAGAGGTGTCGTGCTCGAGCCACCCATAGAACCGATACCACGGATGTGGACATCAGCCTCGCCAGAGGGAGAGCCGTTGGAGGTGATGGTCATACCGGGCACCTTACCCTGCAAGGAAGCCATGGGGTCGGTAGTGCTGGACTTGAAGTCCTTGGTCTCTACCACGCCGACAGAACCAGTGAGGTCTGCCTTGCGCTGGACCTGGTAACCTGTTACCACGACCTCGCTCAATACCTGCGCATCGTCTTTCATCGTCACCTGCATCCCGTTCTGGGCAGGCAACTCGACGGTCTCATAGCCGATGTAGGAGAAGACGAGGGTCTTGCCTGCCTCCACCTTCAACTTGAAGTTACCATCGAAGTCAGTGACAGTACCGTTTGTCGTACCTTTCTCCATGACGGTGGCACCGATGACAGGTCCCATAGCGTCAGTCACTGTTCCCGTAATCTCTTGCGCGTACATTATTGTACTAATCAGCAAGGCGAGGAAACTTAGAATTAATCGTTTCGCTTGTTTCATTTCTTGTTGTTTGTTTGGTTAGTACTCTTGTTAATTACTGCTGCAAAAGTACTTCTATTTAAATAGAGGGGCTAAAACAGATGTTTCAAAGAACTAAAAAAATCGTTCAATGTAACAATTTTGTTAGACATTGAACGATTTTTCTTAGGACTTCCTCATGTCGCCAGGTAGCATCCCGAACTCCTCCTTGAAACATTTGGTGAAGTAACTGGGTGCCGTGAATCCTACTTGGTAGGCTACCTCGCTGACAGAGAGGTCGGTGGTCTGTAGCAACACCTTGCTGCGGTTGAGGCGACTCAGACGGATGATGTCCACAGGGGTACGACCTGTCTGCGCCTTGACCTTACGGTAGAGTTGCACACGACTCACGCCCATCTGCGCCGCCAGTTCCTCCACGCTGAAGTCGCTGTTGCTTATCTGCTCCTGCACATACTGGCGTAGCCGCTCCAGGAACCGGGCATCGGCATCCGCCCCTATCTGCTCCTGCTCCTCTGGGGTCACATCCGTGATGGCAGGTTGCCGAGTGTCAGGGGATTCGCCCGCTGGCGTCTCGCTCTGGGGCACGTTGACGACCATGGAGAACGCCTGTCGCTCCAGTCGGTGACGGCGGCGCATGTTAAACACGATAAACAGGGCACTCAGGATGACGACCAGAATGATGACTGCCTGCAGCAGCGTGATCATACGCTGCGTGTCGAGTTCCTGCAAGTAGGAGTTCGCCTTCTCGTGCAGTTGGTCGAGGTAGGCGGTCTGACGCAGGGTCTCCTCACTCTCCATCAGGAGGACATTGGCATTGTCACGGGTGACGATAGCCGATTTCAGGAGGTTCTCCTTCTCATACGGTTTGCCGTCAAGGATATTGATGGCAAGTTGGATGAGTTGGTCGCCATGGGTGGGGTAGATGTAACTGGCGTCCAGCAGGGATTCACGCACCAACTGGATACCGCCACCTTTCCCTGGCAGTCCGTCGATGCCGCAGAAGCGGGGAAGACCCACCCCCTCGCCCTCCCTGTTGAGGGAGGGGACTCTGGCTATTTCCAGGAAAGCCTTACGGGCTCCCATCGCCATACGGTCGTTCTGTCCGAATACATAGTCGATGGCAGTCGGCTGTTGACTCAACCACTGCTTCGTGGCGTTGTAAGCGCTCTCCTCTGTCCAGTCGCCCTGCAGGGTGTCTATGAGTTGTATCTGCGGGTAGTGGCTCAACGCCTCCATGAAACCGTTATGACGCTCGATGGCAGGGGAGGAGTCCTTGAGTCCCTTGATCTCGAGGATATTCCCTTTCCCCTTCAGTTGCCGGGCGATATATTCTCCCATCGTACGCCCCATCTCATAGTTGTCGGCACTGATGAAGGCGGTGTATTTCCGGGAATTGGTCTTACGCTCGAAGACGATGACGGGAATACCTTTGTCATAGGCACGGTCGATGGCAGGTGAGATAGTCGCCACCTGGTTAGGAGCCACAATCAGCAGGTCGATACCCGTGGCAACAAGGCTGTCAATCTGTTGGATTTGTCGTTCATCACTGTCGTAGGCAGAGGCGAAACGTAGTTCCACATGACCTTGGATATATGCTCCCATGCGCAACTCTGCATTCTGCTTGTCACGCCAGATGTCCTCAGAACACTGGGATACACCAATGGCATACCGTGGCTTCTGCTCTTGGCAGGCTGTGAGCAGCAGTAATAGTGTGATGGTTAGGATGGTTTTTGTAGTACGAATCATATGTCTGTTAGTCGTTTTATTATTTTACGGTTGACTCTCTCCCTCCACATATTCCTCTAGGAACATATGCTCACCATCATAGACGGCATAGGTAAACTGGCTGATCCAGTCGCCGAGAATCATAAAGCGGGTATGGCGTGCCAGTTTGATATCGAGTTCGATATGGCGGTGCCCGAAGATGAAGTAGTCAATATTAGGATGGTCTTCAATATACTCCTTGGCAAAGAGCACCAGATGTTCTTTGTCTTCTCCTAAGTAGGTGGGCTCATCCGTCTCTTTGTGCTTGATATAACTTTGCTTCGCCCAAGTGAGTCCGAAACTCATGCCCCAGCGGGGGTGAAGGGAGGAGAACAGCCATTGGCATACCTTGTTATGGAAGATGGCGCGGATGACCTTGAACGACTTGTTGGGGTCGCCCATGCCGTCGCCATGTGCCAAGAAAAACTCCTTACCGTAAATCTCCGTCGTCTCAGGCTTCTTATGCAGGACAACCCCGCACTCCTTCTCCAGATACTCGTAAGCCCAGATGTCATGGTTGCCAGTGAAGTAATGCACCTCCACGCCCATGTCCGTCAGTTCTGAGAGTTTCCCTAAAAAGCGGGTGAACCCTTTGGGTACTACGTACTTGTATTCATACCAGAAATCGAACATGTCGCCCAGCAGATAGATGGCAGCAGCCTTCCCCTTGATACTGTCGAGGAAACGTACCAGTCGCCTTTCCTGCATTCGTTGATGCGGAATGGCAAGTGACCCTAGATGGGCGTCGGAAAGGAAATAGACGTTCTTCATAACTATGAACTCTTAACGAAGAACTCAATCAAGTCCCAGTTCAACCCTAGCCTCCTCACTCATCATACTCTGGTCCCAAGCAGGTTCGAAGACGAGGTTGACATTGGCATGGGTGATGCCCTCTACACTCTCTACCTTCGTGCGTACATCCTCTAATATAAAGTCGGCAGCAGGACAGTTGGGGGCGGTAAAGGTCATCTCCAATTCCACTGATGCATCCTCCTGTACGTCTATCTTGTAGATCATACCGAGGTCGTAGATATTGACAGGAATCTCCGGATCGTAGACGGTTTTGAGCACGTCCACGATCCGTTCTTCCAGTTGTGATTTCTTTTCTTGTGTCATTATTTCCTAAATTTTCTGCAAAGATAGGAAAAAATGTTCAATGTTCAATGTTTAATGTTCAATTATTTAACGTGTAACGCTCGCATCGCATTCAGCACGGCTAATACCGTGACACCCACATCAGCGAAGACGGCAAGCCACATGGTGGCAATACCAAGGGTGGCGAGAATCAGGACGGCAACCTTCACTCCTATAGCAAACCTGATATTCTGGCGGGCAATGCGAATTGTGCGGCGGGCAATGCGGATGGCAAGGGCAATCTTGGCGGGCTTGTCGTCCATTAGCACCACATCAGCGGCTTCGATAGCGGCATCACTGCCCAGTCCGCCCATTGCGATTCCTATATCAGCACGGGCAAGGACAGGAGCATCGTTAATACCGTCACCGACGAAGGCTGTTGGCTGTTGGCTGTTGGTGGTGAGCAATTTCTCCATATAGGCGACTTTGTCGGCTGGCAGTAACTCGGTATGGTATTCGTCCATGTGGAGTTGCTGGGCGACATGCTCTCCGACGGCATGGCGGTCGCCTGTAAGCATCACAGTCTTCCTGACACCTAATGCTTTCAGTTGGGTAATGGCTTCAGCACTGTCTTCCTTGATTTTGTCGTTGATGACGATATGTCCTGCATATACGCCATCAATGGCAACATGGATGATGGTGCCCACATGATGGCAGTCGTGCCACTTGGCTCCAATAGCCTCCATCATCTTCGTGTTTCCGACACATACTACACTGGTCTTAACTCCATCACTCCTTAACTCCTTCACTACTGCTTTGATTCCCTGTCCGGCAATCTCCTCTACGTCAGAGAGTTTGCATCCGTCAGTAGCCTCTTCTGGGAAGGCGTCGCGGAGGGCTGCTCCGATGGGGTGGGTGGAGAAATGCTCCACATGGGCGGCAAGGTGTAACAACTGGTGCTCATCGCAAGAATCGGGATGTACTGCCTCTACGGCAAACTGTCCGTGTGTCAGCGTACCAGTCTTGTCGAAGACGATGGTATCAACCTTGGCAAGTATATCCAAATAGTTGGCTCCCTTGATGAGGATTCCTTTGCGAGAGGCGCCACCAATACCGCCAAAGAAAGTCAAGGGCACACTGATGACCAAGGCGCAAGGGCAGGATACTACCAGGAACATGAGGGCACGGTAAATCCAAGTTGATAGTTGATAGTTGATCGTTAGTAGTTCGCAAATAATGGGTGGGAGGATGGCAATGGCGATAGCGGCGAAGACGACGATAGGGGTATAGATACGAGCGAATTTCGTGATAAACGCCTCGTTCTGTGACTTATGCTCACTGGCATGCTCTACCAGTTCGATGATCTTCGATACAGTGCTCTCTCCGAAGTTCTTAGTCGTCCGAACTTTAATCACTCCTGACAGGTTGACGCAACCAGAGATGACTTCATCGTCCACCGTGATCTCACGTGGCAGGCTCTCACCAGTCAGTGCCACCGTGTTGAGTGCGGAAGACCCTTCGACGACGATTCCGTCGAGAGGTACTTTCTCACCAGGACGGATAATAATGACGGAGCCGACTTCCACCTGTTCAGGACTTACATCTTCCGTCTGACTTTCCCTCTCGACATGTGCCACGTCGGGGCGGATATCCATGAGATGGGAGATACTCTCTCGGCTTTTTCCTTCGGCATAGCCTTCGAAAAGTTCTCCGATTTTGAAGAACAGCATGACGAAGACTGCCTCGGGGAATTCCGTCTCGGCACCAGGCAGGAAACCAATCAGGAGGGCTCCGATAGTGGCAATAGACATCAGAAAGTGCTCATTGAAGGCTTCGCCATGGGCAATCCCCTCTGCAGCCTCTTTCAGCGTGTCATACCCGATGAGCAGATAGGGGACAAGATAGACAAGCAGTAGTTGCCAAGTGGCGAGTGAGAAATTCTTCTCTATGACTATAGCCAGTATTAAAAAGATAACATTGACAATGATTAAAGACAATTGCTTTACTAATCCATCATGATGATGCTCATGGTGGTGATGCTCATGCTGGCAGCACTCCTCTTCATGATGATGGTGATGATGATGTTCGTGTGACATACCTTTTACGTTTTAATAGTTTTCTGCGTGCAAAGGTATGGAAAGAGTTTTGCAACCTGGTTGCAAATGGAGGAAAAGTGTGATTTTCTGCAACTGGGTTGCAAAACTATCCGAGTCGTCCTTCCTCTTGATAACTGTAATAAGCCCCGTCGGTGATAATGACATGGTCAAGGAAATGGATGCGCATCACCTCACAAGCCTTCTTGATGCTCTGGGTAATAGCGTTGTCCTGCTTGCTGGGCTTCAGACTTCCTGATGGGTGGTTGTGGCATACGGCAAGGATGGTGGCATTGGCAAGTACAGCCTCCTTCATGATAATACGTATGTCGACAGAAACTTCTGTGATGCCGCCATGGGAGACACGAAGTTCCTTGATGAGTTTATACCCTTGATTCATCAGCAATATCCAGAACTCCTCCACGTCCATATCTTGCATAATGGGGTGCATGTGGTTATAGATTCGGGTGGCAGTGCCACAGTCGGGGCGTTCCTCAGGAGTCTCCATCTGTCGTCGTTTTCCTAACTCACAGGCAGCGAGAATAGAAATTGCCTTAGCCTCTCCGATGCCATTATACTGCATGAGGTTCTGGCGGGGCATCTTCCCCAGAGTATTGAGGTTTTGATGACAATCGCTCAGCACGCGTTTCATCAAGTCGACGGCACTCTCTTTCGTTGAGCCCGATCCTATCAGGATAGCAAGCAACTCTGCATTGCTCAGTGCCTCAGCACCGAGTCGCATCATCTTCTCACGTGGACGGTCTTCCTCCGACCATAAGGTAATCTTTAACTTATCCATAATTGAATAGTTGACGATTATAAGGGTTATTGATAGAAATTTTTCTCAAATGCTTGAAACTCGTCTTTGCCTTGTACACACCGTTTCCACCAACTCTCGATGAAGCCCAACCCGTAGCCCATCAGTTGGACGAAAGCAGCAGGGATGCTGAGGAGTCCCACCTTCAGGCTCTTATTCCGAAGGGTGGAGTCGATGAGGATGATGAGGCTGTAGAGGATGATTGGTAACCAAAGGCACACGCAGAGCCAGTACCAGCGGTGTACGTCATCATAGTGCATCAAAACTCGTCCGACAGCGGAGACAAGAACCAGTCCGATAACGCCTACCGTAAATACTGTTGGCAACAGATGGACGAGTTTCATCGTACCAGGGTGGCGTTTCTCCAGATTGATACGGGCAATACCACTGTTGTATACCTGTCGGAAAAACTTACGGAAATCCGTGCGCCGTTTATGCCAGACCCAGGCGTCAGGAAACAACTGGGGCTGATAACCAGCCTCTACGATGCGGTAACTGAAATCGATATCCTCGCCAAAACGCATTTTCGAGAAGCCGCCCAGTTGGAGGTAGATGTCACGACGGATGCCCATGTTGAAAGAGCGTGGGTAGAACTTGTCGAGTTTCTTCTTGCCACCTCGGATACCTCCTGTGGTGAAGAAAGAGGTCATCGAATAGGAGATGGCCTTCTGTACAGGAGTAAACGAGGGATGGGATGCGTCGGGACCGCCAAAGGCGGCTGTTGGCTGGGCTGTTAGCAGGGTGTCTACTGCCTGTATATAGCCAGTGGGCAGTACCACATCGCTGTCGAGTATCAGTACGTATTCGCCCTGTGCCCGCTCCACACCATAGTTGCGGCTCTGTCCAGGACCGCTATTTTCCTTGTAGTAATAATGCAAATCAAGGATGTTTGCGTACTTGTCGCAAACATCCTTGCATGGTTTCTGTGAGCCATCTTCCACGATAATCACCTCGAAATCTTTGAGAGTCTGGGAGCAGAGGCTCTCCAGTAACTCGTCCACCTCGTCGGGGCGATTGAATACGGGAACGATGACAGAATATCTCATTTACTCTTTTACACGGTTCAGATAACTGCCATCACGGGTGTCAACCTGGATGAGGTCGCCCTCGTTGATGAATAGAGGTACACGAACCTCTACACCAGTCTCCAGTGTTGCAGGCTTGGTGGCGTTGGTAGCGGTGTCACCCTTAACGCCTGGCTCTGAATGGGTCACACGGAGGTTGGTCTTTACGGGCATCTCCGCATACAGGATGGTACCGTCAGTAGTATCGCTGACAACAGATACCACGTCACCTTCCTTCATATACTCATGACCAATAACGAGATCGTTAGCAATGGGAATCTGCTCAAAAGTCTCCTGGTTCATGAAGATACGACCTTCCTGATCCTCATACAGATACTGGTAGTCGCGATGCTCGATGACTACATCCTCCAGTTTCTCACCGATGTTGTAGCGACGCTCCAGGACACGACCATCAGTCACATTCTTCATCTTGATGTTCATGATGGTGTTACCCTTACCTGGCTTACGATGCTGGAAATCGATGCAAACCCAAATAGAGCCATCCATGCGGATAGCGGTTCCTTTCTTAATGTCTTGTGAATTAATCATAATTGTACAAACTATATTCTTAAATTTGGCTGCAAAGGTACGAATAAGTGAGCAAAAAACCAAAAAAACGCTCACAAAACTTGCGTAATTCGAAAATAATGCGTACTTTTGCAACCCGATTCGTGAAATAATAACAATAAATAGATAAAAAACAATGAAAAGAACATTTCAGCCACACAATCGTCGCCGCGTGAACAAGCATGGTTTCCGCGAGCGTATGGCAACGAAGAATGGTCGTCGCGTACTGGCTTCTCGCCGTGCAAAGGGTCGCAAGAAGTTGACAGTTTCTGACGAGCATCACGGAAAGTAATCTCCGTCTAACAAGGAGTAAATGGAAGAAATGTCGGGAGAAGACTGTAAGTCAACTCTCGATTTTTTTTGTTTATTATTTGGCATTGTCGATTATTCTTTGTATTTTTGCCGTTTAGATAATTGTATATATTATATATAATAATGAACGCGAAGGAATTCTTGAGCAAGATAGGCAGTAAGATAGGGCATTTTTATGTGCCTATCAACCTGCTTGCCATGGTGATGGTCATCATATTGCTATGCGTGGGCGTGAAATTCGGCCTGGCTCTTTATACCCATCATGGAGAAGGCATTGAAGTGCCCGACTTGAAAGGTATGACTTACCTGAAAGCAAGACTCTTGCTAGAGGAAAATGACTTGAATATCGTGGTCAGCGATTCTGGCTATGTGAAGACGGTTCCTGCAGACTGTATCTTGGCGCAGACACCGGGTGTCGGCACAAAGGTGAAGTCGGGACACACCATTTATGTGACGGTCAACTCTCCCTCTTCTCCTACTTTCGCAATCCCTGACATCGTGGACAACTCCAGTTTCCGTGAGGCGGAGGCTAAGTTGATGGCGATGGGTTTTAAACTGACAGAGCCACAGAAGGTGGTGGGAGAGAAAGACTGGGTATATGGCATTATCTGCCGAGGTCGACGGGTGTCCAATGGTGACCGTATTCCTATTGACTTCCCATTGACACTGATGATAGGAACAGGTTCGTATGACGAGGATGATGACGCAATAAGCGACTATGTGGAGCCAACCTATGAAGCAGATCCAACAGATGGAATGAATGAGCCGTCTGCGACAGGTGAGGTGGATGAATTTGAGGAGGTGACAGCACCATGACCGAGGAACTGGAAGATATCACCTTGATGGAGGATGATGAGGAGCAAGGCGCGCTCTATGAGCATCTACGGATGGAAGTAGATCGCGGCCAAGAGCCTGTTCGTATTGACAAGTACATGTCAGAGCACGTCCAGCACTCTTCTCGCAATCGTATCCAGAAAGCCGCTGACGCCGGTTTTATACAGGTCAATGGCAAACCCGTCAAGAGTAATTATAAAGTGCGTCCAGGAGATGTCATCACCTTGATGCTAGACCGTCCGCATTATGATACGACAATAGAACCGGAGGATATCCCACTGGATATTGTCTATGAGGACGACCAGTTGATGGTGATTAATAAACCTGCAGGGATGGTAGTACATCCAGGATGTGGGAATTGCCATGGCACATTGGTCAATGCCATTGCATGGCATCTGCGTGACCTACCTTCTTACGACCCTAACGACCCTTCGGTGGGACTGGTGCACCGTATCGACAAGGACACCAGTGGACTGCTGGTCGTAGCCAAGACACCAGAGGCGAAGACTGAACTTGGTGCGCAGTTCTTCAACCATGATACACATCGCAGTTATCATGCTCTGGTATGGGGAAACTTCACAGAGGACACAGGGCGCATAGAGGGAAATATCGGGAGAGACCCGAAAGACCGGCTGCGGATGGCTGTCTTCCCTCCCGGCTCGGAGATAGGAAAGAGTGCCATCACCCATTATAAGGTATTGGAGCGCTACGGATATGTCACATTGGTGGAATGCCGCTTGGAGACAGGACGGACGCATCAGATACGAGCCCACATGAAACATATCGGGCATCCGCTCTTTGGTGATGAGCGTTATGGCGGAACGGAGATTTTGCGAGGGGAGCGTACTGCCTCCTATAAGGCATATATCCAGAATTGTTTCAAACGATGTCCCCGTCAAGCACTACATGCCCGTACTTTGGGCTTTGTTCATCCAGTGACAGGAGAACAGATGGACTTCACGTCTCCTCTTGCGGAGGATATGGAGGTGTTGATAGAGAAGTGGAGAAATTATTATCGCAATATCGAAAAAAACTAAATATATGAAAAATTTAAAACGTGTTATTGCTATTGTCTGTGGCGGCGACTCTTCTGAGCACGATGTTTCATTGCGTTCTGCACAAGGTCTCTATTCGTTCTTTGACAAAGATCGCTATAATGTATATATCGTCGATGTGAAAGGGCAAAACTGGAATGTGGAATTGCATGACGGAACGGCAGCACACATCGACCGTAACGATTTCTCTTTTATGGAGAACGGAAAGGCAATGCGCTTCGACTATGCCTATATCACAATCCATGGCACACCAGGTGAGAACGGCATCATGCAAGGTTATTTTGATCTGGTGGGAGTTCCCTATAGCACCAGTGGTGTTTTGGTGGAGGCGATGACGTTTGACAAGTTTGTCCTCAATCAATATTTGCGTGGCTATGGTATCGCAGTAGCAGACTCCCTCTTGATTCGTAAGGGGTATGAGGAACTGGTTAGTGACGATGAGATAGAGCAGCGTATTGGTATGCCATGTTTCGTCAAACCAGCAGCAGATGGCTCTTCTTTTGGTGTGTCGAAGGTCAAAGAGAAGGACCAACTCGCTCCTGCAATCCGTAAGGCGATGATGGAGAGTCCTGAGGTGATGGTGGAGCAATTCTTGGAGGGCACGGAGATATCTATTGGTGTCTATAAGACCAAGGAGAAGTCGGTTGTGCTCCCCGCTACTGAGGTCGTGACACAGAATGAGTTCTTCGACTATGACGCGAAATATAACGGACAAGTTCAGGAAATCACCCCAGCACGACTGTCGGAGGGTGTCACCCGTCGTGTCCGTGAGATAACCAGCCATATCTATGACATTCTGCATTGCAATGGCATCATCCGTATAGATTACATCATTTCTCCAGAGGGTAAGATATCCATGTTGGAGGTGAATACCACACCTGGTATGACGGCAACGAGTTTCATTCCCCAACAAGTTCGTGCAGCAGGTCTCTCTATGACAGACGTATTGACAGATATAGTAGAAAACCAATTCTCTTAGAATGAACGAGTTTGATGAGATACGCCCTTACGAGGAGGGGGAGATGAAGCAGGCGTTTGAGGAACTGATCAATGACCGCCAGTTCTCAAAGATACTCCAGGGTTTTGTACCTTGGTTGCCGAAGACGATACGTAATGGTTTGTTGCGCCTTGCCTTCACAGGAATAAAGACACCTCTTGACTTCCAACTTCGTTTTATGAAGCCCATCGTCAATTATATCATTCGGAAGCATTCAGATGGTCTCACATTCAATGACTCTGCACTTTGTCAACAGCCAGAACAACGTTTCACCTTTGTCAGCAATCATCGTGACATCGTGCTTGACTCCGCTTTCTTGGATGTACTGCTCAATCGATATGATTATCCGACAACGGTAGAGATTGGTATTGGTGATAACCTGCTCATCTATCCGTGGATCAGGCGACTGGTGAGGATGAACAAGACATTTACGGTTCGTCGTGGACTGACTGCCCATGAGATGATGCGCAGTAGTCAGTTGATGAGTCGCTATATCCACTATGCCGTCACACAAAAGAAAGAGAATATATGGATTGCTCAACGTGAGGGTAGGGCAAAAGACTCTGACGACCGTACCCAGGATTCTGTACTAAAGATGCTCGCCATGGGTGGCGAAGGGGCTTTCACGGACCAATTACGCGATTTGAACATCGTACCCTTGACCATCAGTTATGAGTATGATCCTTGTGACTATCTGAAAGCACAGGAGTTTCAGCAGAAGCGTGACAATCCTTCTTTTAAGAAGAGCAAACAAGATGACCTTGACAATATGAAGACAGGTATCTTCGGCTATAAGGGTAGGGTACATTATCATTGTGGGACTCCTATCAATGAGTGGATGGATGAGTTGAAGGATTTGCCTAAGAATGATTTCTTCAAAACTGTGGCACAGCGGATGGATATAGAGATTCATCGCCACTACCACCTGTACCCTTGTAACTATATCGCGCTGGACCTCTTGGAGAATTCAGGCTCTACTAAGAATACTAATTCTTCTGGGAAATACACTCCCGCTGATGTTACCCGCTTCGAGGAATACCTCTCCGCTCAGATAGCGAAGATTCAGATCCCTAACAAGGATGAGGCTTTCCTCCGGGAACGGATGCTGACAATGTATGCCAACCCCCTCCGTAATTACCTTGCCGCCCAATGAGAAAAACGTTATTGTATACAGCCATGTTATGGCTGTCTGTATTCACGGCATGCACGACGGATGCCTATGACAAAGGAGAGGGAAAATACTCCTTAATGCAGGCAGAGTTAGTTGATTTGACGATTAACTCCCAAAAGGAGGCAACGAACTTTTTAACTGATGACGGTGATCGCTACACGTTGATCCCAGCAGTCTCAGCTTCATGGATACAAAAGGCGGACACCACCTATCGTGCCGTCCTCTATTTCAATACGCTTACTGATGCGACTGCCGAGGCTGTATCTCTTGGCGCTGTTCCCACCCTTCGTGCTCGTGAGCATTGGAGACTGGAGAAACAACCCGAAGATCCTATTAGCGTGGAAAGTGCATGGCTCAGTCATAGTGGAAAATATGTCAATCTTGGATTATTGCTGAAGACGGGACAGGTGGATGGAGAGGATGGCGTGCATAGTGTGGGACTGGCGCAAGACACCATCCGGCTTAATGCCGACAAAACTCGAACAGCCTGTTTTCGCTTCTTGCATGACCAAGCAGGCATTCCTGAGTATTATACGAGCCGCCGCTATGTGAGTATTCTTCTACCCGATACGGTGCAGTTAGATACTATCCGGCTGACCCTTCCGACTTATGATGGTAAGATAGAACGTGTCTTCCTTCCTTAGTATTTATAGTTGGTAAAGGCAAAATTATACATAAAAGTTTGTGTATATGCAGAAAAATGTATAATTTTGCACCGCCATTTGAATAAATATACCAAGGATGAAAGTAAAGAATGACAGATTAGAGGCACTGCGAATGATTATCTCCAGTCAGGAGTTAGGCAGTCAGGAAGAGTTGCTGACAGCATTGAAGAATGAGGGATTCCAACTCACTCAAGCCACTTTGAGTCGTGACTTAAAGCAGTTGAAGGTTGCCAAAGCCGCTTCCATGCGTGGCAATTATGTCTATGTATTGCCTAATGAGACAATGTATAAACGTGTCAGTACACCTCAAAGTGCTAAAGAGATGATGCAGGTGCCCGGTTTTGTAAGCATCAATTTCTCTGGTAATATGGGGGTTATCAAGACACGTCCAGGTTATGCCAGTAGTATTGCCTACAATATTGACAACAATCATATAGAGTCGATACTTGGTACGATAGCAGGTGATGACACAATCTTTATTGTCATTAAGCAAGGTATCAATAAAAATGTGGTAATCGATGCCTTGAGTGAAGTTGTACCAAATATGAAGTAAAGAGGTTCGAAGTAGAGATGGAACAACAAGAAAAAGAAATACAAGTATTAGTAGCAGGTTCAGAGCACGAGAAGTATGTTGATACCATCCTTCAGACGATTGCCGATGCTGCGAAGGTACGTGGTACAGGTATTGCCAAACGTACTCACGAGTATCTCACTACAAAGATGAAGGAGGCAAAAGCCGTGATAGCCCTGAGTGGTAACCGTTTTGCTGGTTTCAGTTATATTGAGACTTGGGGTAACAAACAATATGTGACGACAAGTGGTCTGATAGTTCATCCCGACTTTCGGGGACTGGGTGTGGCAAAGAAAATCAAGGACATGACCTTCTCCTTGGCGAGAACCCGTTGGCCTCATGCCAAAATCTTCTCGCTGACGAGTGGCGCTGCTGTCATGAAGATGAACACAGAATTGGGTTACCAGCCTGTGACCTTTGCTGATCTGACGGATGATGAGGCTTTCTGGCGAGGCTGCGAGGGATGCGTCAATGTGGACGTGCTGCACCGTACCGGTCGCAAATACTGCATCTGTACGGCGATGCTCTACGACCCCGAGGAGCACTTGCCCGCCAAGATCCCAGAGGACGTGATTGAGCGAATTAAGAAATTAGACGATAAATAAAAAGTAAAAAGATATGGCTAACAAGAAAGTAGTAGTAGCATTTTCAGGAGGTCTTGACACCTCCTACACCGTGATGAAACTGACCCAGGACGGCTGGGATGTATATGCGGCATGCGCCAATACAGGTGGTTTCAGTGCCGAGCAATTGAAGACGAATGAGGAGAACGCTTATAAGTTGGGTGCCAAGGCATATGTCACCCTCGACGTGACGCAGGAGTATTACGAGAAATCTCTGAAATATATGATTTTTGGTAATGTGCTCCGCAATAACTGTTATCCCATCTCCGTTAGTTCTGAGCGTATTTTCCAGGCAATAGCCATTGCCCGCTATGCTAAGGAGATAGGTGCTGATGCTATCGCCCATGGAAGCACAGGCGCTGGCAATGACCAGATTCGCTTTGACATGACTTTCCTTGTGATGGCTCCAGGTGTGGAGATTATCACGCTGACCCGTGATAAGAAACTGACTCGCAAGGAGGAGGTGGACTATCTGAACGAGCATGGCTTCTTTGCCGACTTCACCAAATTGAAATATTCCTATAATGTAGGTATCTGGGGTACCAGTATCTGTGGCGGTGAGTTGCTTGACCCCACACAGGGACTGCCTGAGGAAGCCTATCTGAAGCATGTCACCAATCCCGAGAAGGAATCGCTGTTGAAAATACAGTTTGAGAAAGGTGAGATTATTGGTGTAAATGGAGAAAAGTTCGATGATAAGATAAAGGCTATCCAAAAGATTGAGGAGATTGGTGCCTCTTATGCCATCGGACGTGATGCCAATGTCGGCGATACCATCATCGGCATTAAGGGACGTGTCGGTTTTGAGGCCGCTGCCCCCAAACTCATCATCGAGGCACACCGCCTGTTGGAGAAATCGACGCTGAGCAAGTGGCAGCAATACTGGAAAGACCAGGTGGCAAACTGGTATGGTATGTTCCTGCATGAGAGTCAGTACTTGGAGCCTGTGATGCCCGATATCGAGGCAATGCTGACATCCTCACAGCGTAACGTGACGGGTACGGCGATCCTGAAACTGCGCCCCTACGGTTTTGAGACCGTCGGTATCGACTCTGTGAACGACCTGACGAAGTCGAAGTTAGGAGAATATGGTGAGACCCAGACGGGCTGGACTGCCGACGAGGCGAAAGGCTTCATCAAGGTCAGTTCCACCCCTCTTCGTGTTTACTACGGAATCCATAAGGACGAGAAGAGATGATTAAGATAGGTATATTAGGAGCGGCAGGCTACACAGGTGGAGAACTTATCCGCCTATTACTGAACCACCCTGAGGCGGAGATTGTCTTTGCCAACTCAGAGAGCAATGCGGGTAATCTGGTCAGTGACATCCATGAAGGACTGATTGGGGAGACAGACCTGCGGTTTACTGATGCTATGCCTTTCGACCAAGTGGATGTTGTGTTCTTCTGTTTTGGACATGGCAAGAGCGAGGCTTTTCTGAAAGAGCATACGATTCCTGCCGATGTGAAGATTATCGACCTCGCCCAGGACTTCCGTATCAAGGGCGATCATGACTATATATATGGTTTGCCTGAGATTAACAAGGAGGAAATCGCTAAAGCGAAACATATCGCCAATCCAGGTTGTTTCGCCACCTGTATCCAACTCGGGCTATTGCCAGCGGCAAACCTAAACCTCTTGAAAGAGGATGTTGCTGTCAATGCTATTACAGGCTCAACAGGTGCAGGGCAGAAACCTGGCGCCACCACACATTTCTCATGGCGTAACAACAACCTGAGCATCTATAAGCCCTTTACCCATCAGCATCTGGCTGAGATCAAACAGTCATTGAGACAAGTGCAGGGCTATCTGGATGCTGATATCGACTTCATCCCTTATCGTGGAGACTTTGCCCGTGGCATCTTCGCTACAATGGTCGTCAAGACCAAGGCTCCTGTTGAGGATATCATCGATGCTTACCAAGATTTCTACAAGGATGCCGCCTTTACCCATTACAGTGAGAAGAGCATTGATCTGAAACAAGTGGTAAACACCAACAAGGCTGTAGTACATGTAGAGAAATATGGCGATAAGTTGCTGATCACCGCAGCCATCGATAATCTGTTGAAAGGAGCCGTGGGACAAGCCGTGCAGAACATGAATCTGATGTTCGGTATCGACGAGACTGCGGGACTGCGACTGAAAGCCTCCGCATTCTAAACAATAAAATGTGACAGGAAATCATCGTTTTGTCAGATATTTGCAGTATATTTGCATCGACTAAAGAAGGTTTAGAGAAATGAAATTATTCGACGTATACCCCCTGTTTGATGTCAATATCGTGAAAGGACAGGGTTGTAAAGTTTGGGACGATCAGGGACAGGAGTATCTTGATCTTTATGGTGGTCATGCTGTTATCAGCATCGGACACTCCCATCCTCATTATATAGAAAAGGTGACGGCACAACTTAACAAGATAGGGTTCTATTCCAATTCCGTCATCAATAAATTGCAGGTGGAACTCGCGGATCGACTTGGTAGAATCAGTGGCTATGAGGACTACCAGTTGTTTCTCATCAATAGTGGCGCTGAGGCGAATGAGAACGCTTTGAAACTCGCCTCGTTTACCAATGGCAGAACTCGTGTGCTATCCGCTGAGAAGGCTTTTCATGGGCGAACCTCACTTGCCGTGGAGGTGACCAATAATCCGAAAATTATCGCTCCTATCAATGCCAATGGACATGTGACCTATTTGCCTCTGAACGACCTGAATGCATGGGAGCGGGAATTGCAGAAAGGTGATGTGTGTGCTGTCATTCTGGAATGTATTCAAGGTGTAGGTGGTATCAAACTTGCTACCAAGGAGTTCGCACAGGGAATAGAGAAACTTTGTAGGCAGTATAACACGGTACTCATCTGCGATGAGATACAATGTGGCTATGGAAGAAGCGGAAAGTTCTTTGCCCATCAGTGGCTGGACATTAAGCCAGATATCATCACGGTAGCGAAAGGCATTGCTAATGGATTCCCCATGGGTGGAGTGTTGATTTCTCCAGTCTTCGAGCCCGTCTATGGGCAATTGGGTACCACCTTTGGCGGCAACCATCTAGCCTGTGCCGCAGCCCTTGCCGTACTGGATGTCTTAGAGGAGGAGCACTTGGTGGAGAATGCCAACCAGGTAGGAACATACCTCATGGAAGAACTACGCTCGCTATGTAGTTGTGGCACAACTACACACATCAAGGATATCCGTGGGCGTGGTTTGATGATTGGCATTGATCTTGACATTCCTCATAAGGAGGTTCGCCAACCGCTCATTTATCAAGAACACTGCTTCACGGGATGTGCGGGTACTAATATCCTACGTCTGCTGCCGCCACTTTGTCTGACTAAAGGTGAGGCAGAACTGTTTATTGAGAAATTAAAGAAAGTATTAGCATCATGATGAAGATAGCAATGATTGGCGCTGGTGCCATGGGTGGCGCAACGGTGGAAGGACTCATTAAGGGTGAGTATTTTAAGAACGAGGACATCACTGTGGCTGATCCGTCACAACAGGTGGTGGAAAAATTTGCCCGACAGGGTGTGTCTGTGACCACTGACAATCAGATGGCGGCGCAGAATGCAGACATTGTTTGTGTCTGTGTAAAGCCATGGTTGGTAGAATCGGTACTGACTGGTATCAAGGGCGTGTTGAATCCTCAAAAGCAGATTCTCATCGTCATCGCTGCTGGTGTTCCGTCAGCAAAGATCAAGGAGTGGCTCCCCGACTGTCCTCCCCTGTTCTTGTGTATTCCCAATATCGCCATTGCCCAACTTGCTTCCATGACCTTCCTCGTCCCCTGTGCTGCTGTGACACAGCAGCAGACCCAACAGGTGAAGGGTATCTTCGATGAGATGGGGCAGACGATTATTACTGACGAGCAGCATCTTGCCGCGGGAACAACCCTCGCCTCCTGTGGTATTGCCTATGCCATGCGCTATATCCGGGCTGCCTCAGAGGGTGGTGTGGAGTTAGGCTATAAGGCTGATGACGCCAAGCAGATTGTGATGCAGACGATGAAAGGGGCAGTGGAGTTGTTACAGGCAAGTGGTTTACACCCTGAAGCCGCCATCGATATGGTGACGACTCCTGGTGGCGTAACGATCAAGGGACTCAACGAGATGGAGCATGCAGGATTCACCTCTTCTGTCATCCGTGGACTGAAAGCAGGACTAAAATAACTAAACGATATGGACGAACAACTAAGACAAATAGGGGAACGCTTGCGTGGACTACGTGACGTGCTTGACATTCCCGTGAGTGAGATGGCAGAGACGATAGGCATCTCTACGGAGAAGTATGAGAAGATAGAGGCTGGTGAGTTGGATATCACGATCTCCAATCTGATGAAGATAGCCCATAAATATGGTATCTCTGCGGAGGAACTGATGTTTGCTGAGTCGGCGCATATGAAGTCTTACTTTGTAGTACGCAAGGGGCAAGGTATGAGCGTGGAACGAACCAAGGCATATAAGTATCAGAGTCTGGTGAGTGGCTTTGTCGATCATAAGGCTGATGTCTTTATCGTCACCGTTGAACCTAAGCCTGGTGCTCGCAGCATCTATAAGAATACACATAGTGGCCAGGAGTTCAATCTGGTACTCGAAGGCTCTATGGAACTCTATATTGGAGGTAAGACTATTGTCCTTGAGGAGGGCGATAGCATCTATTTTGATTCCACGAAGCCGCATGGCATGCTTGCCATTGGTGATAAGGCAGTGAAGTTCCTTGCTTTTACTGTAGAATGAGACAATGATGGTAGAAAGATTTCTAAAGCAGACAACCTTCACATCTGTGGAGGACTACAATAAGAATTTGGAGTTCATCATCCCCGAGAACTTCAATTTCGCTTATGATGTGATGGACGTGTGGGCAGAGGAGAAACCCGACGGTGTCGCTTTGTTGTGGACCAACGACCAAGGCGAGGAGATTCGTACCACCTTCGCCCAGTTGAAGGACCAGACCGACCAGACCGCTTCCTATCTACAGAGTTTGGGTATTGGGAAGAACGATCCCGTGATGCTGATATTGAAGCGACGTTATGAGTGGTGGGTGGTGATGCTCGCTCTGCATAAGATAGGAGCCATTGTCATTCCTGCTACTCACATGTTGACCAAACACGACATAGTCTATCGTAACACCCGTGCCTCAGTCAAGGCGATTATCTGTGTGGACGATGCTTATGTGACAGAACAGATTCAGTTAGCAAAGGTAGAGAGTCCCACGGTAACTCAATACGTTGCTGTCGGTCAGCATATCCCTGAGGGCTTCCACGACTATCTCAATGAGGTTGACAAGGCGCCAAAGTTCCAGCGTCCAGCCTTTGTCAATACCAATGAGGATACCATGCTGATGTATTTTACTAGTGGTACTAGCGGAGAGCCTAAGATGGTGGCTCATGACTACCTGTATGCTATGGGACATCTGACAACAGGTGTTTTCTGGCATAACCTGCATGAGGGCTCTTTGCATCTGACAGTCGCTGATACGGGCTGGGGAAAGGCAGTGTGGGGCAAGTTCTACGGACAGTGGTTTGCTGGTGCCACCGTCTTTGTCTTCGACCATGAGAAGTTTAATGCAGATACATTGCTTCGTCAGATAGAGAAATATCATGTGACCTCTTTCTGCGCTCCTCCGACAATCTATCGTTTCATGATTCGTGAGGACTTGTCGAAATACGATCTCTCGTCTTTGGAATATTGTACGACAGCAGGTGAGGCACTGAATCCTGCGGTCTTTGATAAGTTCAAGGAAAAAACAGGTATTCAGATGATGGAGGGCTTTGGACAAACAGAGACCACGATGACCTTGGGTACTTTCCCGTGGATGAAACCGAAACCCGGTAGTATGGGAATCCCCAATGCCCAGTATGACATTGACCTCATCCGTGCCGATGGTACCTCTTGCGAGGATGGTGAGAAAGGTGAGATTGTTGTTCGTGTGGGCGATAAGAAACCAATAGGACTTTTTAAGGAATACTACCGTGATGCGGAACTGACCAAAGAGGCATGGCACGATGGTATCTATCACACTGGCGATATGGCATGGCGTGACGAGGATGGCTACTATTGGTTTGAGGGTCGCATCGACGATGTCATTAAATCGAGTGGTTATCGCATTGGTCCTTTTGAGGTGGAGAGTGCCTTGATGACTCACCCTGCCGTAGTGGAGTGTGCCATCACAGGTGTCCCTGACGACATCCGTGGGATGGTGGTCAAGGCGACGGTTGTGCTTGGCAAGGAATGGAAAGACAAGGCAGGTGAGGACCTCATCAAAGAACTCCAGCAACATGTCAAGAAAGAGACGGCTCCGTATAAGTATCCGCGTATTGTGGAGTTTGTTGATGAACTGCCAAAGACTATCAGTGGTAAGATACGTCGCGTGGAGATTCGTAATAAAGACAAGAAACAATGAGACATCGTATCGTAGTAAAAGTCGGCTCAAACGTCTTGACCCGTCCAGATGGTAAACTGGATGTGACACGCATGTCGGCATTGGTGGACCAGATCGCATGGCTGCGACAGCACAACAATGAGGTCATCTTGGTATCGTCAGGTGCTATGGCTTCAGGACGTGGAGAACTGAAGGTCGACCATTCTCTCGACTCTGTTGAGCAGCGACAACTCTTTTCCGCAGTAGGACAGGTAAAACTGGTGGGACTTTACTATGACTTGTTCCGTGAGTTCGGTATTCATGTGGGACAAGTGCTGACGATGAAGGAGAATTTCGAGCCAGGAGAGCAATATCGTAACCAACGGGCTTGTATGACTGTGATGCTGGAGAACGATGTTCTTCCCATCGTCAATGAGAACGATACGGTAAGTGTCACTGAGTTGATGTTCACCGATAACGATGAATTGTCAGGACTGATTGCCCAGATGATGAATGCCGACACCCTTATCTTGCTGTCGAATATTGACGGAATCTATACGGGACAACCTGATGATCCCGCCTCCCAACTGATTAGTCGGGTAGAGCCGGGTACCGATCTCAGTGAGTATATCCAAACAGAGAAAAGTGCTTTTGGCAGGGGTGGTATGCATTCTAAATATACTACAGCGAGCAAGGTGTCTAAGAATGGTATCCGTGTCATCATTGCCAATGGTGAACGGGATAACATATTGATAGATCTCGTTGAGAAAAAGGAGAGTGTTCCCCATACGGAGTTCATCCCCCCGACGACCCATTAACCCCATTAGACTCATTTTACCTATTATTACTATGGACCTGATAAATACTTTCAAGAGTGTCAAAATGGCGAGTAAGAGTTTGGCTCTTCTCTCTGATGTGCAGCGGAACGAGATATTGATGGCTGTCGCTGATGCCATTGTAGACTACAAAGAGCGTATCCTTGTCGCTAATGAGAAGGATTTGGCAAAGATGGATGTTAAGAATCCGCTCTATGATCGTTTACAACTTACAGAGAAACGACTGGACGATATCGCCTCGGATATGCGTAATGTCGCTTCTCTTCCTTCTCCTTTGGGACATATGACAAAGGAGAAAACATTGCCAAACGGACTGCGCCTTTGTCGTGTGTCCGTACCCTTTGGAGTTATCGGCATGATTTACGAGGCGCGTCCTAATGTGACGTTTGACGTTTTCTCCCTTTGTTTTAAGAGTGGTAACGCCTGTGTCCTGAAAGGTGGAAGCGATGCCGATCTGTCGAATCAAGAATCCGTACAACTCATCCATGAGGTACTGGAGCGTTTTGATGTTAACCCTGATGTGGTGACATTACTACCCGCTACCCATGAGGCAACAGGTGAGATGTTGAATGCTGTCGGCTATATCGACCTTTGTATCCCACGTGGTGGCAGACGTCTTATTGACTTTGTACGTGATACGGCTCGCATTCCAGTCATTGAGACAGGTGCTGGTGTTGTGAATACCTACTTCGACAAAGACGGAGACTTGGAGATGGGCAAGGCGATTATATGTAACGCAAAGACCCGTCGTGTCAGTGTCTGTAATGCCCTTGACTGTCTAATCATCCATGAGAAGCGATTGGGTGACTTATTAGAATTGATGAAGCCCTTACTCGACCATAAGGTGACAATCTATGCGGATGCTCCTGCCTATCAGTTGCTGACAGGACATTACCCGGAGATTCTTCTCCGTCCCGCCACTTCCGATTCTTTCGGCACGGAGTTCATGGACTATAAGATGGCTGTCAAGACAGTTTCCTCTCTAGAGGAGGCATTAAAGCATATTGACCAATATGGTTCTGGACATAGTGAGGCAATCATCACTCAAAATGAGGAGGTGGCACGAAAATTCCAGCAACATGTCGATGCAGCCTGTGTCTATTGGAATGCACCCACCAGTTTCACCGATGGTGCCCAGTTCGGCCTGGGTGCCGAGATAGGTATCTCCACCCAGAAACTCGGTCCACGCGGACCGATGGCACTGGAGGAGATCACTACTTATAAGTGGCTGATAGAGGGTGAAGGACAAATCCGCCCATAACTTTACCACCATGCAACGATTGTTAGTCCTCATACTGATGGTCTGTAGCCTCAACGCGACAGCCAACGACAAACTTGAGAAAGCCTTGTCACGATATGACGTGGCGGCCCAAAAGGCTGAACGCGAGGGCAAACTGGACTCTGCAGCCACGGCACGTCGCGAAAAGGTGTCTTTCCTCTCACGCAACCAACTGGACGACCAGGTTATCGTCGAAGCCCCCAAGCAGATGCGATGGATGGAGCAGCACGACCAGTGGATATACTTCTACCGTACCTGGCGACTGCTGGCAGAGTCGTATTATTTCAGCCATAAGCCACAGACGGCCCTTCACGAGGCACAACGTATGCTGGACCACGCCCAGAAGCACAATGATAACCTGGGACGTGCCACAGCCTATCAACTGTTAGGATTCTTTTATCTCGAGATAGACAACAGTGAGGCCATCAAGGCTTATAAACACAGCCTCAAACTGTTAAAAGCCCAAGGCTACTATGAGGACATCTTTGGCAGCCTGAACCGATCGTACGGCTACCTCTGCGAAGCACTCGACAATGAGAAAGACTATCTGACAGAACTCAACTACTGTAACGAGTGGGAACTGATGACGCAAAAATGGATAGGCAAAAAGGGTCAGAAAGGTGTCATCAACCGTGTACTGATAGAACTCCAATTGCAAAAGGCAAGTGCCTTGATAGGATTGTCACGACTACAGGAAGCCGACAGCGCACTGGCGGAGGCTGAGAAATTGAACGAGAAGGAGCAGGATGACTATTACAAATACATGGCGATGGTGCGCCGTGCACAGATAGCGATGCTGTCAAATGACATCAGCCAAGCGGTCAAACTGAGCGATGCCTATGCACCCACGATGGCTACTGATGACTGGAAGCCAGCCCGGCTCATCCGTGGTGAGATTCTTATGCGCGCAGGACGCACCGCTGATGCTGCCCAACTATACCGTTCGCTCTATGAGCACCTGGACTCTACCTTTGCCAAAGACATGCGCATGCAGTTGGACGAACTGAATACCATTTTACACGTTGACGAGTTGGAGATGAAGGGACAACTGGAGCGTTCCCGTTTCATCATCGGCATCGTAACGCTCATCGTCTTGGCATTGGGCATCTTCATTTATTTCCGCCACCGTGCTGCCAGACGACTGGAAAAAGCCCACAGCGAACTGCTGACCGCTTACGACCAGTTGGAGGAGACCACCACCGCCAAGGAGCGCATCGAGTCGGAACTGCGCATTGCCCGTGACATCCAGATGTCGATGGTGCCCCATGAGTTTCCACAACGTGCCGACCTCGACCTGTATGCCTCGATGACACCTGCCCGCGAGGTCGGTGGCGACCTCTACGACTATATCCTGCAGGATGATAGGCTCTACTTCTGCGTGGGCGACGTCAGCGGCAAGGGAGTGCCCGCCTCGCTGTTTATGGCACAGGCCATCCGCTTGTTCCGTGCACTGGCTAAACAGCGGCAGAAGCCCAACCAGATTGCCACCCGACTGAATGCAGAACTTGCTGAGAACAACGACAACGGCATGTTTGTTACCATGTTCATCGGACTGGTTGATCTGCAGACAGGACACCTCGACTTCTGCAATGCCGGACACAACCCGCCCGTCATGGGGGGCGACCAGCAGGGAGGCTCATACATCGACGTGGAGCCGAACGCCCCTATCGGTTTATGGCCTGAACTGGAATATGTAGGAGAGAAAATAGACAGTATCAAGGGCAAACCACTGTTCATTTATACTGACGGACTGAACGAGGCCGAGAACCTGCAACAGCAACAATTGGGCGACGACCGCCTGCTGGACATCCTGCGCGATACCCGTTTTGAGAGTTCCCTGCAAGTCATAGAGCGCCTGCAAACCGAGGTTGAGCGTCATCGCAACGGTGCCGAACCCAACGACGACCTGACCATGCTCTGCCTAAAGGTGAATTGAGAGTTATAAGTTGAATGCTTAAAATTGAGAAGTAAAGAGATATGAAGAGTTTTATCAATGTAGAGGATATCGGCGACCTCCGTCAAGCACTCGCCGAGGCACAAGAGATAAAGAACGATCGTTTTAAATTTCAACATCTGGGCAAGAACAAGACCCTGATGATGATTTTCTTCAACAACTCCCTTCGTACCCGCCTGTCCACCCAGAAGGCGGCAATGAACTTGGGCATGAATGTCATCGTGCTCGATGTCAATGCCGGAGCATGGAAGTTAGAGACAGAGCGTGGGGTCATCATGGATGGGGACAAGAGCGAGCACCTGTTGGAGGCTATTCCCGTAATGGGCTGTTATTGCGATATGATAGGTGTCCGTTCTTTTGCTGGTTTGACAGATCGTGAATACGACTATGCCGAGACGGTGCTTAACCAATTCATCAAGTATAGTGGCAAACCCGTCTTCGCGATGGAGACAGCGACCGTCCATCCCCTTCAGGCTTTTGCCGACCTCATCACCATTGAGGAGTATTGGAAGACCCCTTCTAACTTCCCCTGTTTAGGGGGAGAATCAAAAGCCGCCCCTAAGCAGGGGAGGTTGGAGGGGTCTCGACCCAAAGTAGTGTTAACTTGGGCGCCTCATTGCCGCGCCCTGCCACAGGCTGTACCTAATTCCTTTGCCCAATGGATGAATGCCGCTGATGTTGATTTCGTCATCACCCATCCAAAGGGTTATGAACTGGATCCGAAGTTTGTGGGTAATGCTCGTGTGGAATATGACCAGAAGAAAGCCTTTGAGGGTGCCGACTTCATCTATGCCAAGAACTGGAGCA
>ERZ842401.1996-NODE-1996-length-27915-cov-46.480581_pt1 | contig 27915 bp, 21 predicted proteins | sample MGYA00521270_ERZ842401 | MGnify/ENA primary metagenome ERZ842401 (study PRJEB31892, sample SAMEA3878208) | bioreactor metagenome | biome: Moose rumen | place: Sweden | collected 2011-10 | study: EMG produced TPA metagenomics assembly of the PRJEB12797 data set... | reverse complement strand
CTCTCATGGGCCAGCTGCTGGGCGGTGACGGTCTCTCCGGCCTGGGCGGCCTCCTTGTAGCGGCGGATGAAGTGGTTGATACGCTGCGTGTTGATATACGTGTTGTAGTTTGTGCCTAGCCGTGAAAAGTACTGGCTGAGATACAAACGGTTGGTGCCGATGGCCTGCGCCAGCTGCTGCAGCGTCAGGTCGTGCTCCAGGTAGAGGCGAGCGTCCACGCAGTGCTCGTCCAGCAGATGCTCCATCTCAGTGAGAAGACTCTCCCCCTGTCCCTCGCCCTTTGGAGAGGGGTCGGAGGTGAGGCTTGGCAGCGACTCCACGCGCCACAGCAGCAGACCCACCAGCACGAAGTTGGTCTCAACGAGCATGTAAAGGATGAACAGCAACAAGAAAAAGAATCCCATCACCTGGCTGAGCCACACCCGTTTATACTCCAGGTCGGCATAGTTGTCGTTAAGCCATCGCTCGTAGTGCCTGACGGCCACTGACATATACATGGTGAAGAGCAGGTAGAGCGCCAGCAGGTAGACAAAGGGAATCCATTGGAACCACTCATTGGGATAAACCAGAAATGCCCCCCAAAAACACCACAAACGGCACCATCGCCACCACGACGCGCCACACGGGGCGTCGGCGGTCCTGCAGCATGGAGAGCAGCGTGCCAGCGGTGGTGGTGAGCAGCGTCACGCAGTCGAACATCACGGTTAACGTATAGGCCGGGGATTGCAGGTCGCTTAAAAAGAAGTATATATACAGCCACCACAGATGTGCCAGCGCCACGACACCGAAGAATGCCGCTGCCCAACGGCGCAGGCGCACCGGCGGCGTCACCCCGGGCGCGATGGCATTGCCCCGCCGCAGCAGCAGGTAGACGGCCGCCACCAAAGACACCACTCCCGTCAAGGCGTAGAGGATGAAAAAAGTATCTGAAGTGTTAGCGTTTCCCCGAATAAATTCATTTAGTTGACCTCATTCTTTAATCAGGCGAACTTAATGGTACCTTGGATGACCTCGGGCTGAGGGGTCTCCGACTTCGGCAGGTCCTCGCCGCTGGCCTGGGAGTAGATGCTGTCCAGAATGTCGCGGGTGCGCTTGTAAGTCGGCGTCTGCTCGACGGCAGAGATGACATCGTCGTTGTCCAAGTCCTCGGGACGGAAGAGGTAGATGTGCGGGCGGCGCTTGTAGCGGCGTGTCTGGCTGTCGCCGCCATAGTAGCGGTTGCGGCGGTCCATGCGCTTGGCCTCAGCCTCCTGCTCGGCAGCAATGCGGGTAGCCTCCTCCTGCGTGTTGTGCCGCTGGCGATGGCTCGACATGCCGTCGACATTCTCTATGCCGAAGCCAGTGGCCAGGATAGTGACCTTTACCTTCTTGCCCAGTTCGGGGTCGGTGGCCAGTCCCCACTTGATTTCGAAGTCGCCGAACTTGGCCATGAACTCGTTGACATCGTTCATCTCCTCCATCATCAGCGAGTCCTTGCCGTCCTTGGAGCCGGCAAAGCTGATGGAGAGCAGAATCTTCTTGGAGTTGAAGACGTCGTTGTCGTTGAGCAGCGGCGAATTGAGGGCATCGTCGATAGCCTTCTTCACACGGCCCTCGCCCTCACCATAGCCGGTAGACATGATGGCGACGCCACCGTCCTTCAGCACCGTCTTGACGTCGTTGAAGTCAAGGTTGATGAGTCCGTGGACGGTGATAATCTCTGCGATGGACTTGGCAGCAACGGAGAGCGTGTCGTCAGCCTTGCCGAAGGCATCGAGGACGGACAGCTCGGGATAGATTTCACGCAGACGTTCGTTGTTGATGACGAGCAAGGCATCGACATGCTTGGCCATCTCCTCGACACCGTCGAGTGCCTGGTCTATCTTGCGGTCGCCCTCGAAGCGGAAGGGAATGGTGACGATACCGACGGTGAGGATGCCCATCTCCTTCGACACACGGGCAATGACGGGGGCAGCGCCCGTACCCGTACCACCACCCATACCGGCAGTGATAAAGGCCATGCGCGTACCATCGGCCAGCATGTTCTTGATGTCCTCCAGGCTCTCCTCGGCGGCAGCACGAGCCTTCTCGGGCTTGTTGCCGGCACCGAGTCCCTCGGCACCGAGTTGCAGATGCACCGGCACGGGGGAGTCGTTGAGCGCCTGGGCGTCCGTATTACAGAGTACGAAGGTCACGTCGTGGATACCCTCGCGATACATGTGGTTGACGGCATTGCCACCACCGCCTCCTACACCAATCACCTTGATGATGCTGTTTTCCTTTTCGGGCTCACCGAAATCGAGCAATATGTTGTTGTCCATAGATATATTTTACGATTTTACTATTTTACTATTTTACTATTTAATTGTCAAATGGTGAAATTGTCCAATGGTCAAATGAATTCATTCTTCTTCCTTGACGATTTCGGCAGCTGTCCTCTTCAGCCAGCGGCCCAGTTTGTTCCAAGTGCTGTTCTCCTTGCGGATACGCTCCTGCTCGCGGGCCTCAGCCTCAGCCTTCTCGCGGGCGATGCGCTCCTCCTCTTCCTTTTTCTGGCGAGCCTCCTCTTCAGCACGGCGCGTCTCCTCGGCGGTACGTACCACACCGGCAGGAATCTCGTTGGCCTGGCGGGCACGGCGCTGCTCGATGGTCTCCTGCTGTACGGGCTTGGGCTGTGCGAAGAGGTCGCCGTTGGACGAAATCTCGTCGCCGGCGCAGTTGATGTCGCCCTTGGCCAGCAGTCCCAGCACCGTGTTCATCTTGCCGTCGTGTGCGTTGATGTCGGCAATGTTCGATATGATGGTCTGTGTAACGAACTTGGCGATGCGGATTTTATCAATGTGGATATAGTTGCGGAAAGCCTTCTCTATCTCCTTCATGTTGGAGCCGCCGCCGGTCAGGATGATACCACCCAACAACTTGTCGCAATACTCCTCGGGCACCTGGCACCAGACGTTGGCAATGATTTCCTCCAGTCGTCCCTCCACGATTTCGATGAACTTGCGCGCCTCCACCTGCCGGTCGGCATCGACGGAGTACTTCAGGTTATTGTCGATTTCGCTGTTGTCGGTATAGGCACTGGCATATTTCAGCATCATCTTCTCGGCATCGCTCTCCTCCATTTGCAAGGAGGCAATATCCTTGATGATGTTGTTGATGCCCAGGGGAATGACCGCCAGATGGCGCAGCACGTTCTTCGAGTAGACGCTGACCGTGGTCGTGTCGGCACCCAGGTCGACGAGTGCGCAGCCTGAGCGCTTCTCCGTTTCCGTCAGCACGCTGTCGGCCAGCGCCAGCGGTGCGAGGTACATCTCTGCGACGTTGATGCCTGCTGTCTCGAAGCATTTGTTCAGGTTGTTATAGAAAGTCTTGCGCTGCAGGATATTCAGGAAGTTGCCCTCGATGCGCGAGCACTGTATGCCCACGGGGTCGAGCTGGTATTGGGAGTCAACGCGGTACTCCTGCACGGCAGCGTCGATAATCTGCTGGTCAGGATATTTCATGTTGCGGTTGGAGTCCATCAGTTCTATCACCATGTCCTGCGTCACCTGCGTCTGTTCAGGCAGTTCGTGGGTAATCACGTTGCGTACAGAGCGGATAGACTGTCCGCCAACGCCCACATAGACCTGCGTAACGACCGTTTTCAGCTGTTTCTCCAGCTTGCTGACGATGCTGGTCAGGCACTGTGCAGTCTTGTCAATGTTGTAAACCACACCTTTGCGGATGAACGACGACGAATCCTCCTTGACGCATGCCAGCACCTGGATGCTGCCGTCAAGATTCTTCTTTCCCGCAATACCGGTCATTTTCGATGACCCCATTTCGATTGCTACAATAAAATCCTTTGCCATATACTTACTTCTTTAACTTCCCTTACTTCTATACTTCTTAACTTCTTGAACTACTTCTCTTCTTACAAATAATCTGGTTGTCGAACTCCAGGCTGATATAGGAATACTTGTTCCACCCAGCCTTGGACAGTCCGTACTGATAGAACTTCTCCAGCCGCTCCAACTTGCGGGCGACATCCGTCGGCTGCCCTAAGTAGACGATATGGTCGCCCACGCGGGGAACCATCTCTACCGAGCCGTCGCCAAGCACGTTGAGCTGCTCAACCTGCTGGCGCCACATCTTGTTCTCGATGAGGAAATTGCCGATGTTCGTCAGGACCTTCTGGGCATATTTCCGCGAAATCTTCCCCGTAGCCACCACCAGGTCGCTGGCATACCCAGCACTTGGCAGGATATTGCCATGAGAGTCCACATAATAGTCGTCGCCATTGTCGGCCATGACACGTACCACAGGCAGGCGCTGCCTCAGCTGGATACACACCTTGCCCGTCTGCGTCTTCCAGCACTGTGCCGACTCCACCAGCAGGTTCTGGCCGAGCGTCTCCTCTATCTTGCGGACGTTCACCTCCGACAAGGGGTCGCCCAAGGGGTAGAGCTTGGCATGCTGCAGTTGTGCCTTGACATCGTCTGGATTCAGAAAACCCTTCACCACGTCGTCCATGATGTCTATCTTCACTTCGGTACAGACATTAGACAGCTCGTCCGGACGGTTGAACGCCGTGACGGAAAAGACGAGGTAGACGACCAGCAGGATGTCCACCAGGACGATGACGGATTTCTTCCAGACAGGATTCATGCTTTTTACTTTTTCTGTTTCTCTTTCAGTATCTGCGTTATCTGCGGCACGTAGTTATCCAGGTCGCCGGCTCCCAGCACGATGAGCACGTCGAACTGACGGGAACGGACAAAGGACAGCACGTCGTCCTTGCGAATCATTTGCTTCTCGACCCCATCACGCAGGTTGTCATAGATGAGCTGCGAGGTGACACCCTCGATGGGTTGCTCACGGGCAGGATAGATTTCTGTCAGCACCACCTCGTCGAGCAGGCTCAGCGCATCGGCGAACTCGCGGTAGAAGTCGCGGGTGCGGGTATACAGGTGAGGCTGGAAGATGGCGGTAATCTTCCTGTCGCGGTAGAGCTCGCGGATGCTGCGTGCACTCTGGTATATCTCCTTGGGGTGGTGGGCATAGTCGCTGAGGAACACCATCCGGTCGTTCTTGATCTTGAAGTCGAAGCGACGGTCCACGCCACCGTAGGTCTTCATGCCGATGCGCAGTTCCTCGGCCGTACAGCCAGCCAGCTGTGCCATGGCCATGGCGGCCACACCGTTCTCGATATTGATGGGCACGGGCTGTCCGAGCCGGATGTTCTTGACCGACTCGATGGGCGAGACGAAGTCGAAGGTGATGTCGCCGTTGTGGATGCGGATGTTCTCGGCATGGAAGTCACCCTCCGTCAGCGCATAGTCGTAGCGGCGTACACCCTCGGGCAGTGCTTCCCGCATCTCCAGTCCACGATGGATGATGAGTGCCCCCTCGGGCTGGATGAGTTCCGTATAGTGACGGAAGCTCTCCAGGTAGGCCTCCTTGGTACCATAGATGTCCAGGTGGTCGGGGTCGGTACTGGTGATGACCGTCATATAAGGCGACAGCCAATGGAACGAACGGTCGAACTCGTCGGCCTCGATGACCACATAGTCCGAGTCGGACAGGATATAGTTGGTGCCGTAGTTCTTGGAGATGCCGCCCAGAAAGGCGTTGCAGTCGAGGTGGCTCTGGTGCATGATGTGGGCACACATCGTGCTGGTAGTCGTCTTGCCGTGGGTGCCTGCCACACACAGACCCTTATGCTGGCGCGTCAGCGTCCCCAACACCTGGGCGCGCTTCTGAATCTCAAAGCCATGCTGGCGGAAGTACTGCAGTTCCTGGTGCTCGGCAGGGATGGCCGGTGTATAAATGACCAGACACGACGTTGCATCCTTGCAGGCGCGGGGGATGTCGTCGACATCCTCTTCATAGTGGATGAGCATGCCCTCCTTCTCCAACTGTCGTGTCAGCGTGCTCGGTGTCTTGTCGTAGCCGCCCACCACCAGTCCGCGACTGATGAAGTAGCGGGCGATGGCACTCATACCGATGCCCCCGGCACCGACGAAATAGACGGCCTTAATATCTTTGATACTCATTGTTGCTATTATCTTTTTAATCTTTTTACCTTTTACCTTCTGCCAACTGGATGACCTCCTTGGCAATGATTTCCGCTGAGTCGGGCAACGCCATCTGCAGGATGTGCTCACCCAGACTCTGCAACTTGGCATCATCGTTGACAGTATCGAGGGCCAGCGGCAGCAACAGCTGCGGAGCCTCCACGTCCTTGACATAGAGGGCGGCCTGCTTGCTGACGAGTGCCAGCGCATTCTTCGTCTGATGGTCCTCGGCCACATTGGGCGAAGGCACCAGGATGACCGGCTTGCCCAACAGGCAGAACTCGCTGATGGAACCGGCGCCTGCACGGCTGATGACCAGGTCGGCAGCCTTGTAGGCAGCACCCATGTCGGTGATGAAGTCAGTGACCTTCAGGTTGGGAATGTCCTGTCCCTTCAGGCGCTCGGCGATTTCGGCACTATAGTACTTGCCCGTCTGCCAGATGAACTGGATGTTGCTCTGCTTGATGAGGTCCAGATGCTGCAGCACACTCTCGTTGATGGTGCGGGCGCCCAGACTGCCACCCACCAGCAGGATGACTTTCCTGGCAGGGTCGAAACCGAAGGAGCGCACGGCATCGTCGTGCGTCAGCGTGGTCTCCAGCAGTTGCTGGCGCACCGGGTTGCCGGTCAGCATCAGCTTGTCGGCAGGGAAGAAGCGCTCCATGCCCTCATAGGCCACACAAATCTTCGCAGCCTTCTTGGCCAGCAGCTTGTTGGTGACGCCGGCATACGAGTTCTGCTCCTGCAACAGGCAGGGGATGCCCTTGGCAGCTGCCATATTGAGTGTCGGACCACTGGCATAGCCGCCGACGCCCACAGCCACCTGCGGCCGGAACTCCTTGATAATCTTCTTGGCCATGCACTGGCTCTTCCATATCTTGTAGAGCACCTTGACATTCTTCAGCAGGTTCTTGCGGTCAAAGCCCTGAATGGGCAGTCCTTTTATCTCGTAGCCTGCGGCAGGCACACGCTGCATTTCCATACGTCCCAAGGCCCCCACAAACAGAATCTTGGCGTCCGGGCGCAGAGCCTTGACGGCATTCGCTATCGACACAGCCGGGAAGATGTGACCTCCCGTGCCGCCACCGCTGATGATTACTCTTAACTCACTCATACACCTTTATAATATATATAGAATGTGCAAAATTACGACTTTTCTGTCAAATCAAGCCACTTTTTCCTAAATTTCTTTCTCATCCGACGTAACTTTGGCGTTTTTGTCGTCTGCCAGCTCCTTCTTGACCTTGGCCGAACGGCTCACGCTCAGGATGGCACCGATATAGGCACAGTTGATAATCGTCGACGTTCCACCTTTCGATATGAGCGGCAACGGCTGACCGGTGACGGGCGCCAGTCCCACGGCCACCATCATGTTGAACATGGCCTGAATGACCAGCAACAATCCGAGTCCCATGGCCAGGAACGCCGGGAAGTTGTTCTCGCAACGGCTGGCAATACGCGCACACCGATACAGCAGGATGATGTAGAGGAAGGCGACAACGCCGGCACCTATCAGTCCCAGCTCCTCGATGATGATGGCATAGATGAAGTCCGAGAAGGCCTGCGACAGGAAGTCGCGCTCCGTCGACTGCCCCGGTCCCTTGCCGATGACGCCGCTCGACACGATGGCGATGTTGGCGTGAGCCACCTGTGCGTCCTTGTCGAGGTCATATTCCTGCGGTGTGGGCTTGGGTTTGCCAAACTTCATGAGGCGGCTCTTCCACGTGTCAGCACGGTGGAACATCTTCTCAACGAAGTTCTTCTCCTTCTTGGCTCCTTGGTCGGACTGTCCGTCAGCGGCCTGCTGGTCCAGCTGTTCGGTCTTGGTCTGCAGCGTCTCGGCATCATTCATGTCGGTGCCCACAATCATCACCATCGAGATGGCAAAGACGGCTATGGCAGCTATCACCGCCATCAGCTTGCCGAGTTGTCGGATGGGTACCAGTCCGATGAACATCATGATGAAGACGACGGCGAAGAGCATGGCTGCCGTGGAAAGGTTTTCGAGGCCGATGAGCACGCAGGCCGGAACCGTCACCCACAGTATCCACTTGAAGGCTTTCTTGTCGGCACCCTTTTCACGCTGCATGGCTGCCAGAATCTGTGCCACGGCCAGCACGATGGTTCCCTTGGCAATCTCCGAAGGCTGGAAGGTGAAGCCGAGCAGGTTAATCCATCGTCCGGCGTCACCCACCTTGGTACCCGCCAGCAGCACCCACAGCAGGGTGACGGCCGATATCAGCAGCAGGAAGGGCGTCATCAGTTTGAAGTACTTGCACGGGATGTTGAGCGTGAGGATGGCCACCACCACACCGGCCACGATAGTGAAGGTATGGTAGGCAATGGGACCGACGTAGTTCTGGCTCTTGTAGGTCAGTCCGCTGGAAGCCGAGAAGACCTCCACCACACTGATCATACAGAGGAAGAAGAACACCATCCATATGACCTTGTCGCCCTTGAATAACCTGCCTATCTTCTTGTTCATAGATTCCTTGCTAATTCCTTAAACTGTTCGCCACGGTCCTCCATGTTCTTGAAGAGGTCGAAGGAGGCGCAGCATGGTGACAGCAGCACCGTCATGCCCGGCTCTGCCAGTTCGTAGCAGGCCTCGACACACTCCTTCATGGAGTGCGTGTCGCGTACGGGGATGCCCAACTGGTCGAAGTTGTCGTGCAGCTTCTGGTTGTCGGCACCGAGGTAGACCAGTCCGGCACACTTCTCACGTACCAGCGGCATCAGCGGGCTGTAGTCGTTGCCCTTGTCCTTGCCGCCGATGATGAGGATGGTCTTGGTCTTCATCGACTCCAGGGCATACCAGCAGGCGTCGACGTTGGTGGCCTTCGAGTCGTTGACATACTGCACGCCACGCACCACGCACACCTTCTCCAGGCGGTGCTCCACGCCGGGGAAGTCGCTGAGCGACTTGCGGATGACCTCCTTCTTGATGCCGGCGATATCCGAGGCGATACCGGCAGCCAGCGAGTTGTAGATGTTATGCTTGCCCGTCAGCGACAGCGACTCCTGCTCCATATTGAACGGTGTGGGCTGCTCTATCCTGTACTGTCCCTCCTCGATGTAACCGATGCTGCCCTTCTCTTTCAGTTCCGAGAACGGATACTGGATGGCCTTGATGTCATACTTCTCCAGTTCGGCCTTGATGATGGGGTCGTCATTCCAATAGACGAAGGCATCCTGCGGCGTCTGGTTCTGGATGATGCGCATCTTCGAGTCCACGTAGTTCTGCATCTTGAAGTCGTAGCGGTCCAGGTGGTCGGGCGTGATGTTCAGCAGGATGGCGATGTTGGCCCGGAAGTCATACATGTTGTCGAGCTGGAACGAGCTCAGCTCGATGATGTAGTATGCATGCGGGTCCTCAGCCACCTGGAGTGCCAGCGAGTTGCCGATGTTGCCGGCCAGTCCGGCATCATAGCCCGCCTCCTTGAAGATGTGGTAGATGAGGCTGGTCGTCGTCGTCTTGCCGTTGGAGCCCGTGATGCAGATCATCTTGGAGTCCGTATAGCGTCCGGCAAACTCTATCTCGCTGATGATGTGGATGCCTTTCTCCTTGACCTTGACAATCATCGGGGCCGTGTCGGGGATGCCAGGACTCTTGATAATCTCGTCGGCATTCAGAATCAGCTCTTCCGTATGCTGTCCCTCCTCCCACGCGATGCCGCGGTCGTCCAGCATTTTCTTGTACTTGCCGGCTATCTTCGACATGTCCGATACAAACACGTCGAAGCCCTCTTTCTTGGCCAGCACGGCAGCTCCTGCGCCGCTCTCACCGGCTCCTAATATAACGATTCTACTCATATAGCTATTATCTGTTATCTTACTTTCAGTGTGATGATGGTCAGTGCCGCCAGGATGATGGTGGTAATCCAGAAGCGGATGGTAATCTTCGACTCATGGAACGGACGATGCGGCCAGCCCTTCAGGATGTAGGTACTGGTCTGGTCGAGCTGGGAGTCGAGCTTCCGGAACGTGTCGTGGATGGGTGTGGCGCGGAACACGCGTACACGCTTGCCCTTGCGCTTCTGCAGCTTGAACCACTGCGTCTGGATGATGACGCTGAGGCTCTCGATGAAGAAGATACCACAGAGCAGCGGCAGCATCAGCTCCTTGTGGATGATGACGGCACACACGCCGATGATGCCGCCGATGGTCAGCGACCCCGTGTCGCCCATGAAGACCTGTGCCGGAAAGGCATTGTACCACAGGAAGCCTATCATGGCTCCGATGAATGCCGACAGGAACACCACCAGTTCCTGTGAGCCGGGAATATACATGATGTCGAAATAGGCCGCATAGATGATGTGCGACGAGATATAGGCAAAGATGAGCAGTGCCACGCCGATGATGGCCGAGTTGCCCGCACACATGCCGTCCATGCCGTCGTTCAGGTTGGCACCGTTCGACACGGCCGTGACGACGATGATGGTCATGATGACAAAGAGCACCCAGCCGGCGGCCACCTTGTAGTCGCCCAGGAAGGCCATCACGTCGGAGTAGTTCAGGTTGTGGTTCTTGATGAAGGGGATGGTGGTCTGCAGCGACTTGACGTTTTCCGCTTTATGCTGCACCACGACTTCCTGGTTCTGCCTGACCTTGCTGACGTTTTCGCGTACCACGGCATCGGGACTGAGCCACAGCGTCAGTCCGACGATGAAGCCGATGCTGACCTGCCCCACAATCTTGTACAGCCCTTTCAGCCCTTCCTTGTTCTTCCGGAATATCTTGATGTAGTCGTCCATGAAGCCCAGGAATCCTAACCATAGCGTCGTGCCTATCATCAGCAGCAGGTAGATGTTGCGCATACGGCCCAACAGCAGGACGGGAACGAGGATGCTGACGATGATGATGATACCACCCATCGTGGGCACGCCCTTCTTCTCTATCCCAAAGGGGTCGATGCTGGGGTCGCGTGCCGTCTCGGCAATGTTACGGCGCTTCATCCATTTGATGAAGTATTCGCCAAACCACGCTGAAATCATCAGCGAGAGGATGAGCGCCAGCAGGGAGCGGAACGAGATGTACGACCAGATGTGTGCGCCCGGGATGTCGTATTGCTCTAAGAAGCGGAAGATGTAGTATAGCATGGGGTTATTTAACGATTTGACTATTTGACGATTTGACTATTTAACTATTTGACTATTTAATTGTCCAATGGTTCAATGGTCCAATTGTCCAATGATAAAGTTGTCCAATGAGAAGGTTTCCCTGACCACCTCGCGGTCGTCGAAGTGGTGCTTGATACCTTTTATTTCCTGATAGTCCTCGTGGCCCTTGCCGGCAATGAGGATGACGTCGCCCTTCCGGGCCAGCATGGCAGCGGTCCTGATGGCTTCCCGGCGGTCGACAATGCTGACGACCTTCTTCATCTGCTGGGGCGTCAGACCGGCCAGCATGTCGTTGATGATGTCCTGCGGTTCCTCGAAGCGGGGATTGTCGGAGGTGATGATGACGCGGTCGCTCTGCTTGACGGCCTCCTGGGCCATCAGCGGACGCTTGCCCTTGTCGCGGTTGCCGCCGGCACCGCAGACGGTGATGACCTGTCCGCCCTTGCCGTCGAGCACCTCGTGGATGGCGTTGAGCACGTTCTCCAGGGCGTCGGGGGTGTGGGCATAGTCGACGATGGCGGTCACGCCGTCCTGCGAGCGGATGGGTTCCAGCCGTCCGGCCACGCTCTTCAGCGTGCTCAGCACCAGCAGGATGTCCTCGGGAGCCTTGCCCAGCATGACGGCGGCGCCATAGACGGCCAGCAGGTTCGACACGTTGAACTTGCCGATGAACTGTACGCCCACCTCATGGCCGCAGATGTCGAGGTACATACCCTCGAAGTGGCACTCGATGATGCGGGCGCGGAAGTCGGCCATGGTCCGTGTCGAGTAGGTCTTCACCGTGGCCTTGCAGTTCTGCACCATGACCATGCCGTTCTTGTCGTCGGCATTGGTGATGGCGAAGGCGTCCTTGCTGAGGCCGTCGAAGAAGGCCTTCTTGGCGTCGCGGTAGTTCTCGAAGGTCTTGTGGTAGTCCAGGTGGTCGCGGGTCAGGTTGGTAAAGAGCCCGCCCGCAAACTGCAGGCCGCCGATGCGCTTCTGGGCAATGGCGTGGCTCGAACACTCCATGAAGGCATACTCGCAGCCAGCCTCCACCATGCGCGCCAGCAGGCGGTTCAGTTCGATGGGGTCGGGAGTGGTATGGTCGGCGGCGACGGCCTCATCCTCGATGTAGTTGCATACCGTCGACAGCAGTCCGCACTTATGGCCGAACTTACGGAACATATTATATAATAAGGTGGCGATGGTGGTCTTGCCGTTGGTGCCCGTCACGCCGACCAGCTTCAGCTTCGTCGACGGCTCGCCGTAGAAGACGGTGGCCACGGGGCCTACAGCCTCTTCGGTGGATGCCACCTGTACGTATGTCACGCCATTGGTGTCCTCAGCGGTTTTGCCGCTGACATGCTCGGGTATCTCCTCACACAGCACGGCCACGGCTCCCAGCTCTATGGCCTTGGGAATGAAGCGGTGTCCATCGGTCCGGGTGCCCTTGACGGCCACGAAGAGATGTCCCTGCTCAATCTTGCGCGAGTCGATGTTCACACCGGTTATCTCCACATCGGCATCGCCAACGACAGCCAGGGGCTTCACGTTCTTGAATAGCTCTTTCAGTTTCATAATCACCTTATTATAATATGACAGGTTAGACTTTCTTTGTGTTATTGCAATGTCAGGACGCATTCGCTGCCCGCAACGATGGCGCGCCCGGCAGGATAGCTCTGCGACTTCACGGCACCACGGCCGTGCAGCCGAACCTTCAGGCCACGCCGCTCCAGCAGGTAGACGGCATCCCTGGCACCCATGCCCGTCACGTCGGGCATCACCTGGTCGCGGTACTGTGCCTGACCCAGCTTGATGCGTGTGCTGCTGCCGATACCGCTCAGGATGTAGTTGGCCGACTCGGCATCACCGGCCTTCACGTCGGGAATGACGACGGAGTTCTCGTCGTGGGCATCCTCCACGCTCAGCTTCAGGTGACGGGCCATGACGCCCTCGGCGATATGGTGGAAGACGACACCGCTCATGCCACCGCCCGAGGCCGGCAGGCCGGACTTCTTGATACAGACGATGCACGAATAGCGGGGATTATCGGCGGGGAAGTAGCCGGCAAACGACAGCCAGTACTGCACGATGCCGCTCTTGTAGCCCGCCTTACCCTGCGACACCTGGGCCGTACCGGTCTTGCCGGCGACCTTGAAGAGGTCGCTGCCGGCCTTGCGTCCCAAGCCCTGGCTGACGACATGTTCCAGAATGGTCTGGATGGTCTTGATGGCCTGCGGCTTGGCGATGCGCTCCTTGATGACCTCGGGCGGGAACTCCATGACCGTCTCGCCATTCTTGACCACCCGCTTGATGAAGCGCGGACGCATCATCTTGCCGTCATTGGCGATGGCATTGTAGAACGCTACCGTATTGATGGGCGCTATCTGCGTCTCGTAGCCGATGGACATCCACGGCAGCGTCGTGGCATACCAGTTGTCGTCATAGCGGCCGTTCTTCTTGCGCTGGGGCATGCGGATGAGGGGCTTGCGATAACCGGGCAGGATGTTCTGCAGGCCCAGGTCCTGGCCGATACCCACACGGTACAGGCCTTTCACGTAACGCTCGGCCTCCTGGTGGTAGAACTTGTCGATGACGTGGCTGACGCCGATGTTGGAGCTGACCTCCAGCGTGCGTGCCACATTGATGTCGCCATAGCCGCCACGGCGCCAGTTGTGGTCTTTCATCTCACGACCGTACATCGGCATCACGCCGCAGCCGGTATGGATGATGTAGCTGGTGTCCTTGGGATTCTTGCCCAGCACCTCGTCGTCGAGGGCTACCAGGATGGAAGCCGTCTTGAACACCGAACCGGGCTCGCAGCGGTAGCTGATGGCCGAGTTGACGCCCTCGATATAGTCGCCGTTCTCGTTCTTCATCATATTGACGATGGCCTTGACGTCGCCCGTCTCCACCTCCATCACGATGGCAACACCCAGCTCGCCGTTCACCTGCGGACTCTTCAGCATGTCCAGCAGGGCACGCTCCGCCAGGTCCTGCACGTTGACGTCGATGGTCGTCACGATGTCACAGCCGTCGACAGGCAGCGTCACGGGGATGTTCATATACTTGTTGAGCACCTTGCGGCGACCGGTGATGCCGGGCGTACCGCGCAGGAAGGAGTCACAGCTCAGCTCCAGACCGTAGTAGGCAGAGTCCTTGGCCAGCATGAGACCGCCGACGGTACGCATGGCCAGGCTGCCGAAGGGACGGCGGCGCGCATTGAACACCTCCTCTGTAAAACCGCTCTTGTTCTTGGACATATTGAAGAAGGGCAGCTGGCGCACCTCCATGTAGGTGCCGTAGTCGATGCGTCTGGGCCAGATGTTCCACCAGCGCGAGCCGACCTCCTTCTTACCGGTCTTCCTGTTCGTCCACTCCTTGTGGCGGCCTTCCTCCAGGTGCTGCCTGAACTCGGCGGCCGTCCAGCCGGGGAATATCTGGTGCAGTCCCTCGCAGATGCTGTCCAGCTTGTCCAGCCACAGCGAGTCGCCCTCTTCGAAGGCAGCGGCCTTGAAGTCCATGTATATCTTATATTCGGGAATGGAGGTGGCCATCAGCTGACCGTCGCTGCTGAGGATGTTTCCACGGTTGGGCTTGACGCTCACCGAGTCGCGCTTCAGACGGTCGGCGACTTCCGTCCAGTACTGCTTCTTGGCTGTCATGATGTAAAAGGCCTTGCCTACGACGGCAATACCAATGAACGTCAGCAGCACGGCAATCACCATGTAGCGGGGTATCACTTTATCATTACTGAACTTACTCACCTTCTTGATGTTCGTTTTACTATGCTCTTATCACTTTTCAATCGCCGCCCACCTCTATAATATATGGTGGCTGGTCGGCCTGGTGCAACAGCGAGTCCTGGTTCTGCTTCAGGATTTCCAGCACGTGGCTCTCGCGGCATTTCTCCGTCAGACTGCTCGACGACGACAGCGCCTTGAACTTGGCATCCTTCAGCTGGCCTTCCAACTGGTCGATTTTTATCATATCCTGCTGGCACTGGTAGCGGAAGGCCACATAGACCAGCGAAAAGACGACGATGAGCACAAAGAGCCATATCTGCGAACGCACCAGTTCGGTGGTCAGCAGGTCGCCGCCCAGGATGGTACGCAGGTTCACCTGCTGCGAGGGACGGGGGTCTTCCTCGACAGCAGTCTCCTTGATTTTCTTGATGGTCTCCTGGAGCGTGTTCTCGGGTCTCGCAGCATCTGCCGGACTCCCCTGCGACTCCTGACCGTCAACGATGGTCATCTCTATCTTGTCTTCTTCCATGCCTACACCTTTTCTGCTATTCTCAATTTGGCACTCCGGCTGCGCGGATTGCGCTGCTGCTCCTCGTCGGTGGGCACCGTCACCTTGCCCACCATGCGGAAGGGCGACGTGATGCGTCCGAAAAAGTCCTGCTCCACCCTGCCCTCGGCATTGCCCGCCTTCATGACGTTCTTGACGATGCGGTCTTCCAGCGAGTGGTAGGTGATGATGCTCAGGCGGCCGCCCTCGCGGAGCAGACTGGTGGCACCGCACAGCATGTCGCGCAGGGCGTCCATCTCGTGGTTCACCTCGATGCGCAGCGCCTGATACACCCTTGCCAGGTCTTTCTTCTCGCGCTCCGAGCGCATCAGCGGCTCGACCGTCTCGCTGAGGTCTGCCGTGGTATCGATGCGCCTGCCCTTGCGAGCGTCTGCGATGGTCTTGGCCAGACGGCGGGCATTCTTCAGCTCGCCATACAGGTAGAAGACGTCGGCCAGCCGCTCCTCGCTGTAGTCGTTCAGGATGTCGGCAGCCGTCAGCCCGGCACGCTTGTTCATCCGCATGTCCAACGGAGCATTGAAACGGAACGAGAAGCCGCGGGTCTCGTCGTCGAAATGGTGGCTCGACACGCCGAGGTCGCCCAGCAGGCCGTCTATCTGTTCCACACCGTAGTAGCGCATCCAGTTGCTCACATATCTAAAGTTGCTCCTGACAAAGGTAAATCTATCATCGGCAACGATATTTTTTTCGGCATCGGCATCCTGGTCGAAGCTGTACAGACGGCCCTTCCGTCCCAGCCGTGACAGGATTTCGCGGGAGTGGCCGCCACCGCCGAAGGTGACGTCTACGTAAATGCCGTCGGGCTGGATGTCCAGCCCGTCGACGCTCTCCTGCAAGAGTACAGGAACGTGATATGTCTCAGCCGTCACCGTCATGCTTCCTATTCGTTGTGCACCTCGCCGGGGTTGTCGGCACCCATCAGTGCCTCCAGGGCGCTGCCGAAGTCGTCGCCGTCCATCTTCGCCGCCTCCGACTGGGCGGTGCTCCATATCTCGATGGTGTCGCCCATGCCGACGAATTTGATGTCCTGTTCTATTTCTGCCATGCGCTGGTAACGCTTCGGTATCAGGAAACGGCCGTTGCCGTCGAGCGCCAGCAGTTCCACCTCGCTGACAAACTGACGGAACAGCTGCTGATGCTGACGGTTCCAGCGGTTCAGCCTTTGCCGCAGCTCGTCCATCTGGGCATTCCACACGCTCTCGGGATAGAGCACCAGGCAAGGCTGGAAAACATCCTTGCGCAGCACCAGACGCTCCTCGCCGGCAGCCTGCAGCACCTTACGGAACGTGGCAGGCAGGAAGGCGCGCCCCTTGGCATCGGTTTTGGCCTCTATGTTACCTAAGAATCGCATGTGTACCTTATTCTTTTTTCGTTCTTCTTGATAATGATTTCAAGACTTCGCCTGCAAAGGTAACACTTTTTTTTGGAAAGCGCCCCACTTTTCCCCACTTTTTTCGTAAAGATTTTCGAAAATCTTTAGAAGACAGACTTACATCCTTGTAAATCAGGCGTTTACATCAATGACGAAATGGTGGTGTAAATTCTGTAAGACAACGCCCAAACCGCCGCCTGACTGCGCACGTACTACAGCCGTCATGCAGCGGCACGCCTGGCGGCCGCCGCTGGCGCTTTTCGGCCTGTCCGCAGGTGCTTTCTGACACGCAGGCAGGCCGAAAAGTAACAAAATGCACACCCGTTTGCACATTTTTAGGATAAAAAGTGCAGCAATTTCCCAAAAAGTGTGTACCTTTGCACATGATTACGACACACCTACGAGAGAATGGGACAAGTTACTGAAAAAACTATCGACATCGATAAAATCCTAAGGGGCAAGATGGGTGCGAAGGCCAAATGGGTGCCGCGCCCGTTGGTGGCGTGGCTCAAGCGCATCGTGCACGAGGACCAGGTGAACGGTTTTCTGTGGGATGCCCGCGACCTGACGGGTACGCCGTGGCTGGAGGCCTGCGTCAGCTACCTGCAGATGACGCTGAAAGTAGAGGGCATGGACAACCTGCCCGACAAGGACGACGGCCGCCTCTACACCATCGTGTCGAACCACCCGTTAGGCGGCATCGACGGCGTAGCGCTAGGCTCCATCATCGGACGCCACTTCGACTCGCGGTTCCGCTACCTCGTCAACGACCTGCTCATGAACCTGCCCGGACTGGCACCGCTGTGCATCCCCATCAACAAGACGGGTCACCAGAGCCGTAACTTCCCCGCCATGGTGAAGGCGGGGTTCGAGAGCGACAACCACATGATGATGTTTCCCGCCGGCATCTGCTCGCGCAAGCACAATGGCGTCGTCCGCGACATCCCGTGGACGAAGACGTTCATCACCAAGAGCGTGGAATACCAGCGTGACGTCATCCCCATCCACTTCAGCGGCGAGAACTCGAAGTTCTTCTACCGTCTGGCCAATTTCTCCGACCGTTTCCTGCCCTTCAACCTGGCCATGATTTACCTGGTCGACGAGATGTACCGCAACGTCGGCAAGACCTTTGAGGTACACATCGGCAAACCGATTCCCTGGCAGACCTTCGACAAAAGCAAAAGTCCGGTGGAATGGGCACAATTCGTTCAAGACAAAGTCTATCAACTCTAACATAATGGAACAACCTATCATCCCTCCCGTTAGCAAGGAACTGCTGAAGAGCGAGCTGACGCCCGACAAGCAGCTGCGCATGACCAACAAGAGCAACAACCAGATTTTCGTCATCACGGCCCACAACGCGCCGAACGTGATGCAGGAAATCGGCCGCCTGCGTGAAATAGCCTTCCGTGAAGCCGGCGGCGGTACCGGCAAGGCGTCGGACATCGACGAGTTCGACACCTGCGAGAACTGCTACAAGCAGCTCATCGTCTGGAACCCCGACGAGGAGGAAATCATCGGCGGCTACCGCTACCTGCTCGGCGCCGACTGGGAGTACGACGAGAAAGGGCAGCCCATCCTGGCTACCAGCCACATGTTCCATTTCTCGGAAAAGTTCCTGAAGGACTACGCCCCGTGGACGGTAGAGCTGGGACGTTCGTTCGTCTCCCTGCCCTACCAGTCGTCGCGCATGGGTGCAAAGAGCCTCTTTGCCCTCGACAACCTGTGGGACGGCCTGGGAGCGCTGACCGTCATCCGCCCCAGCGTCAAGTACTACTTCGGCAAGATGACGATGTACCCGTCCTATATCCGCAAGGGCCGCGACATGATACTCTATTTCCTGAAGAAGTACTTCGACGACAAGGAGCGGCTGATAATCCCGATGAAACCGCTGGAATTGGAGACGGACGCCAAGGAGTTGGAGGCCCTCTTCAGCGGGTCGTCGTTCAAGGAGGACTATACGACGCTGAACCGCGAAATCCGCAAGCTCGGATACAACATCCCGCCGCTGGTCAACGCCTACATGGGTCTCTCGCCGACGATGAAGCTCTTCGGAACGGCCATCAACTACGGCTTCGGCGACGTCGAGGAGACGGGCATCCTCATCGCCATCGACGAAATATTCGAAAGCAAGCGCAAACGACATATCGACTCCTTCATCCGCGAGCATCGCGACGAACTGGAGCTGACCTCCGGCGCCAACAAGATTATCTACAAAGACAAAAACTAAAACTACTGAACACATGCTGCGGAAACTCTTTCTCTTAGGGTTCCTCATGCCCCTGCTGACCTACGGACAGCAGTTGGACAGCCTGCACCTACTCGTGGATGCACAGGCAGGAGCCGACACCCCCTACGCCTACCGGACCTTCCAGGAGGCCAGTGACCATTTCACCGACGGCGTCACCGTCTACATCCGTCCCGGCGTCTACTGGATTGACGACCCCGACGACACCACCGTCAAGGTCGGCAAGGACGGACGCGAGCCCTTCGGACTCGTCGTCCGCTGTCCCCACCTGCGGCTGGTGGGCCTCGGCGACAGGCCCCACGACGTCGTGCTGGCATCACAACGCGGACAGACGCAGGGCGCCGTGGGCAACTTCACCATGTTCGACTTCTGGGTGACGGCGCTGGAGGTGGAAAACCTGACCATGGGCAACTACTGCAACGTAGACCTGGAGTACCCGCTGAATCCCCGATTAAACCGCGCAAAACGCAACGAAGCCATCACCCAGGCACATGTCGGCTACGTCCACGGCGACTCGCTGACGGCGCGCCGCGTGCGATTCATCAGCCGCCTGAACCTTAACCCGCTGAACGGCGCACGCCACTCGTTATATGAAGACTGCCACTTCGAGTGCACCGACGACGCACTGAACGGCACCGCCACCTACCGCCGGTGCGACTTCGACCTGTACGGCGAGAAACCCTTCTGGAGCACCTTCCGCGAAGGGGCGCTGTTCGTCGACTGCGACTTCACCGCCAAGGGTCCGGCACGCGACATGTACTTCTGCAAGCAGGGCGGACCGGTCACCGTCATCGACTGCCGCTACCATGCGCCGTCGGACAGTATCTATATCGGCTGGACGGCCTATCCGCAGCCCTGGCTGCGCTGCTATCAGCAGAACTTCACGCTGAACGGCAAGCCCTACCGGATTGGCATGCGCCGGCCCCAGACCACCATTGTCCTACAGCACGCTGACAGCCTCGCGTCGCACGGCATTCCCCACCTGGGCATCAGCCGTCACGAGGCAGCGCTGCGCACGGGCGAGGCGCCGCTCATATTGGCCTGCACGGAACCCGTGAGATGGCGCGTCACGGACTATCGCGAAGCCTTCGTCACACTGACGCCCATCAACAGCGACTCCGTACGCGTCACCCCGACGAACGAAAGCGGGAAAACGGTCGATTTCTGCGTCATGGCCAACACGCCGGACGGACGGGAGGCAGCATGCCACGTGACCATTCATCCGCGCCTGCTGCCGGCTCCGGCATTCCTCCGCAAGCCCACGCTGCAAGTCAGCAAAGGTGTGGCACAGCTCAGCTACGACCTCGACTTGCAAGGCCGCGAGGACGAATCGGTGATTACCTGGCTGCGCGACGGCATCCCCGTCAGCACCGGCCAGGCCCATCCGCAGGCAATGGCCTACCCGGAGTACAAGGTGACTGATGCCGACAACGGCCACAGGCTGAGTGCCCTCATCATACCGAAGCTGCACGGCAGCCTGACGGGTGACACCGTCCGTGTGGATGCACCCAGGGTCATCAAGGGCCAGAAGCAGACGAGACTCTTAGAAACCGACTTCCACGACCTTCCCTGCCAGTGGCAGCCGCAGGTGCTGCCCGGCTATTGGACGGTCGACGGCTACAAGCCTGCCGACACGTCGGAATACGACTGGGCCTTCGACAGCGGCAAGCCGATGTGGGCATACGGCGAGGGCTTCAACGGTGCCGTTGGAACCGGCCTTTTACAGGCCCAGCGGGGTGCCCGTCTGCGCTATACGCCGGTGGCCGGCAGCTATGGCGACATGTCGCTGCAGCTGCTGGTCGACCCCACCAAGACGGCAGGCCAGGGCTTCGGCTCGGCAACGGGACAGTACATGGACGTCTGTCTGAAGTTCGACACCCGTACGCTGACAGGCTACGGCCTGCGCATCGTCCGCACCACCAAGCACGCCAAGGCCGTCGACTTCCTGCTAGTGCGCTACGACAACGGCCGAGTGACGGCACTCACGGAGCCTGTAACGGCGACGTGCTACCGCACGAACTGCACCATTTCCATCGATTTCATCGGGAAAAAGCTGACTGCACACGTCGAGACGGCAACGCCGAGACCGGCGACGTCGGAGCTGCCGCACAGCGTCGACCTGGCAGCCGACGTGACACCCAACGGCTTCGGCGGCATCCATATCCAGCATACGGGCTCGTGCGGTGAGAGCACGACGATGCTGCACCGCCTGAAGGCGGAGTGGCGATAGCGTCAGACGATGGGCAGCGATATGCCGTTGATTTTCTGGTAGACGTCAAGGGCATAGACGTCGGTCATGCCCGAGATGTAGTCGATGACGGCCATCAGGCGCGTCTCCAGGTCGGGGGCGTCGATGTCGTACTGGCTGGACACACGGCCTATCAACTGCTGCGAATAATACCGGTCGGGGTTCATCACAGCCTCGACCATTTTTTCCATCAGCGTGGCCATAATCTGATAACCCGACAGTTCGACGTCGAGCACGGGGCGGCTCTTGTAGATGCGCTGCACCGACAGCTGTGCGCAGCGGCGGTAGGCGTCGCGCTGCAGCGGCTGGATATGGTCGACGAGACTGCCCTGGAAGGTGCCGCCGAGTATCTCGTCCTCATGTGCCAGGAAGGTGTTGACGCACTCGTTCTCCAGCTTGCCGATGACGCAGGCCCGCAGGTAGACGATCTGCTCGTTCTCGTCCGTCAGCTGCTCGTCGGCAATACGCTGCAGAATCTTCCCTTGGTTCTCCTCGTCGAAGAAGTCCAGGAAGAGCCGCGACACGGTGTCGAAGGACAGGATTTTCAGCTTGTGGGCGTCCTCCAGGTCCATGATTTCGTAGCAGATGTCGTCGGCGGCCTCCACCAGATAGACCAGCGGATGACGGGCATAGCGCAGGGGCTCGCCGGGTGCAGAGTTGCAAATAATGCCCATTTCATCGGCTATTCTCTGGTACGTCTCCTGCTCGCTGACGAAAAAGCCGAACTTTCCTTTCTTGCTGGGAGCCATCGACGAGAACGGGTATTTCACGATACTGGCAATGGTGGAGTAGGTCATCACGAAGCCGCCGGGGCGCCGGCCCTTGAACTGGTGCGTCAGCAGGCGGAAGGCATTGGCGTTGCCCTCGAAGTGGGTGATGTCCGACCAGAACTCGCGGCTGACGCGCTGCTCCAGGAATTTCCCCTCCCCTTCGGTGAAGAACGTCTGTATGGCCTTCTCGCCGGAGTGTCCGAACGGCGGGTTGCCGAGGTCGTGGGCCAGACAGGCGGTAGCCACTATCTGCCCTATCTGCTCGAACATGGTGCCCTGCAGTTCCGGGCGCTGCCTGCAGATGCGCAGCGCCACGTCGTTGCCCAGCGACATGCCCACGCTGGCCACCTCCAGCGAGTGGGTCAGCCGGTTGTGCACGAATACGCTGCCGGGCAGCGGGAACACCTGCGTCTTGTTCTGCAGCCGCCGGAACGGGGCCGAGAATATCAGCCGGTCGTAGTCACGTTTGAACTCCGAGCGGTCGTCATGCCGCTCCAAATGACGCTGCTCCTGTCCGAGGCGCTTGGTAGAAATCAGTCTGTTCCATTCCATAACGGCTGCGAAATTACGAATAAAAAACGAGACAGCCAAACGACCGCCCCATTTTTTTCGGGAGTTTTTCGTCATGCCGGGCCGGCGGGAACGTCATGCCGGGCCAGCGGGAACGTCATGCCGGGCCAGCGGGAACGTCACACCGGTGGGCGCCGCCCGTCATCGGGACGTTCTCCGCACGGCGCAAGAATATTCTCTGCACGGCGCAGGAAAATTTCCTGCACGGCACTCCCGGGCAACGAGCTACTGGAGCCGCATCAAGGCGACCGCCCTTCCGAAGCCCCTCACCCCCTCCATATTTCTGTCCCCCTATAGGGGGGACTCCAATATGAGGGGAGGGCTTCCTCAGGGAACTTCCACATCACCCAACGCAACCGGCCCCGAGTTTCATCAGCGCCGCCCCCCGTCCGGGGAGACTCCCATCCCCTCAATATCAGTCCCCCCTATAAGGGGGACATAGATATGAGGGGAGAGGCTCCCCCAGCCCCCCCCAAATGATAAAAAGATAAAAAATCGAGCAAAAATGATGGTAGTTTGCAAAGAAATAGTTACCTTTGCATATTATTTGAAGAAACGTTTCGAAATGGTTAAGATTCAAGTTGTCAACAAAGGGCATCAGCAGTTGCCTGCCTATGCCACACCCCAGAGTGCGGGCATGGACCTGCGGGCCAACCTCGACGAGGCCGTCACACTGCATCCGCTGGAGCGCCGGCTGATACCTACGGGCCTGCACATCGCACTGCCCGAAGGCTACGAGGCACAGGTGCGTCCCCGCAGCGGACTGGCCCTGAAGCACGGCATCACCGTGCTGAACACCCCCGGCACCATCGACGCCGACTACCGCGGCGAGATTGGCGTGGTGCTGGTGAACCTGTCGCAGCAGGACTTCGTCGTCAACGACGGCGAGCGCATCGCCCAGATGGTCATCGCCCGCCACGAGCAGGGCGACTTCGTAGTGGTCGAGGCCCTCGACGCTACCGAGCGCGGCGAGGGCGGATACGGACATACGGGAGTGAAATGAGAAATGAGAAGTGAGAAATGAGAAGTGAGAAATGAGAAATGAGAAAATGACATTCAGCAGAAAAGCTACATGGGATGGGCCTAAGGGTAGGTTCATTTCTCATTTTGCATTTACATTACTCATTGCTCATTGCTCATTTCTCATTGCTTCTGCCCAGGACCGCCAGAAGTACGACACGTTCTTCCTCGACGCCGTATGCCAGCGGGAGAAAGGCAACAACGACGCTGCCTTCGACCTCTTCTCCCACTGCGTGGAGCTGGACTCCACGCGCTCCGAGGCCTACTACTACCTGGCACAGTACTACTACGCACTCAAGGACCGGCAGAAAGCCCTGGACTGCGCCAAGAAGGCTACGGAACTGGAACCCGACAACGCCACCTACCTGGAGACGCTGGCCAACACCTACCTGACGCTGCACGACTACGACAACGGCGCCACCATCCTGGAACGGCTCTACGACAAGAACCACGACCGCGACGACGTGTTGGCCATCCTCATCCAGATTTACGAGCAGCAAGGCAACTACGACAAGGCCATCGAGGCACTGACGCAGCTGGAGCTGCTGGAGGGCAAGAGCGAGCGCCTGTCGTATGCCAAGAGCCAGTTCTACACGCAGAAAGGCGACAAGAAGTCGGCCATCGGCGAGATGAAACAGCTGGCCGACGAATACCCCAACGACCCCAACTACCAGTGCCTCTATGCCAACGCCCTCTACACCAACGGCCAGCAGAAGAAAGCGTTAGCCCTCTACCACGACATCCTGCGCCAGGAGCCCGACAACCGGCTGGCACAGATGGCCATGCTCGCGCACTACAAGGAGAACAACGACACCGTGCTGGCTGACAAGACCCTGCAGGACATCCTGCTGAACAAGAACACCACCCAGGAAGACCGCGTCAACCTGATGCGGCAGGTGATAGCCGAGAGCGAACAGCAGGGCGGCGACTCCACCCGCGTGCTGCAGCTGTTCCGACAGATGCTCGCCATGCCCGAGGGCGGCTCGGACATGGCCATGTTCTGCGCCACCTACATGAACCTCAAGAAGATGCCCAACGACAGCATACGACCCATCCTGGAACATGTCCTCGAGGTGTCGCCCGACCATGCGGCGGCACGCCTGCAGCTGGTGAGCTACGCCTGGCAGGAGCAGGACCGCGACCGCGTCATCGCCCTCTGCCAGGAGGCACGGCAGTACACGCCCGGCGAGATGGCATTCTACTACTACCAGGGCATCGCCTACTACCAGAACGAACAGCTGGACCAGGCACTGGACGCCTTCCAGAACGGCATCAGCGTCATCAACGACGAAAGCGACCCCGCCATCGTCTCAGACTTCTTTGCCGTCATGGGCGACATCCTGCACCAGAAAGGCCGCGAACAGGAGGCGTTCGCCGCCTACGACTCCTGCCTGCAATGGAAGGACGACAACATCGGATGCCTGAACAACTACGCCTACTACCTCAGCGAACTGGGCCAGCAGCTGGACAAGGCCGAGCAGATGTCGTACCGCACCATCAAGGCCGAACCCAAGAACGCCACCTTCCTCGACACCTACGCCTGGATACTTTTTATGCAGAAACGCTACAGCGAGGCGAAAATATATATCGACCAGACGCTGCAATGCGACAGCGACTCCTCGGCCGTGCTGCTGGAGCACGCCGGCGACATCTATTACCATACCGGCGACACCGGGAAAGCCCTGGCCCTCTGGCAACAGGCCCTGGACCGGGCCTCGGAGAAGTCGGAAATCAAGGACGACCGCAGACAAATCCTCATACGCAAGATAAAACTTAAAAAATATTTGAAAGAATGAAAGCAACAAGAATTATGATGATGGCCGCACTGGCCTTACCCTTGCTGTTGGCAACGTCGTGCAAGTCGGGCCGCCAGGCCGTCAAGGACGGTGACAGCTCTGCTGCCACAAGTGCCGACACGCTGAAAGAGCAGGCCTTCCTGCAGAAAGTCAACGACAACGCCCAGTATGCCCGCTACATCACCTCCAAGGTGAGGTTCACCGTCGAGGTGGGAGCCCGTCAGATGACGCTGACCGGCAACCTGAAGATGAAGCGCGACGACGTCATCCGCCTGCAGCTCATGGCCTTCGGCTTCGTAGAGGCCGGCCGACTGGAGTTCACCAAGGAGTATGTGCTGGTCATGGACCGCATCAACAAGCTCTACCTCAAGGTGCCCTACGCACAGGTGGACTTCCTGCGCAACAGCAACATCGACTTCAACGTGCTGCAGGGACTGTTCTGGAACGAGCTGTTCCAGCCTCGCGTGTCGCGGCCCACCGACCAGCAGCTGAAGAACTACAAGACGAAGATAGGTCCCGACGACACCGTCATCGCCATGGAGGACGGCAAGCTGTCGTACCGCTGGCTGGCAGACAACACGACGGCGCGGGTAAAAATGGCCAACATCATGTATCTCGACAAGTTCCGCGGCAACTACCAGCTGAACTGGGACTACGAGAACTTCCAGGCCAACAACCGCAAATACTACCCCATGGACCATAAGGTGTCCTTCAAGACGCCCGCCAAGGAAATCAAGTTCGAGATGATACTCAACTACATGGGTGCCGAGGAGGACTGGGAGACCCGCACGGAAGTGTCCAGCAAGTACCGCCAGGTGTCTATCGAGGAAATCCTGCAGCGCTTCATGTCACTCTAAACCCTCTGAATGAAGCGATTAGGCATTATCCTGCTCCTGCTGTCATTCGCCCTGACTCCCTATGCGCAACAGAAGAAGCGCACCACGAAGTCGGCGGCGAAGAAGACGGCCGTGACTCAAAAGAAAAAGACCACCTCCAAGACAACCAAGACCACCAAGGGCGCCAAGACCACCAAGACCGAGAAGCAACCCTCGGTGAAGGCACTGCAAAACCAGCGGCAGGAGCTGCAGCAGCAAATCAGGCAGCAGGAGCGCCGCCTGCGCAGCAACGAGCTGGACGTCAAGAAGCGACTCCAGAACCTCATGGTGCTGAACACCGAGATAGAAGGCAAGCGCCGCACCATAGACACCATCCGGCACGACATCTCGTCGCTCGACATCGAGATAGAACAGCTCGGCGTACAGCTGGATGTGCTCCAGGACCAGCTGCAGGAACGCAAGCGCAACTACGTCAAGTCACTGCGCTACATGCACCGCAACCAGTCGGCACTCAGCCAGCTGATGTTCGTATTCAGCGCCGACAACCTCGTACAGATGTTCCGCCGCATGCGCTTCATGAGGGAATATGCCTCCTACCAGCACGTGCAGGGCGACCTGGTCAAGCAGAAACAAGAGGAGGTCAACCTGGATTTCCAGGCGCTGAACAACAGCAAGGAGAAGAAGCGGCAGCTGCTGAACCGCGGCGAGCAGGAGCGGCGCACGCTGGAAACCAAGCAGAACGAACAGCAGAGCGTCGTCAAGACCCTGCAGAAGGAGAACAAGACCATACAGGGCATCATAGCCCAACAGAAAAAGAAAGACGCTGCCCTGAATGCACAGATTGACCGCCTGATAGCCGAGGAGATAGCCCGTCAGAAGGCCCGTGCTGCCGCCGAGGCCAAGAAGCGGGCCGAGGCAGAGGCGGCCAAGAAGCGGGCCGCAGAGCTGGCGCGCAAAAAGGCGGAAGCCGAGGCTGCCGCCAGAGAAAACGCCCGCCGCATCGCCGAGGCCAGAGCCCGCGAGGAGAGAGCCAAGGCCGAAGCCAAGGCCGCCCGCGACCAGAAGGCCCGCGAGGTTGCCGAACGCAAGGCCCGTGAGGCCGAAGAGGCCCGTAAGACGGCCGAGCGTAAGGCCGAGGCCGAGAACCGCGAGCACGCCAGGGCCGTGGCGTCGGCACGCAAGGATGTCGACGACGCCCTGAAGATGCCGACGGAAGACGTCCGCATCAGCGGCAAGTTCGAGAGCAACCGTGGCCGTCTGCCCATCCCCGTCACCGGCGCATACCGCATTGTCAGCCACTTCGGACAGTATAATGTCGAGGGACTGAAGGGTGTCATGCTCGACAACAAAGGCATCAACATCCGCGGCGAGGCCGGCGCGCAGGCCCGCAGCATCTTCGACGGCGAGGTCAGCGCGGTATTCAGTTTCGGGGGCACGATGGTCGTCATGGTGCGCCACGGCAGCTACATCAGCGTCTACTGCAACCTGGCCAGCGTAAACGTGCAGCGCGGCCAGAAGGTCAGCACACGCCAGTCACTGGGCCGTCTCGGCCAGGACAACATCCTGCAGTTCCAGCTGCGCCGCGAGACCGCCAAGCTGAACCCCGA
>ERZ842401.1994-NODE-1994-length-27928-cov-13.891651_pt1 | contig 27928 bp, 10 predicted proteins | sample MGYA00521270_ERZ842401 | MGnify/ENA primary metagenome ERZ842401 (study PRJEB31892, sample SAMEA3878208) | bioreactor metagenome | biome: Moose rumen | place: Sweden | collected 2011-10 | study: EMG produced TPA metagenomics assembly of the PRJEB12797 data set... | reverse complement strand
TTGACTATTTAGAGGCGAACGGCTTCACCTATTATGTGGTGTCCGGCTCCGACCGATTCATCTGCCGCGCCTTGGTGGAGAGTATCGGCATCGAGCCTAACCGAGTTATCGGGATGGATGTACGCCTGCAATCCTCCTCACAAGGTACCGAGGCGGGTGTCAACTATACTATGGGCAAAGAGGAGGACATCATACGCACGGACGAACTGATTATCAAGAACCTGAAGACCAACAAAGTGCTGCAGATAGCGCAGGAGATAGGCAAAGTGCCGGTGCTGTCGTTCGGCAACAGCGGAGGCGACTGCGCCATGCATAACTACTGTCTCGGTAACGCGGAGCACAAGACGCTTGCCTTCATGCTCATTGCCGATGATGACGAGCGCGACCATGCCAACCGCGACAAGGCTCTCCAACTCGGCGAGCAGTGGCGCGAAGCAGGATATCAGGTCATCTCCATGCACGATGATTTCAAGACCATCTATGGCAACGGCGTAGAGAAAACAGAGTTTATATTTCAGTAATGACTGATGAGAATGGGACTGTCATAGGCTTACCACAGCCGCCGAGGACGAGGACTATACGCCCAAACGCGCCGAGAGCGGCAACCCCAAACTCCAACAAGCCTTCGATGTAGGCAAGAACATATGAAAGAAATACAATTTTGATATGGAAGTTATCACTACACCGGCAACATGCGGAAACTACCTGCTGCACGACTTGCCGATGTGTCTTTGGGAGAGACGCAGGTATTTACATCGTTTGGAGAATGATTTCCACAGCGGATATACGCTGCTGCACGTTACTATGGAGGATGGCAAAGTCTTTGCGGATGCATAACAATCAAGAAACAACTGCATAAAATGATACTAAATCCGCTATAAATCCGCTGTTGAATACGATACATATACGATAGATATACGTTAGATATACGTTAGATATACGATACATTAGTATAGTCTGAGCATAGTCTCGGCATAACTACACAACACCCAAATAAACGATAAATTATGGCATCTGTAACACCTGCATCGCCGTTTGAGAGTATCAGCGGCAAGTTGAGTAGAAAAGAACGCATCGTCATGCGCACGCGAAATGGTCGCATGCACGCCTATGCTATCCAGCACCCGTATGAAGGACCATTGGCAGAGAGCCGGAAAAAGGCTATCTCCGCTTTCGCGGAAGCGGTGAAGCAATGCAAGGCAGAGATGTCCGACTCGGATCGTCTCGCCTATTGGCAAACCCAATACGCTGAGTACAAGAAACTCGCCGCCAAGAACCTCAACCGCGCCAACAGACGCTTCTTCGGCGAAGAGTCGAATGCTGCTGTACAAGGGAAGTATTATTCCACGTTGCGCGGGTTTATTATTGCGCAGTTGAGGAAAGAAGGATAAGAATGACCAACGGGCATGACACATGGCAATGGCAGGAGCCTGAAACGGCATGGAAAGGTGCCGGGCTCTATCATATCACGCTGACCATCCCCTCGCGTGAGCCCTTGCTCGGCACCCTCGTCATCCCCGATGGCGATGCCACCCAAGCGAGGGTGAATATTCTCCCGTTAGGAAGAGCATTGCTGGAGTGTCTGCGCCAAGTGCCTGTCTATCACACGGAGATACAAGTGTTGCATTATTGCCTCATGCCTGACCATTTACACGCTGTATGGTATGTTAGACGAAGAATGCCAAAGGGAATCATGACTGCTGTCCGCGGTTTCTGGCAGGGTGCCAAAAAGGCGGGTAGAGAGACTATCCCTCTTTCTTCTGTTACGCCAAATGGTATTGCCCTTTCTTCTGTTACGCCGAATGGCATTGCCTTTTCTTCTATTACGCCGAATGGCATTGCCCTTTCTTCTATTACGCCGAATGGCATTGCCCTTTCTTCTATTACGCCGAATACTATTCGGCAAAACTACCAAGAAAGAATCTTCACCCAGATGCCCTTTGTCCGCCCGATGGGACAGCGGCGGCAACTGCCCGCCACGCTCCGCTACATAGACATGAACCCGCAGCGGCTGGCTACCAAACGGCTCATGCCCGGTTTCTTCCGCGTGCAGGAGGGGATAGAGATAGCCGGGCGCACCTATAGCGGTGTGGGCAATATCGCCCTGCTGCAAGCCGAAGGATACGCGCCTGTTCATGTGCGCCGCACGATGGTGGAGGCGGCGGATCACGGCGAACCGCAGACGCTGCGCGATTATATGAACAGCTGTGTGCTGGCTGCCCGAAAAGGCACGGTCATGGTCTCGCCCTTCATCTCGCCGCAGGAGAAACAGGTGATGGAAGTGCTGCTGAAAGAGGAACATCCGTTCATCTATATCGCGGACAACGGTTTCCGTGATTACTACAAACCGCAGGACGGACTCTTTGACGCCGTAGCCGCAGGCCGCGTGCTGATACTCAGCCCCTGGGAGTACGATGCCGACAAACGCCACGTCACCCGTGCCGATTGCGTAGCAATGAACCAAATGGCAGAGGAGCTTTGTACCCTTTCTTCCATTACGCCGGATACGAATGCTCTTTCTTCCATTGCGCCAGATATTATCCGGCAAAGAGAGAATGGCAATCTTTCTTCCATTACGCCGGATACGAATGCTCTTTCTTCCATTACGCCGGATACTATCCGGCACAAAAGATAAATTAATAAAACACCAATGAAAAGAACCATATATTACATACTGCTGCTTGTGTGCTTTGTGTGTGTCGGAGTTCGGGCACAGCAGGCAGACATGCACATTGCTTCGCTGATTAACAACGAAGAGTGGTTCACCCTTGCCGAGGACCTGCCGCAGTACAGCGACTCCATACAGGCGGATTACCTGCGTCTGATTGCGGAGGCGATGTTAGCGGCACACACGAACCGTACGGATGAGGCCATAGCAACATTGACCCGACTACTCTCTGAGCACCAAGCGGACTTGGGTACGCAAAGTGCCCTTAATTTTGCTCTTCTGCGTTTGCAAATGATGGGAGAGCAAGGACATTTCGCAGAAGCGGCGGACGGTATCGCACGAATCATTGCGCAGCTGGAAACAGCCGGTGTGACCGAAACGCAAACGCTGCACGCCATGTACAAGCATTACAATGACTTGCGCATGCTTGCACCGCTCTCTGTCACGCGTCCGGAGAAAAACATAACGGTGCCTTTCCGCCTTATCGAGTCCAAAGTGACCAAACGCGAAGAATGGATGCACGGAAGCAAAAAAGCCTACAAAGGGAACCTCATGAGTGTTCCTGTAACGGTGCATGGCAAGGAACATCCGTTCATCTTTGATACAGGAGCCGGAGCAACCTTTCTGTTTGAAAAGACTGCTCGGGAACTGGAGCTGACTATCCTGCCGGACACAGTCACTATCAACGGTTCGCAGAAAGGTCTGCGTGCATATATCGATAGTCTGCAAATAGGCGGAATCACTTGCCGCAATGTGTTGGCGTATGTCGGTCTGTCGGACGCAATAGACACACTGATGGTCGGAATGGATGCTATCCTTGGCATGGATATTATTGCCGCGCTCGGCGAGACACAGTTTTACATGAAGAAGCAAGAGATAGTTTTTCCCGCGCGCCCGACGCCTATGCCGCAGGACATAAAACCGAACCTGCTCTTTGACGGAAGCCTGTTGCTGCGGGCGCAGAGAGACACGATGCCGCTGACCTTTCATCTGGACACAGGTTGCTCCACAGCAGAGTTGTACAGCGACTACTATCGCAAGTTCGCGGACGATACCGACCGCACGGCGCAGAAAGACACGACTACTACCTTCACTTACGGGCAGATTCACAATGAGGAAGTGTTGTTTCTGCCGGAAGTGACGTTCACGGTCAGCGGCAAGCCTGTCAGCATGGAGGAGATCTATCTTTATCCATCCTCCGAGGAGTATCTGTACCGGCATGAAGGCCGCCTTGGCATGGATTTCTTCCGGCAATTTGACACCGTTATTATCAACCTGAAAGATATGTATATGAACATATCAAAATAAACAACAATATGAGACATTCAGTAAAGTACGCAGTGATGGGCATTGTGGCTCTATGCTGCTTGCTTGCGGTTCCCGAGAGGGCGCAGGCGAATGATTATTTGGAACAGGAGAAACACTACCAGATTTACGCCAATGGCGTGAACAAGGTGCATTTCGTAATCCCTGTATGGGCGTACGGCAAAGGGTATGACTACTACGCCTACGACGAGAGTTATGTGAGCTACACCGTCAACGGCGGGTCGGAAACAGTGATTGCCAACTACAAGACCGACAAGTACGACGAGAACGAGAACAAGGACTCGAAGAAAGGAACGGCGTATGTCTATCTGCATAACGGTCAGGGCGACATCGTCGTTACCTCGATGTACAACGGCGTTAACTATCAGGTGCCGTCAGGCAGTTGGACAGGCAAGATGTATGTTACACAGAAAGACCACGATGACTGTCCGCAGGTAACGATGCTCGAGTTCGATTGGCACATACCGGCATCATTGGAGAAATCAACCTTCTCGGTGAAGATCGTGTCGAAGTTCCGACGCAGTTACACGGACGGCAATGCTATGACCACCACTGCAACACAGACGGGTATTCAGGGAACAGAGACCACCATCACACCGCAACTGTACACGCCGTACTTGTACACGCTGAACGAGAAAGGCGTGGCAGGCTACGGGTATGCGGCAGTGCCGTACATGGTGTTCCAAGAGCCGAAGAAATACTACACCTCGTTTGAGCCGGGTACGATTGTCGATAAGGACATCGACCGTTCGGGTACACTGTATGTACCTACCAACGACACGGTGCAGGAGCAGCTGAGTGCCACCTTTACCGTTGTGCGCGACGCAAAAACAGGCAGTACCATAGATATCAAATCCACAGCACAGGACATACCGCCCTACCACCGTATCTACAACTTCGGTGCAACGGTAGAAAAAGATAACACAGGCACTTTCACGGGCAATAATATCCTGCGATGGTCCATCAAAAACCCGATGCTGAAGGACCTGATGGACAACGACTACTTCGAGGTGCAGCGTGCCTTGGAGAGCAACTTTAGTGATGCAGAGCGCGTCAGTATTGTACAGATGGTGCGAGATACTATAGGTCAATATACTCTGATTGACAATAGCCGTGATACTTGGACTGGCAATGCAACATCGAAATTATCCTATGAAGAAAGGTATGTAACGGTCAATGACCAACACTATCTGCTTTATGACTCAAACAATGAACCTTTAGCGGAATTAAGTGCCAAATTGGTATCGAACACTATACAGATACCGTCAGTGCCTGTATATTATCGTATCCGCCGTGCATCCTCATCCATGTGGGACTGGGATAACGAGTTTGTACAAAAAGCCACTCTGTATAATATGAACTACCTCGCGCCGCTTGCCGCGACACAAGAATCATATACCAAAGATGCCGACTATGAGAACAACCACAAGGTAAATTTCCGCATCAAGATTGACAATATTCCTCCCCATTCGGTAATTATTGACAAAGATGAATGTACATTGTCATGTTTTGTGAATAAAGTGCTCCGGGAGCAAATGGTGAATGTCAACATCAGTTATAATTATATAGAACCTGACATCAACAGGGTTAATCCGAGTAGTACAGTAAGTTTCCGTGTTGTCAAAAGTGACGGAACGGTATTTATGGATTGGGGACGTTTAGCTGCAGGTACACATCAATTCCCGATTAACAGTACAATTATAATGAAGTGTGATCACGGTTATTGTTACAATAGCGGTGAAGAAATCAGACGTGCGCTTACATCCTCTTGCTCTATTGAATGCTATACGGAAAGATATATGAAAGGTGCATCGCTGTTTGATATTAACTTTACGGCAACCTCGTCAGGTACAATCACTTCCTCTACGAATTCCAACTCCGACTATGTGGATGTCTATGTCAAGTATGTCACGGACGGCCCTGTAAGCAGCCCGGAGGGTACAACAGTCTTTGATGTTATATATGACAATACCAATTATGCACAAGGAAGATACCTGATGTCCGGTTGGTATCAGTATCCCAAAAACAGCAGAATGAACATTTATAATAACGATTCAGAAACGTACGAGTGGAGATATTATAACAGTTTCATTCTTTCAGAGTCTTGTGAGATAACGATTTACGCCTTTCCGCAGGGGGGTAAGCGCGCAATGGATGCTATAATGACCCCGGCTTCGTCATCGCAGGTTGATGATGATATCTCAGCAGAGATTAGAAGTCTTTTGAACACGGTTAAGGACAGTTTGGTCAAGCTGATGCCGGCAACGGTAAGTCTTGAGGACTATGGTAAGTCAATGTGGGACCGCACGGCGAACTTGGTATTGCAACGGACGATAGAGGAGACGGGGCAGACGATGGAGTTCATCATTCCGCAGGACAGCATCCGTCGTCAGGCGGATGGTTCATGGCTTGCCACCTATTCGGACATAGCCGACCAAGGGTGCTCGCACTACAAGTATGCGGTGCGTATCGACCAGTCGCGCTCTGACCTGCATGTGCAGGACTCGGCTTCGTTGAAACCCATACAGATAACGGGTCCGAGCCTCTATTTCGACGAGGCGGCTACGATAACGCGCTTTGAGGCATCACAGGGCGATGCTACGACAGCGATGAAGCCCGGTGTGCTGCTGCGTTGGGAGACGAACAGCAATGCTGTGGATGAGTTTGTACTACTGCGCAAAGAGACCGGCAGTGACGCTACGCCCGACACCGTCTATAGCGGCACGAACTACGACTATTTCGACCGCTCGGCAGTGCCGAACCAGCACTACGAATATACCATAGCGGCAAACTACACCTGCAACGGCAGGACGACCACGAACTCTGCCTCGGCTACGGGCTGGCGCTCACCCTACGGCGAGATAAGCGGTACGGTCCATCAGTCGGACAACAGCGGCATGGCTGGTGTTACCGTTGCCTTGCAAGACGGCGAAGGAAATATCGTCCGTACGATGCAGACCGATGCCTGCGGAGCGTATAAGTTTGACAGTGTGGAGTATGAACTGACTAAGACTTATGTCTATGAAGATATCGAACATCTGGATAGTATTATGCAATGTGAAGACCCGACGGTAAACATCACATATGGTGATCAGTCTAATTCCTTTACAAAGTGTGTGTTCACACGCATCTTAAACCCAGATGGCGTTGTACTGCAAGATTGGACTGCCCACATGGAAGGTACGCATACCTATCCGTACGGTTCGTTCATTGAGGCAAAACTTGACATATCGGCTCTTGGTACTCTCCCGTCCTGGGCTTATTCTTATTACCCCAATTCAGGGCAGGTATTTTCCTTTACATTGGATAAGCATATAACGCTTCTATATGCAATGAACACGAATCATTATTTTGACCCTGTGATAGCAGCAAGTTCCGATAGGTGCAAATATCTAGTTTCAAGCGAAATTGAACACGCCTTAGTGGATAGTGTTATAACGGTCACGCATGCTACTAACTACAGCGTTGTTCCGACCCATCAGTATGGTGTGTTCTCGTTCAATAACACCAGTGCCGGTACCGCCAGTATAACGCTTTCGACGGACAACGCCGTGGCAACAGGCTTGGACTTTGTGAACACGGCTTCGGTTCGACTGACGGGACGAGTGCTGTATAAGAACTCCACTATTCCCGTAGCAGGTGCTATGTTCCTGCTGAACGGCGACACGGTGCGGCGCGGCAATGACCCGCTGACATCGGGGATAGACGGCAATTTCGAACTGCTTGTAACGAAAGGGCAACCGTGCCGTTTGCAGGTGTTCAAGACAGGACATCAGTTTGAGGGAGAAGGCATCCTGCATGTAGAGGAGGGAACTGACACGTTCGCTTTGACCAAGCCGCTGGACGCCGTGCGGTTCTACGACGAGACGAAAGTAAGGTTGGTAGGCCGTGTAGCCGGCGGTAACGACCAGCGCGACCTGCCTCATGGTTTCGGCTTGGGCAAGAACAACCTCGGCGACAACCTGCAACTGGTATTGCAATTAGAGGGCGATAACACGGCACATTTCGTACACGACCCGAACGACCTGACGCGCGACACTATCCAACAGACTACGGCGCATATCATCTACAGTACCGACTCGTTAGCAGCAGAGAAAGAACGCTCTGTGGGCACAACGCATACCCTGTTCGAGAAGAAGCGTATCATCATCCATCCCGACCTCGTAACGGGTGAGTTTGCCGTGGACTTGTTCCCCGTGAAGTACAAGGTGGTACAGGCAACCGCCAACGGCTATGCCACGCTCTTTGCCAACGGTCAGGGTTCGGAGACCTTCGACCTGACCAACGCCCCTCTGCAAGAGTACGTGAGTACGTACGACGCAGAGACGCGCAAACTGACAGAAACGTACGTCCAAGGATATAGCAAAGGTATAGCAAGGGTATACGATTTACCGCGGAGTACCTCGCTGTATGCCGGCGACTCGATCGCATATAACGCAGTGTATGACCGGATTTACCACTCGCCTGTCGAGGTGAGCCTGACGCAGGTGCTGTATGGTCTGGAGAAAGACGGCTTCGGCGAAGAGGAGATGGAGGTAAGCAGCATGAACCTGACGCACAAGCCGAAGGTGAAACTCTATACCAAAGCACAGGGCGAGCCTGCGGAGTATCTGTTGGGACATCCTGTGTTCATAGCAAACCGCAAGTACCAGTTCGTCGCTCGTGCATACGAACGGTATTATTACAATAACGACGCGCAGGCGGGAGCCTTAGACGAAGTGCCGCAGCGCGGCGGTAAGGTACGCGTGCACAACGGACTCAAATCCGCCACTACGTACCAGGACTACGCTCTGGACAGTAAGGGTGAGAACCATACCGTGGCACTTGAGGTAACAGACATTGACACGGAGAGCAGCGGCGATAACGCACTGCGCACGGTCAGCACCGCCCTTGAGGTGGAGGATAACTGGGTGGAGACCGAGGTGTTCCAAGCCTTTGTCAGCGGCACAGATATCCAGCAAGGCGAGCTGATGCAGACACCGAGTGCGGTTGTGCTGCTTGACGTAGTGCGCGATCCGGGCGGCGCAGGTTCGTCGGCTTGGGTGGAGAGCGGCACAACGTACAACTTCAGCTACACGGAGAGCTACGACTGGGAGATAGGTGTGGAACTGACCCCGACGTGGGGCGTGAACATATCGCAGGACATTGGTGCAGTAGCCGCTCCCGAAGGTGCCGGTTCGTATATAGGCTCTACCTACACAAGCGAGCGGCAACTCTCCTTCACCCTTCCTATCACGCATGAATGGAAATGGGGATATAAGTACAACTATCAGTTCACCACCAACGACCGCATCACCACCAGCAGCAGTCACGCCAAGGCCGGCGTAGGCAGCAATGCGGATGTATTCATCGGCACCACGGTGAGCCAGTTGGCAGGTAAAGCAAAAACGGTGAGCATCATCTCGGACAGTATGTATATCGCCCGCCAGCCTGCTATCCAAGCCGGCGTGATGAAGGTGCTCGGCAACGGTACGGCAGCCGACGGCAAGCAGTACCACCTCGTGACGGGTCAACAGATAGTGCTTGGCTCGGAGATAGGTAACACCTTTGTTTACACGCAGAGTTATGTGCTCAATACCCTGATACCGAAGTTAGCCTTGGAGCGTATGAACCTGCTGATGAACTTCCCTGACTCGCTCTCTGCACAGCAGTACGCCGACAACAACGGCATGGTGGTCTATTGGAACAAAGGCGCGAGCGCAGCCGCTAACACGTCAGATATGGAGTCCGGCACATACCGGATGATCAAACCTGCGGGTAAAGACCATTTGGAAACCGACCGCATCGCCGCCCTCAATAATGTGATTGCTGACTGGGTGAAGATAGTCTATTTCAACGAGAAAGAGAAAGTGATGGCACGCATGGGTGGCAAGCCCGTCGGCACATGGTCGGTGAGCGCAGGTACGACCTTCACGCATACGGACAGTTATACCGCCACGCTGGGCTACAACGAGATGCCGCAGTCAGGTGAGTTATTCGGTTTTGAAACGGCTAACAACGCCTCAAAGACAGGACAGAAACTATTAGCAGACATGCAGGGCATCATAGGTTTCTTCAAGGACATGGGCGATAATAACATAGGAACGAGTGTGGCTGCAGCACTAACCAAAGTGGCTGATGAGAACAATGTTGACCCGACCAACAAAGCCGACCAGCAGACCCTCGGCACAACTACCAATACCACCAAGTTCAAGCTCAATTACAACCCTGTCTTTGAGTTCGACAGCAACGCCAACTCGTCCACAGAGAAGACCATCAAGAAGTCGGCAGGCTTCACGTTAGGTGCGGACGCGCAGGGCGACATCACGGTAGCCGTTTACCGTGCTGACCTCGACAGCGTGTGGGAACGGAGTTCCGACACCATACGCAGCGGTCTGGTAGTACAGCCGGACGAGGACTACCGGTACGGCTCGTATGTGTTCTACACGGTAGCAGGTTCGTCCTACTGTCCGCACGAAGCGGAGGAAAAGACGCAGTTCTACAACAAGGGCACCACCCTCAACAACGAGACGCAGTGGATACACAAGCCCGAATTGTCTATTGACACATACGAGCAGACCGCCGTTCTGGCGGACAAACGCGCCACGTTCCGCGTCACGATGATGGATGCCGGACAGGTGCAGACCGGCGCAGCACTGGACGGCACAGGCTTCGAGTTGTCGCTCATCGGCAGCAGCAACCCCGACGGTGCGAAACTGTATATGGACGGCGCACCGCTCATCACCTCCGTACCAGTATGGCTAAGTCCGGGTCAGGCAGTGACGAAAGTGCTTGAAGTGGAGCGCGGACTGGTGGATGACTACGACAGTCTGGCGCTGATACTCACTCTGGCAGACTGCGGCAAGACCAATACCTCACTGAAGTTCAGTGTACATTTCCTACCGGTATCTTCGGATGTAGCGATCTCGATGCCGCGTCAGAACTGGATTATGAACACCCTGTCGCAGCACGACTCGGCAGGCTACTACCTGCCTGTGGAGATTGACGGCTTCAACATACACCACAAGAACTTCGACCATATCGAGTTCCAATACAAACTCTCCACCGAGAGTGAGGAGATGTGGGTGAACCAATGCTCGTTCTATGCCGATGACAGCCTCTATAACCTCGCTACGGGCAACAAGGCGATGATACGCAACGGACGCATCGAGCCGTTCCGATTCTATGGCGAGCGTGACCCGATGGAGCAGAAGTATGATTTAAGGGCTGTTTCATTCTGTCGCTACGGGTCAGGCTTTGTGACCAAGTCGTCGCCTGTGATAAGCGGTACGAAAGACACCCGTCCGCCACGCGTCTTCGGCTATCCCGAACCGGCGAACAGCATCCTCGGCGTGGGCGACAATCTCAAACTGCGGTTCAACGAGCCGATAGCGGGCAACTACCTTGACGAAGACAACAACTTCCAAATCAAGGGCGTAACGAATGCCACAGGTATCACCACCAAGGCATCCGTGCATTTCGACGGTACGCAGGAGTCCTATGCTGCAACGCAGGTGAGCCGCAACCTCGAAGGACGGTCGGTAACAATAGACATGCTCGTCAAGCCAACTGCGCCGAATGCGGAGGCGGTGTTCTTCTCGCACGGCGAGGGCGAACAGCAGGTGCGTTTCGGTAAGACAGCCGACAACCGTCTGTATATAAGCAACTCGGAAGGGGCTATCTATTCCAAGCAGGCAGAGCAGATGCTTGACTTTACTCGCGTTATTGCCACCTACGACGCTTCGTCGAATACGATACATTTCTATGCCGGTACGCAAGACTTAACCGATGGCACGGGTGCGCTGCCGCAAGACCTCGCCTCGTACTACAAGACCTCCGCACCGCTTGTGTTCGGTCGCGGACTGGACGGCAACATGCTTGAAGTGCGCCTCTGGACAAAAGCACTGACGCAGGAAGAGATAGCCGCCACACATCTGCGTTACCTCACAGGCTATGAGCAGGAGTTGGTGGCATACTACCAGATGGCAGAAGGGCAAGGTACAACGCTCGCTGACAGAGCGGGAGGTGCTACACTCCTGATGCACGGCGCATCGTGGAACCTCCCCAAGGGAATATCTCTGAAAATCGCTTCCGGCGAACAGGTGCAACTCAACGACAACTTGCTCGGACGGTCAAAAGTGTATGACGAGACGCTCATGCTGTGGTTTAGGGCGACAAACAACAGTGGAGATATATTCAAGGCTGGGTGGATCGCCGGTGCAGACTCCATAGCAGACAAAGGCACACTGCTGACATTAGTGGACGGCAACCTCGTGCTTCACTCCGACGAGATGATCACATCAGTTGGACGGATAAGTGACAACGATTGGCATCATTTTGTGTTGACTGTCAATCGTACTTATAACAATGTCTCGGCATTTGTGGATGGCAAGATGACCGCCACCTTCGCGGCTACCGAACTTGCAGGCATCAGCGGCGCTATGTACCTCGGCGGCAACGGCTTCGAGGGCAATATTGACGAGTTCGTACTCTTTGAACAAGCCCTGCCCAAGACGCTTGTTGCGGAATACGGCAACCACTCGCCCGCAGGCGATGAGATGGGTCTGATGGCATACCTGCCCTTCGAAGAGCAGAAACAAAACGCCAACGGAGTGCTCGAACTCGTATTCTCGCCCAATGACCAAAGGCAATTCACCGATCCGAATGGCAATGTGATAGAAAAAGAAGTGCCGCTACTCATCGAGAGCAATCAGCCATTATTGGCTGATAAAGCAATCTATGCCCCCGTCACAGGCAATGAGCTGCTCTCGAAACTCAATTTCGACTGGGCATTCAATCAGGACGAGTTGATGATCAATCTCTTGATGCGGGACAGCGAAATCAACAAGCAGACCGTCGTTGTTACCGTCCGCGATGTGGAAGACCTGAACGGCAACCCGATGCCCTCGCCCGTGATGTGGGTGGCATACGTGGATCGCAACAGCCTCACATGGGACGACAACAAGATGGAGATATGGGTATCCTACGACTCTGATTTTGAATACAACAACGAATACAACTACCGAGAGATGCGTATTGTCAACAACTCCGGCAAACGGCATCAGTTCACCATTGAGTCGCTGCCCGACTGGCTCACCGTCAATCAACCCAAAGGCACCATCCAGCCGATAGATGACTATACCATCCGCTTCACCTACGATACCACGCTCCCCGTTGGCACCTATACCGACTTGGTGTATGTAACCGATGAGAACGGACTCTCCGAACCGCTGAAAGTGACCTATCATGTTACTGCCATGTGCCCGTACGAGGAGCCGGACAAGAACAGGTATCCGTTCAACATGTCTCTATGCGGACAGGTGCTTGTTGACGACATCTATGACACCGACAGCAACGACAAAGTTATTGCCATCTTCCGTAACGAGTGTGTCGGAATGACGAATGTGAACTTCAGCAACGCCACCAACACCAGCGAAGTCTTTATGACCATTAACGGCAGCGAAGCGATGAAGGACAAGGCTCTGAGCTTCCTGCTATGGCGGGCTTCAACAGGCAAGGTGCTTAATCTCTCTACGAGCGAAAAGATTACCTTCGTGCCGGGCAATGTCTATGGCTGCGGTGCCGATGATCCTATTATCTTCACTACCTTCGGTTACGAAACACAGAATATAGCCCTTGAGGAAGGGTGGAATTGGATCTCTACGAACCTCGATATGCAGCCTCAGAAATCGCTGCTGAACAGTGTGATGAGCGCAGCCGAGCCATGGAAGGAAGGTGACCTGATCAAGAATCCGACCTCACAGCAGTTCTCAACCTATTCCGAGACACTTGATGAGTTCATAGGAACCCTAAAGGACTTGGACTACACACAGATGTACATGGTCTATGTCAAGAACGCCAATATCATGCGTCTGAACGGTAACCAATTGAAGGAGAGTGAGAAACATATTCAACTGCGTGGCGAGGGACAATGGAACGCATTCCCATGCCTGCTGAGCGAAGCTACACCGGTTTTAGAAGCACTGGCGGACTACTATGACTACGCTTCGCCCGGTGACCTCATCAAAGGGCACAGCAGTTTTGCAGTCTTCTCTTCCGACAAACGTTGGGTGGGAGACCTGACTGCACTGCGTCCGGGCAAAGGATACCTCTTCCGGCGTGTGGGACAAGGTACTATCACCGTGAACTTCTATAACAAGCCGCAGACGAACGCCCCGGCTAAGAAATCTCTCTCCCTTGAGGGGAGAGTCGGAGAGGGGTTATTATTCTCCAACCCGAAAGCATCCTCCAACATGACCATGATCGCAAAATGCGAAAATGCGAAAATGATTAAATGCTATGTAGGCGACGAACTGGCAGGTGTAGCCGAACCACTCGACTCCCTCTACTTCCTAACGATCCAGAGTGATAAGGTTGGGCAACCCCTCCGCTTCGAAACCGAAGACGGTCAATGGCTCAATGTTCAAATAAATGAACAAAATGAACAAATAGTATATGCCCCTGATGCACACTCCGGTTCGCTCAAAGCACCGGTGATTCTCAAACAGGGCGAGCCGGACCGTGTCCGCAAAGTGATTGAAAACTACCATGTTGTCATTATTCGCGGTAGCGAACGATATGACGTAACCGGTAAACGATTAAATCAATGAAAATGGTAAATAATAAAATAATAAAATGCCTTGCCGCTCTGCTTGTCGGAGCGGCAGGCACAGCCTTTGCAGGAACTCCTTGTGGCACCAACATGGAGTATGAGATCGTGGGCACGGAACTGCGGCTCACCTCCCCGGATCCGACGTCTCCGGCTACGATTAACTCGCAGGCGTTCATCAACCGCACGGACTTCACGGAGATCAGTATGCCCGAAAATGTTACGGTAATCAACACGAAGGCTTTCGAGGGCTGCACGGCGCTGACATCAGTTGTCATTCCTCCTTCGGTAACGGAGATCGGAGAACATATCTTTTACGGCTGCACTAACCTCCAAACCGTACTATGCCGTCCACAGACACCACCTACGCTGCTGGGTACGGACGGATTTACGAACTGCCACGCATCGTTGCAGATATGCGTGTCCGCGCTCGGTCAATATAAATATGCGACGAACTGGTCGAACTATGAAGATAAACTTTGTCTCTGCTACCTCGACGAGAACGATGAGCAAACTACCGTAGCTGCCAAATTGACATCTTTCAGGGATGCAGCAAAGAATGATATTGATATCTTCCGTACGCTCCGCAAGGCGGGATGTTTCAATACACTCACCCTGCCGTTCAACGTGACGGATATTGCATCTTCACCGCTTGTCGGAGCAGAGGTTTATACATTCGTTTCCGCCACGGTGGAGGATGGTACGTTGCAATTAGACATAACGCCGGTGCTCTCCAATAGTCTTACTGCCGGAACACCATACCTCATCCAGTGGGACAATACAGGCGAAGTGCTGACGCTCATGCATTTCACCGACATCACTTGGGACGAAGACAATAATGCCTCCAACGCCGGTACAGGCGACGTGAGTTACGTCGGGTTCTATGGCAAAACGCACATCAATGACGACGAGAGCCATAGCAACCTTTTCTTAGCCGGCGGAAACGAACTCTACTGGCCCTCCGACGGAGATGACGAGGACGCCAAAATGTTGGGCTTCCGCGCATACTTCAACGCCTCTACAGGCGGCGCGTCTCTCTCCCCGGTCCGCAAAGGCATGCCAGCCACCCTGCGGATTAAATCTACACCGACAGACATTGACAATGTACAAAGGGACAATGTACAATGTACAAAGGTCATCCGCGGCGGACAATTAATCATTATTCGAAACGGAGAGGAATACTCCATTAACGGACAGAAATTATGAAAAAGTATGTACAACCCCGTACGGAAATAATTTCTGTACAAATGCAATCAGCCGTCCTCGTCGGAAGTAATAATCTGCCTATTTCCGGTGGAGAAAGTCAAACAATAGCATGGTAAACCATAAAACAATAAGAATATGAAGAAACATTTGTATATCTTTGTACTTTGTACATTGACATTTGGCACCTTAGTCGGTTGCAAGAAAGATAAGGAAAAAGAACCAGAATCGTTTGTTTCTGACAAAGCGCGTCCCGCATGGACCATTCCTACGGACTACGACTACTCGTCGTCCATGACCGCCGTAGTCAAGGTGGACTTGGCGGCGCAGTACCCCGACAAAGCAGCCGATTTTCAGTTAAACGACAAAGACCTTCTCGCCGCTTTCAGTGGCGAGGAGTGTCTTGGCGTTGCCTCACCCCAAGACGGCTTGTTTTACCTATATATCGTGACACCAAGTGGCTCAAATGGGCAAATTGTAAATGACCAAATGATAAAATTGGTTTATTATTCGGCCCATTACAAGAACCTCTTTGAGGCGGCAGATGCCTTTCCCTTTGCTAACGACACCCAACAGGGCACCGTTGCCGCTCCCTTCGTCCCGATGTTGGTAGTGGTTCAATAACAGAGGTGCCATCGGCATCGCCAAACGAATGAACAAACCGTAGAAACAATAATAAAAATGAAAAAACAGTTGCATATTATTCTACTTTGTACAATAACCCTTTGTACATTCATCGATTGCAGCAGCAATGAGCCGACGCAGGCTATCAGGTCATCTCCATGCACGATGATTTCAAGACCATCTATGGTGGTAGCGTAGAGAAAACAGAGTTTATATTTCAGTAATCGAAAGTAAGAGGCCTATCAAGTACAGATACATTCACATATCAGCGGCGGTGTTCCTCATCCTTGGGATGGGGGTGCAGTTCGTTTTGTCCTACCGGCGCGCATCGCAGCAAGTGGAGGAACGTATGGAGTTGGAGATGCAGGTGGCACAGGAGAAAGTGCGTTTCGTGCTGTATGACGCGTATGAAGCGGTTGGTATGTTGGAGGGTTATATCCAAAACGAGATGCAATCCCCCTCCGACCTGCTGGCGGAGACCCGTTCGTATGTCAAAAGGATGCCGGAACTGTTCTCTTGCTATGTTGCGTTTCCGCCGTATTACAGCCCTCAGGGGAACGACAAATGGTACTGCCCTGCCTCGTACAGGGCGAAGGACAGTATCCGGTCTGTGATGTTCGGCGATGCGCGGCACGATTATTTCACCCGCGAGTGGTATGACGGTGCGCTGCAGAGCGGTAAGACAGGGTACTGGAGTCAGCCATACCTCGACGAGGATTTTGACGAGCCTATCTTCACTTATTCGGACGATGTGCGGGACAAGGACGGCAATGTTGTGTGCATCATCGGCTTGGATTTTAGCGTGCGGAGGTTGCAGCAGTTGTTAGACCGGTTCAGACCATTTGACGAAGCGGTGCTGCAATTGTATAGTTCGAACGGCACGCTACTCACATCCGGCGGAACGCAGCGGAATGAGAAGAACAGAGTGGTCGTCAGGCGCACTCTACAGCCGGTGAACATTGATATGGTGATGGCGGTGCCGCGCAGTTATATATGGGCGAGTATCCGCTTGGGCATATGGCTTCCGCTCGCGGTGTTCGTGTTAGGTATCGTGGCAGTATGGTGGATGTTCCGCCGACTGATGCGCGAGGAGCAGGAGAACGCCCGTCTGGGAACGGAGAAAGAGGTGATGGCGCATGAGTTAAGGATCGCGCATGACATACAGATGGGAATTTTGAAAGGTGAAATGGGTACAGTGAAAAGTGAAAGGGAGGATGTGGAAATACAGGCGACGCTGCTGCCGATGAAGGCAGTGGGCGGAGACTTGTATGATTACCGCCAAGATGGCGATTATCTGTGGTTTATCATCGGCGATGTGAGCGGTAAGGGAGTCTCCGCGGCACTGTTCATGAGTGCCACCGTCAACCTGTTCCGTGCTATCGGGGCACACGCCCATTCGCCCAAACAGATCATGGAGGAGATGAATGCGGTGCTGAGCGAGAACAATCCGTCTCTGACTTTTGTGACGGCTTTCATAGGGCGATTGCATGTCCCGAGCGGCGAGTTGCTGTACTGCAATGCCGGACACTGCGCACCGTTGGTGAAAGGGGAAAGGGAAAAGGTGAAAAGTGAAAGGTTTTTGGATTGCGAGCCGAATATTCCGCTTGGATATAAGGGTGATTATGCGTTTGTAGAGCAAGGCTGTATGGTTGACGAAGGCGAGAGTTTGGTACTTTATACGGACGGCGTGACCGAGGCAAGGAACAAGGCAGGGCAGATGATGGGCAAGAAACGTTGGGCGGAAATAGTGTCCGGGCACGAGGAGTTGATAGAGCAAGTGAAAGCTTATATCGGCACCGCCGAACCAACGGATGACATCACCTTGATGACCATCCGTAAACGCACTCCCGTTCAAGCTGTCACGCTGTGTGTGCCCAACCATGAAGACCAGTGGCAGGTGCTCCGCCGTGTAATCCATGAATACGGCATCTGCGCGGGCATTGAGAAACATACCCTCCGAAAACTCGAAGTGGCAGCCGAAGAAGCCGTGGTGAATATTATCCGGCATTCCGGGGCAAGCAAGATAGAGATGGCTATCAGCTATCAGCCATCAGCCATCAGCCTTCAGTTGCGTGACGACGGTGCGGCTTTTAACCCGACGGCGTATGAGACCAAGGCAGGTGCGGTCGAAGAGCGGCAAGTCGGCGGCATGGGAATCAGTCTCATCCGGCAGATAGCCGATGAAATGCGGTATGAACGCATGGAGGAGAAAAACGTGCTTACGCTCGTTAAACTACTGAATTGTTAAATTGTAAATTGCTAAATTGTAAATACCATTATGAAAATTAACATTCTACCGAACGAAAATGAGACACGTGTTTGTTTGGTTGGCGAACTGGACACGATTGCAACTACCGAACAGGCAGATTTATTGCAGCAAGTGCTGGAGATAGCCGGCGATAAATTGGTGATTGACTGCCAAGAGTTGGAGTATATTTCCTCGGCGGGTCTTCGTTTCTTCATGCAACTCAAACGCGAGAGCGAGGCGAAAGGTGGCAGTATTAAGATTTGCCATCTCAACGAAGATGTAGCCGACATATTCCGCATGAGCGGTTTTCAGAACATATTTGACATAGAGTAAACGTATGGAGCACCTTATTTCGTATTTCAAAAAGCACGTAGCAGAACGGCCTAATGACGTGTTCTGCGTAGCGGGAAAGACGCGTCTGACATTCGCTGATGTGGACCGGTTGACCGATAGTTTGGAACCAAAGTATGTGACGCGCTGTGGTGACCGAGTTGCCGCATATATCGTGCCGCGTAATGAGCAGATGGTATTAGTACCGATTGCGATAGCCAAGGCAGGTCTGACGGCAATGCCGCTGGATGGTACCTATCCCGAAGAGCGTCTGAACTTCATGCGGGAGGATGCGTCCAAGTACGACGGCGATGAAGCGTTTGTGCTCCTCTATACCTCCGGCACGACGGGTGTCCCGAAGGGAGTGATGTTGAGTGAAGCCAACCTGTTAGCGTTTACTGCGTACCACGTGCAACATATCGGTCTGACTTCCCGCTCCAAGTACGCCACATATGCCGGCTACGGCTTTGATGCGTACCAGATGGATCTGTGGGCGTGCGTCTATGCCGGCGCAACACTGTGCATCGTAGGCGATGAGATACGTTTTGATTTGGAAGGCTTGAACCAATACATCCGGACCGAGAAAATCAGCCACTGCTTCATGACGACGCAGATGGCGACCCAGCTGGTGCTCAATTATCCGAAGATACCCGGCCTTGAATGGCTCGGAACAGGAGGCGAGAAACTTATTAGTCTCGACCCGCCTGCTTACCGCCTTGACAACTGCTATGGTCCGACGGAATGTACGGTCTATGTGAGCAGTTTCACCGTCACGCACAACGAACCCAATATCCCAATAGGCAAAGCCAATGCCAACGGCACGCGGCTGATTGTGGTGGACAAGGAAGGCCATGAGGCACCTAACGGCACGGAAGGCGAACTGTACGTAGCCGGGCCGCAAGTAGGGCTGGGGTATCTCAACCAACCGGAGAAGACGGCGGAGGTGTTCGTGGAGTGGAACGGCTTGCGGTGCTATAAGACAGGTGACATCGTACGCTACCGCGAAGACGGGAATATTGAGTTTGTCGGGCGTCGTGACGGACAGGTGAAGATACGCGGTTTCCGTATCGAACTGAAGGAAGTGGAAGCGGTCATCCGTGAGTATCCGGGCATCAAAGATGCAACCGTTCAGGCGTTTGACTACCCCGACGGAGGTAAGTTCATCGCCGCCTATATAGTAAGCGACGAGACCATTAAGACAGATGAACTCAATGCGTTCATAGCCGACAGCAAGCCGCCGTATATGGTACCGGCTGTGACGATGCAGATAGATGCTATCCCGCTCAACCCGAACCAGAAAGTGGACAAGCGGGCGTTACCCAAGCCCGAAGCCCCCAAACAGGAAGTGGAGAATACAAAAGAAGCTGCTCCGCTGAATGTGTTGGAAGAAGAACTACATGAGATGGTAGCGAAGATTGTTAATATGGAAGAGTTTGGCATCACGACCGACTTAAGGTATATGGGGCTCTCCTCCATCGCTGCTATCAAACTGGCTACGCAGATCTTCAAGCGTTTTGGTGTGCAGTTGGATGCCAAACAGATGCTCAAAGGCATCACCGTGCAGGCGATAGAGAATGAGATACTGGCATCGCTGTTGAATACTAATCAGCCTATTAGTCATAGTAATCCTACTGAATCAAACGAAGCCGTTCCTCTCTCCTACGCCCAGCAAGGCGTTTATTTCGACAGTATGCGTGCTCCCGCCTCTACGGTGTATAACACGCCTATCTGCGTGACCTTCCCTGTCAAGACGGACAATGATGCGCTACGCAAGGCTGTGCAGACAGTAGTAGCGAACCACCCGACGATGTATGTCACTTTCCAAACCGATAGTACAGGTGTCGTACAAGTCATGGGCGATACGTCAGAGCCGGTAAAAATCAATACACTGACATTACGTGAAGAGGAAGCAAGGGCTTATTGGCACACGTTCATCCAACCATTCAACCTCAGTAAAGACCGTTTATTCCGCTTTGCTATCGTTCGCACGGAGAAGGCAACGCATCTCTATTGCGATATGCACCACCTCATCTGTGACGGGTACTCGTACGATCTGTTTATCCACGAACTATGTAGTGTGCTGGACGGTGGAGAGGTAGAGCCTGAGTTATGCTCGTACGCGCAGTTTGTGCACGAACAACAAGCCGCTGAAGCGAGTGAAGAGTTTGCGGCATCGCAGACATTCTTTGCTGAACGGCTGAGAGGTATAGAAAGTGTAACCGAACTATCGGCAGACCTTACCAACCCCTTGTCCCAAGGCGAGAATGCCAAAGTGGAGACTCCTATTGCATGGGATCAAGTGAAGCGTCTCGCCACCGAGATAGGAGTCAACCCGTCGGCGGTCATGCTGAGTGCCGTATTCTACTCGCTGGCGCGCTTTGCCGCCACCGACAAGGTATGTATCACTACCATCTCCAACGGACGCTCAAACCTCAAGGCGGCGAACACGATGGGTATGTTCGTCAATACCTTGGCTCTCACCTCCCAAATAGGTGCACAGCGCGTAGAAGATTTCATCCGCGAGAGTGCCGACACATTCGAACAGACAATGGCGCATGAGAACTATCCGTTCAGCCGTATAGCCGCTGATTACGACCTCAAGGCGGACATCATGTTTGCTTACCAAGTGGGCGTGCTGAGCGACTACCGCGTGGCAGGCGAGAAAGTGCGTGTGGAGGAAATAGTAGAGCACAATAAACCTAAATTCAAGATAGCATTCTATATCAGTGATTTTGAGGGTGAACCGGTGGTATCAATAGAGTATGACAACGGGCTTTATAGTGCAGGCATGATGGAGCACCTCGCTCACGCGGTGGCAAACAGTGCATTGGCCTTTGCCCGCGCAAAAGACGCGCCGCTCAACACCATCTCCTTGCTTAACGCAGAGCAGGCAGCAACGCTCGATAGGTTCAACCATACGCATGTGGACTACGACAACACGCAGACCATCGTCTCGCTCTTCCGCAAACAAGCGGCAGAGACTCCCGATAACATCGCTGTCGTCTATCACGACACGCGTCTCACCTACCACGAGGTGGATGAAAGGACCGATGCGATAGCGGCGATGATAGGTGAAAGGTTAAAAGTGAAAGGTGAAAGGAAAGAGCCGGTTGTTTCAATCTTGATCAACCGCTCAGAATGGATGGTAGTGGCATCATTAGCTGCACTCAAAGCCGGCTGTGCTTACCAGCCGCTTGACCCGAGTTATCCCGCCGAACGGCTCAACTTCATGATGCAGGATGCCAACGCCTCGCTTCTCATTGCAGACGAGGATTTACGCCCTATCGTCAATGAGTACGAAGGTCCGGTGCTGCTGACGAAGGACATTGAGGACATTAAAGACTTTAATGACTCTAAGATATCCGACATTAAGCCTTCGGACTTATTTATATTGCTCTACACCAGCGGATCAACTGGTGTACCGAAAGGTTGTCAGTTGGAGCATAGTAATCTTGTAGCGTTCTGTCACTGGTATCAACGCTATTATGACCTACATGCAGGCGATAAAGTGGCAGCGTACGCGTCCTACGGCTTCGATGCCTGTATGATGGATATGTACCCTGCGTTAACCTGCGGTGCAACCGTCTATATAATCGGCGAAGATATCCGTCTGAACCTGCCTGACCTCAATGCCTATTTCAATCAAGAAGGCATAACGCACTCGTTCATGACCACGCAAGTCGGTTATCAGTTCGCACTCAACTGCGACAACCACTCGCTGCGGCACCTGTCTGTAGGAGGAGAGAAATTAGCGACACTTCCGCCACCGACGAACTATCAGATGCACAACGGCTACGGACCGACCGAGTGTACCATCTTCACAACCACCTACGCCTTGCACGAACAGGAGCAGAATATCCCCATCGGCAAACCGCTGGATAACATGCAACTCTTCATTGTGGACAAGGATATGAACCGTCTGCCTGTCGGTGCCGCAGGTGAACTGCTCGTCAGCGGTCCGCAAGTCAGTCGCGGATACCTCAACCGTCCCGACAAGACGGCAGAAACATATATCGACTGGAATGGTCAGAGGTGCTATCGAACCGGTGATGTGGTGCGTTACTTGCCCGATGGGAATATCCAGTTCGTAGGACGGCAGGACGGGCAAGTCAAGATACGCGGTTTCCGCATTGAGTTGAAGGAAGTGGAAGCCGTCATCCGTGAGTTTCCCGGCATCCAAGATGCAACCGTACAGGCGTTCGACTACCCGAACGGAGGTAAGTTCATTGCCGCCTATGTGGTGAGTGAACAAACGATAGATGTGGCGGCACTCAATGCCTTTATCCAGGAACGCAAACCACCTTATATGGTACCTGCTGCCACGATGCAGATAGATGCTATTCCGCTCAACCAAAATCAAAAAGTGAACCGCAAGGCGTTGCCTACTCCGCAATTGCAGACAGAGAACCGAAACTATGTTGCGCCGAAAAACGAGACTGAGAAACTCTTCTGTGACATCTTTGCCGACATATTAGGCATGGACAAGGTAGGCGCAACGGATAACTTCTTCGAGTTCGGCGGCACCTCGCTCATGGTAACACGCGTCATCATCGAAGCGGACAAAGCCGGTAAGCACGTGGCTTATGGAGATATCTTCAACCATCCTACGCCGCGGCTCTTGGCACAATTATTAAATGACTCCGATGATCCTGTAAACGCCCAAACGGCAACTGACCAAATCGTAAATGCCTTTGATTACACGGGCATTGATGCCATCCTGCAGCACAACAATGTGGATATGTTCCTTCGCGGCAAGCGGCAGGAGTTGGGACACGTGCTGCTTACCGGTGCGACAGGCTACCTTGGTATCCACGTGCTGAATGAACTGATAGCATCTGATGCACGTACCATCACTTGCCTCGTGCGCGGCAAGGACCGGCACGATGCAGAGCGCAGGCTAAAGAACATGCTGTTCTACTATTTCAGCCGCCGCTTCGATGAACTCTTCGGTACACGTCTGTTTGTAATTAACGGCGATGTCACAAGCGATTTATCAGCGCAACTGTCAACTCTCAACTGTCAACTTTCAACTGTCTTTAACTGTGCGGCGAACGTCAAGCATTTCTCGAAGACGGACGATATAGAGCAAGTGAATATCGGAGGAGCACAGCGTTGCGTGGAGTTCTGCCTGAAGAACGGCGCACGGCTGGTGCATATTTCTACCACTTCGGTAGGCGAAGTATGGATTGACCGAGGGGATGGCAAGGCGGTTCCGATGATTGACGAGCGCAAGCTCTATTTCGGTCAGTTCCTCGACAACCGGTATATGAGTTCCAAATTCATGGCAGAACGTATTATCCTTGACGCAGTCGCCCACCATGGGCTGAACGCCAAGGTGATGCGTGTAGGCAACTTGGCGGCGCGCAGTTATGACGGCGAGTTCCAAGTCAATTTCTCCACCAACAGCTACATGGGACGCATCAAGGTCTTTCATATGCTCGGTTGCTGTCCGTTCGATGAGTACGATTCGATTACGGAGTTCTCACCGGTGGATCAGACCGCCAAGTCTGTTGTGCTGTTGGCTTCCACGCCGAAGGAGTGCACTGTCTTCCAGCCTTTTAACAACCACACGAAGCTGTTAGGCGACATACTGATGCTCTTTGAGAAGACGGGGCAGCCTATTCGGTTTGTCGAACCCGACATCTTCCAACAAACTATCGTCACTGCCAGCCAAGACCCAACCAAAGCGAATGTCTTGTCGGCAATGTTGGCGTACCAGGATATGACGCGCGGGCAGAAAGCCGTCATGATTGAGCGGGATAACCGCTACACGTGTGCTGTCCTTCATCGTCTCGGATTCCATTGGTCCGAACCCGATGACGCGTATATCAACCGTATGTTAACCGCCATTTCACAATTAGGATTCTTTGATGTATAAATAGCAAAACAAGCAATATGAGAAACAGGATTTTTATGGCACTGGTAACAGTGTTAGTGCTGACGGGTTGCGTGAAAATGCCTCAAGAGCAGCACACGAGTTATGAAACGATTACGCTCAAGCGAGAGACCGTGACGGCTCCGCTGAGCTGGAGTGCCGCTATCACCGGCAAAGGCGATGTGTCCATCGTCTCGCGTTGCACGGGTACGCTGAACGCCATCAAAGCGAAAGACGGACAGCGGGTGAAAGCGGGCGATGTGCTATTCGAGATTGACAACCGCAGTGCGATGAATAACCTCGAGCATGCGAAAGCCGACCTGCAGACGGCACTTGCCAACCTCAGTAATGCGCAGTTGGAAGCCGAGAGCAACAAAGAACTGGCGGAAAAAGGCATCATCAGCGATTATCTGCTACGCACCAGTCTCAATACGCTTATGTCAGCCGAAGCACAAGTGGCGCAGGCACGCGCTGCCGTGAGTACGGCGCAGCTGCAGTTGGATTTCTGTACCATCAAAAGTCCTGTGGATGGCTTGGTGGGTAATATCCTTCCCCGCGTGGGCGATGTAATAGCCGAAGGGATGATGCTGACGCGTGTAGCCGGTGTGAAAGAGATGGAAGCGCGTTTCTCGCTTACCGAGAGTCAGATACACGCTATTGTGAAAGAAGTGGGTTCGTTGGATGCTATCCTGAAAATTGCCCCACCGATGACGCTCCGTTTCAAGGACGGCAGCGAGTACAGCGAGAAGGGGCATATCACCAGCCTCTCGGGAATGGTTGACCAGCGGACGGGTAGCGTGACGTGCTATGTGACCTTCCCGAACCCCAAAGGAGAACTGTTCTCCGGCATGCAAGGCACTGTGGTGATGCCTATTGAGTGGGAGGATGTGATGTTAGTGCCCCTCACCGCTATCGTGCGCATACAAGACAAAGCATTGGTGTATAAGGTAGGTGCTGACAGTCTTGCCACCAGTGCTATCGTAGAGATTGAGGAGTTAGGTGACGGCGTGCGTGCCGCTATCCTCTCCGGTGCTGAAACGGGCGAGACCATCGTAGCCAAAGGTGCTGCCAATGTACATGAAAACGACCGCGTAATTTGGTAAACTATGGCAAAGGGTAATATATTCGTAGATAGAAAGGTAATGGCAGTGTGTATATCGCTGCTGATTGCCTTGGTGGGCTTTATATGCCTACGCACACTGCCGATTGAGCAATATCCTGACATCGCGCCTCCGACGGTGATGATTTCCACCTCATACACTGGCGCGGATGCCAATACGGTGATGAAATCCGTTGTTATGCCGATTGAGGAAGCCGTCAACGGCGTGGAGAACATGGCATACATGACCTCCGAGGCGAGTGCCACGGGAGATGTGAACATCAATGTCTATTTCAAGCAGGGCACCGACCCTGACATGGCGGCGGTCAATGTGCAGAACCGTGTGTCTGCCGCCTTGGGACTATTGCCGCAGGAGGTGACCCGCGTGGGTGTAAAAGTGGAGAAACGCCAAAACAATATCTTGCAGATTGCAGCATTGGTTAGCCGCGATGGTAAGTTCGACAACGACTTCATCGCCAACTATATTGACATCAACGTTAAGCCGCGTCTGCTGCGTGTGACGGGTGTGGGAGCGGTGCAGAACCTGGGTAACACCTATTCGTTGCGTATATGGATGAAGCCGGATGCAATGGCACGGTATGGCATTGACCCGCAGGATGTTTTTGCTGCTATTGGCAATCAGAATATGGTGGCAGCAGCCGGTTCGTTAGGCGAGCAGAGCGGCAATACCTATCAATATAACTTGGAGTATAAAGGTCGTTTGCAGTCGATTGAGGAGTTCGAAGATATTGTGCTTCGTGCAAGTCAGGGCAATGTACTGCACCTCAGGGATGTGGCAGACGTGGAACTTGGTGCGCTGAGCTACAGTTTCTCCTCGCGCATTGACGGTCAGCCGGGCGTGGCGTTTATCATTAACCAAGCCCCCGGAGCGAACGCAACACAGGTCAATGCTGCGATAAATGATATTTACAAAGACCTGCAAAAGACTATGCCCGCAGGCTTGGAGTTTACGGTTTTGCAAACGAGCGATGACTTCCTCTATGCTGCTATTCACAATGTGGTGGAAACGCTGATTATCGCTATTTTGTTGGTGATATTGGTGGTTTATTTCTTCTTGCAGAACTTCAAAGCAACGCTTATTCCTTCCATTTCGATTATCGTGTCACTGCTCGGCACATTTGCCGTGGTGAAAATAGCAGGATTTTCATTGAATATATTGACGCTGTTTGCATTGGTGCTTGCGATTGGTACTGTCGTCGATGATGCCATTGTCGTTGTAGAGGCGGTGATGGCGAAGATGGAACAGGGTTATACCTCGGCATATAAGGCAACCAAAGATGCGATGAGCGAGGTAACGGTGGCTGTTATCAGTTGTACGCTTGTGTTTATGGCGGTGTTTATCCCTGTAACCTTCATGCCCGGCACGAGTGGCACCTTCTTTACGCAGTTTGGTATCACGATTGCTTCGTCGGTCGGCTTGAGTTGTATATCTGCACTTACACTTTGCCCTGCGCTGACGGCTATTATGTTCCGTCCGAAGAAAGGTGCAGAGAATGGGAATAAGGGCTTTGGTGCGCGTGTCAAGCAAGCCTACGACGCTGCATATAACGCCATCTTAGGCAAATACAAGAACGGTGTGGCACGTTTCCTCAAAAGACCTCACGTTGCGTGGATATTGCTCGTAGTGGCAGTAGTGGTTATGGTACTCGCTATGCGTGCTTTACCTTCGGGACTTGTGCCGCAGGAAGACCAAGGCGTTATCTTTGTGGATGTAACAGCCCCTGCCGGCTCGCCATTAGTTGAGACGGACAAGATTATGGCGCAGGTCGAGGAGCATGTGCTCCGCTTGGAGGAGGTAGAGAGTTATGCCAAGATTTCGGGCTTCGGTTTGATTTCGGGTACGGGCGTAAGTTATGGTACGCTTGTCGTGCGCCTCAAACCGTGGGACGAACGCAAAGGTATTGAACACTATATAGATATGGTGATGTACAAACTCTATTTGAGTT
>ERZ842401.1993-NODE-1993-length-27930-cov-52.902170_pt1 | contig 27930 bp, 22 predicted proteins | sample MGYA00521270_ERZ842401 | MGnify/ENA primary metagenome ERZ842401 (study PRJEB31892, sample SAMEA3878208) | bioreactor metagenome | biome: Moose rumen | place: Sweden | collected 2011-10 | study: EMG produced TPA metagenomics assembly of the PRJEB12797 data set... | reverse complement strand
ACAGGTGCTGCCGAGACCTTGAGCGCAGCCATCGCCGATGCCGCCATCGCCGGCGGCGCCTCGTTCACCGATGCTGAGAGCGGCGACTTCTCGCTGGACATCTACAGCCAGGCCTTCGACGAGGGCAAGGGCGACCCGCGCTGGCTGACTCCCGGCGCCGGCTCGCTGGTGCTTGACGTCGCCGACGGCAAGGACCTGGGCACGGAGTATGCTGCCGCCAAGGGCGATGGCAACCCGTCGAAGGTGCTCATCCGCCTGGCCAAGGACGGCAAGTACACCGTCGGCTCCACGCTGGAGATAGGCGGTAACCTGGTTGTGAAGGGTGCCGGCGCCACTGTTGACGCCGCCTCGCTGGAAGGCCCGCTGGTGAAGCTGAGCGAGACTCCCGCCGTGGCCGCCGTGAACAAGACCGACGACGAGGGCAACGAGACGCTGCTGGGCTACCATATCGAGCAGGTGACGCTTCAGGATGTGACTGTTAGCAACCTGACTCAGTCGCTGTTCTCGTCCAACAAGCAGCAGTACCTGGTGAAGCAGCTGACGCTTGACAACAGCATCGTCGGCATCGGCGCCGCCGTGAAGAAGACGCTGTTCGACTTCGCCGGCAACGGCAACACCGAGGAGCTGCGCATCCAGAACTCCACGCTGTGGGCCACGTCCGATGCCGAATGGCAGAACGGCGGCCTGTTCAGCTCTCAGAGCGGCAAGGAGGTGACAGACCTCGGCGGCGCTGAGGAGAAGCTGACCATCGTGAACTCGACGCTGTATAACATCTGCAAGGGCAAGACGATGAACACGCTCCGCAAGAACAACCAGAAGTACCAGGGCTACGACATCCGCGACAACGTGGTTGTGAACTGCGGCAAGCAGAACGAGTTCCTGGTGGGTCTTGCCGGCGGCCGCATCAACAACAAGGACATCTGGAGCGCCTCTGGTAACATCATCAACTACGATGTAGCCGACGCCGAGGGCGCTGTGACGCTGACGGACATCGGTGAGGCCGAGACGTCGAAGAGCGGCCTTGCCGCCCCGACGGTGGAGGGTCTGGCCCAGTTCAAGAATGCCGCCGAGGGCGACTTCCTGCTGGCCCTGCGCTGTGGAGCTAACTTGAACCGGTCCGGTGACCCGCGCTGGGTACGCGTCGAGCACTCGTTCTATATCGAGCCTGCCGACGGCAGCGACATTGCCGCCGTCCTTGATGCCGAATATGCTACACTGGACGAGCGCGAGGTTCCCGGTATGGTCATCATCGTTCTTGCCAAGGATGGTAAGTACACGGCCAGCAAGAGCATCAACCTCAGCGCCGAGCTGATGCTCCTTGGCCAGAATGCCACCATTGACGCCTCCGCTCTGACTGCTCCGCTGTTCCAGATGAACAGCACGCCCGTACTGGATGCCGTTGAGAGCGGCCAGTATGTCATCACTTCTCCGATGATTATCGAGAACGTGACGGTGACGGGCCTGACGAAGGCACTGTTTGCCGATGGCGGCAAGGGCTACTGCTATGATAGCTTCATCATCGACAACAGCGTGTTCCAGTACACGACACAGGAGAATGTGGTGCTGAACATGGCCTCGTCGATGGCTGTCAACCTGTACATCTCCAACAGCACGTTCTACAGCCTGGAGCCCGGTACGGCCAACTTCATCGCGATGTCCGGCAAGCGCCCCTGGCAGACCACGGGCTACGAGGAAGAGACGGGTAAGTTCACCTGCGCTAACAACACGTTCTACAATGTTGCCAAGGGCAAGCAGTTCATGAACACGAACACGCTGAAGGGCCAGCGCTACCTGTATGAGTTCAACTCGAACATCTTCGCCAATGTGTCGAACAAGAAGATCTACGGCAACATGACGAACAACGCCAAGCAGCTGACGACGGACGAGAAGAACACGTACATCTTCGACGGTGAGTTCTTCTCCGAGACGAACTACAACGGCGACGCCGGTCTGCAGAGCGACCCGTCGTTCGCCGATGCCGCCAACGGCGACTTCACGCTTGGCGCCGGCACGCTGCAGGCCCAGTACCAGACGGGTGACCCGCGCTGGCTGGTAGAGTACGTTCCTACGGGTATCGGTGTCGTGAAGGAGGCTACCGCCGCCGAGGGTGAGTGGTACACGCTGCAGGGCGTCCGCGTCGACAAGCCCGCGAAGGGTGTCTACCTCCACAACGGACGTAAGGTCGTGATACGTTGAACAATAAACAATAAACAATAAACAATAAACGTGAAACGATAAACGTGGAACAATAAACAATAACATGTTGAAAAAGGTGGCAATCCGTTTGGCGGGTTGCCACTTTTTTTGTACTTTTGCAGACAATATGGAAAACGCTATTGAAATCCGTCGTATGGAAGGGCTGAAAGGACTCAAGGAGTTCGTCCAGTTTCACTATGACATGTACCGGAACTGTCCTTGGGCGGTGCCATTCCTTTTCTCAGAAGAGATGAACACCCTGCGCAGTGACAGGAATGCCGCCTTTGAGTGTTGCGAGTCGGAATATTTCATGGCCTACCGCAACGGCCGGCCCGTGGGGCGCGTGGCTGCCATCATCAACCACCGTGCCAACGAGCGCTGGCAGCATCAGCAGGTGCGCTTCGGCTGGTTTGACTTCGTGGACGACCAGGACGTGTCGCGTGCGCTGCTGGAGACCGTGGAGCGGTGGGGCCGTGAGCGCGGCATGACGGAGATGATTGGTCCGATGGGCTTTACCGACATGGACCGCGAGGGCATGCTCATCGAGGGCTTCGAGGAGGATGCCACGATGTATATCAACTACAACTATCCCTACTATCCGCAGCATGTGGAGCAGATGGGCGGCTTCGTCAAGGACAACGACTACATGGAGTGTAAGGTGAAGGTTCCTGAGCGGGTACCCGACAAGTTCCATAAGATTGCCGCCATGATAGGCAAGCGCTACAACCTGCAGGTGAGGAAGTTTACCCGCAAGGAGCTGATAGAAGGTGGCAAGGGGCACGAGATATTCGACATCATCAATGCCACCTATAACGACCTGTATGGCTATTCGCAGCTGTCGGACCGGCAGATTAACCAACTGGTGGACCAATATATCAAGATTGCTGACTTGAACCTGGTCACGGCCGTAGAAGACTGGAACACGCCGGACCACAAGCTGGTAGGCTTCGGCATTACCTTCCCCTCGTTTACGTCGGCCCTGCGCAAGACCCGCGACGGCCGGTTGCTACCCTTCGGCTGGTGGCCGCTGCTGCGTACGCTGAAGTGGCACAAGACCAACGTCGTGGACCTGCTGCTGATAGGCGTGCTGCCCGAATACCGTGCCAAGGGCGCCAACTCCATCATCTTCGACGACCTGATACAGTGGTTTGAGCGCTACCATTTCGAGTGGGCTGAAACCGGACCGCAGATGGAGAGCAACGAGGGTGTGCTCTCGCAGTGGCAGTATCTGGAGGCCAGGGTCCACCGCAAGCACCGCTGCTATCGGAAGCTGTTATAACGACAACTTGTGCAGATTGATTTTAACGACAATTGTTTTTTTATTTAACGACAACTTGGACAACTAAGGACAACTTTTGGCTGCGCCAGAATAAATCCGTGCAATCCGTTGTTTAAAAAAGGTTGTCCTTAGTTGTCCAAGTTGTCGTTAAAATCAATCTGCACAAGTTGTCGTTAAATAAAAAAACAATTGTCGTTAAATTACTCTCGGTCTTGTTCTATCAACGCCAAGAGGCGTTCGACGGCTTGCTCCTCGGGGATGTTCTTCTCGACGCATACCTTGCCGCGGTAGAGACTGATCTTGCCGCGGGCGGCACCGACGTAGCCGTAGTCGGCATCGGCCATCTCGCCCGGGCCGTTGACGATGCAGCCCATGATGCCAATCTTCAGGCCTACCAGATGGCTGGTGGCAGCCTTGATGCGGCGGATGGTGTCCTGCAGGTTGTAGAGCGTGCGGCCGCAGCCGGGACAAGAGATATACTCCGTCTTGGTGAACTTAATGCGGGCGGCCTGCAAAATACTGTCGGCAAGTGCGACAGACTGTTCGCGGCAAAACCGCGAACCACCATGAATCTCCAGTTTCGTGGCTTTGCGGTCGATAAGGGTCGAACCGGCGGCCATGGCGGCTTTCAATTGCAGCGTTTCCCAATCGGGGGCATCAATAAAGAGGTGCAGCGTATCGCCCTCTATCCACATCCGCTCCTGGCTCCCCTCTTTTTGGAGGGGCAGGGGGAGGCTTTGCGCGAGTTCCACCAGTTTGCGGGCGACGGGAATCTCACATTCGGGTTCCTCGCTGAGCGATACGCGGATGGTGTCGCCGATGCCCTCGGTGAGCAGGGCGCCGATGCCTACGGCCGACTTGATGCGTCCGTCCTCGCCCTCGCCGGCCTCGGTGACGCCGAGGTGCAGGGGGTAGTGCATGTCCTCGGCATCCATGGCCTTGACTAACAAGCGCACCGACTGTACCATCACCACGGTGTTGGAGGCCTTGATGCTGATGACGACGTCGTTGAACTGTTCGCGGCGGAAGATGCGCAGGAACTCCATGCAGCTCTCGACGATGCCTTCCGGCGTGTCGCCGTAGCGCGACATGATGCGGTCGCTGAGCGAGCCGTGGTTGACGCCGATGCGAACGGCGGTATGGTGCTCCTTACAGATATGGATAAAAGGTACGAGACGGTCGTCAATCTTCTGCAGTTCGGCGGCATACTCCTCATCGGTGTACTCCAGGTGTTTGAAGGTGCGTCCCGGGTCGACGTAGTTGCCCGGGTTGATGCGTACCTTCTCGCAGTACTGGGCGGCGATGTCGGCGACATGGGCCGTGAAGTGGACGTCAGCCACCAGCGGCTGTGGGTAGCCGTCGGCCTTCAGACGCGCTGAGATGTTTTTCATGTTCTCAGCCTCGCGGGTACCCTGTGTGGTGAAGCGCACCAGTTCGCCGCCGGCATCGATGATGCGCTTGGCCTGGGCTACCGATGCCTCGGTGTCGTTGGTATTGGTGGTTGCCATCGACTGGATGCGGATAGGGTTGTCGCCGCCGATGGCGATGTTGCCGACACGGGCAACACTGCTAATTCGTCTTGTACTCATACTTTACCTCGGATAATTCGCGATTGGCCTTTTCTATCTTGGCCTTCAGGCCTGACTTGTAGTCAGCCAGGCGCTGGGCGATGGCATCATCGCTCAGTGCCAGCATCTCGATGGCGAGGATGGCAGCATTCTGAGCACCGTTGACGCCGACAGTGGCTACGGGGATGCCCGGTGGCATCTGGATAATGCTGAGCATGGCGTCAAGGCCGTCGAGCATACCCTTGATGGGAACGCCGATGACGGGGAGGGTGGTGGAGGCGGCGATGACACCCGGCAGGGCGGCAGCCATGCCGGCAGCAGCAATGATGATACGCAGTCCGCGGCCTTTGGCTTCGCGGGCAAACTGCTCCACCGCTTCCGGCGTACGATGTGCCGAGAGGGCATTGACTTCAAACGGTACCTGCATGTCGTTCAGCAACTGGCAGGCTTTTTGCATGACGGGCAGGTCACTGGTGCTGCCCATGATGATGCTCACTAATGGTTTCATTGTCGTTGTTTTTCGTTTTATGTCGTTATGTCGTTATGTCGCTTTAAAGAAACAGGATGGCGAGGGCGGCGCTGATGAAGCCGACCCAGAAGCCGATGATGACCTGTGGCAGGGTGTGCTGGCGCAGAATCATGCGGCAGGTACCCATCAGACCAGCTATGAGGAATATCAGGCTTAACCACCATACGGGATTGAAACCGAGGTAAAAGGAGAAGGCAAACAACGCTCCTCCCACACCGCCGATGGCTGCCGTATGGATGGAAATCTTCCACCAGATGTTGATGATGGCACAGATAATCTGTACGGCCAGTGCCGCTACGATGATGCTGCCCATGAAGTGTGGCATGTGGAGGCGTTCCATGACGTAGACACAGGTGAAGTAGCTCACGATGGACAGGATGTAGGGTACCATGCGCCGTTCGCGATGTCCGAGTTCGATGAGATTCCATCCCTGATAGCGTCGGTACAGATGTATGAGCAGTGTGGGCAGGAGGATGGTGAAGAGGTAGCATAGTAACAGCACCTGTATCTTGTAGGACCACGGAAAGATGCTGAGGTAGCTGAAGGTGAAAAGTGCCACCAGTCCTACCAGCGGGAGGTAGAATGGTGTAAACACCATGCTGATGATGCGTGCGGCGAGGATGATTTGTTTCTGACGTTTCATGATGATTACTTTCTCAGACGGGAAATGGGGAAGCCCATTTGTTCGCGGTATTTGGCTATGGTGCGACGTGCAATGGGGTAGCCGCGCTCGATGAGCAGCAACTCTATCTGGCGGTCGCTAAGCGGTTTGCGCTTGTCTTCAGACTCGATGATGTCGCGCAGGGCAGCCTTGATTTCACGGGTGGACAGCTCCTCGCCCTCCGTGGTGACATAGCCGTCGCTGAAGAAGTAGCGCAGCGGAAAGGTGCCCCAGCGTGTCTGGGCATACTTGGAATTGCTGACACGGGAGACGGTGCTGGTATCAAGCCCCGTGCGTCCGGCGATGTCCTTCAGTATCATGGGTCGCAACAGCGCTTCGTCGCCTTCTTCGAAGTAGCGGTGCTGCCACTGGATGATGGCCCGCATGGTCACGGTCAGCGTATGGCGGCGGATGTTGATGGCGTCGATGAAGTTCTGGGCGGCATCTACCTTTTTCTTGGTGTAGAGCAGGGCCTCCTTCATCTGTCGCGACATGTGCTCCTTATCGTTCTGGTATTGCTGGAGCGTGTCGGTGAACGACTGCGAGACGTGCAGCTCCGGCACCTCGCTGTTGTTCAGTGTGAAGGTGACCGTGCCGTCGTCGTGCGTGTCGACGATGAAGTCGGGGGTGATTTGTTGCAGCGAGCGTCCTACCGTCTCGCTGATGGATGCACCGGGCTTGGGGTTGAGCTTGCGCAGTTCGCTGATGAGGGTCTCGGCCTGTAGCTCGCTTAACTTCAGCATTTGGCGGAGACGCTCCCAGTGCTTCTTGGTGAATAATTCGAAATATTGGTTCAGCGCCAGTGTCATCAGTTCCTTCAGACGTGACGGTTCGCGCCGCTCTACCTGTAGCAGCAGGCATTCCTGTAAGGAGCGTGCTCCGATGCCGGCCGGGTCGAAGTCCTGTAGCTTATGGAGCACCTGCTCTATCTGGTGTGGGGTGACATTGGTGTTATGGTAGATGGCCAGTTCGTCGCTGATGTTGTCCAACGACTTGCGCAGCAGGCCGTCATCATCGAGCGACCCTATCAAGTACTCCATGATGTCGCGCTCCTGTTCGGTGAGTGGCGCCATGTTCATCTGGTCGTTCAGCAGGTCGATGAACGACGTGGTCTGTCCGTAGACCATCTCCTCGCGTTCCTCCTGGTTGGAGTAGCCGCCTTGGTAGACAGGCAGGTCCTCGTCGTCGCGGCCAATAGACTCCAAGGCAGCGTCGAGTGCCGACTGCCGCTCTTCCTGTTCGTAGTCGTCGGAGGAGTCCTTGGGGGAGTCTGGATTGTCCGGATGTTCCAGGGGGTCCATGTTGTCCGGCATTTCTTCAGCAGAGATTTCCAGGGCAGGGTTGTCGTTCATCTCCGTATTGATACGCTCCAGCAGCTGGGTGACGGGCAGCTCGGTGAGTTGCGTCGCCAGCAGCTGCTGCTGGGTGATGGTCTGCGTCAGCTTCTGTTGCTGTGTCAGTTTCTGCTCCTGTATCTGCTTCTGTGCCATATCGTTTATTCCCAGTATGCCAGTGTGCGCCGCTGGAGGACGGTGGACTGCTGCGTCTTCATCCCCTTTTCCCAATAGGTCAGCGTGAGGGTGTTGCTGGTCCAGTTGCCATAGTCGTCGCGGGTGAGGTAGTTGTTGCGCATGTTGATGGTCATGATGCACTCCCCGGTTTTGTCGAACACCTTCTGCTGCTGAGTCACTGGCTCGTCCTGGTCGTTGTATTTGTATTCGTTGACATAGCTGATGCCGGCCTTTTCATTTTTCAAGGTGCGTCCGATGAGCCGGTAGCTGTCGTCGTAGGTATACTCCACCAGACTGAACCCGTCCTGTTCTTTCATCTTTGCCCGGAGCAGATAGCCGTGGCGGTCGTATTCGCGCTCGACGAGATCAAGGTCTTCCAGCTGTCCGTTGCCATGGAAGTGAAGAAACTGGTCCTCTGCAACGGCATTCTCAGTGACCACCTCCTGTACGTCGCCCCGCAGTCCCATGGAGAGTGCATCCTTGTAGAAAGGTGCCGTGGACAGAAAGAGGATGTTGATGTCGCGGGAACCGTTGTCGTTGTCGATGACCGACAGCTTGATGCTGCCGAAGTCGTCGATGTAGTACCAGGCATCGTTGCGCTGCTTGAAGTCGCCGTTGTCCTGCTGCATCTTGTAGAGGAAGTACTGCAGGTTCTTGTCCAGCATCTGCTGGGTGCTGTAAGGCCCGATGGTGACGTATGCCGACTGTACGAGATGTGTCTCTGGAGCTGTGCTCACCATCAGCTTGGCCCTGAAACCGTAGAAGCTGCCGCGGTAGTAGTAGTCCTCGCCGTCGTCGGACTTGCCCCACTCTGAGAAGCCGGCTTCTTTCAGTGTCATGGCGAGACTGTCGATGTGACCCTCCATCGGGATGTTCATCATCGAAATGCAGCGCGGGTCGGTCGTTGTCTGAGCCTGGGCGCATAATGCTACGGCAGTCCATAGGAAAGCTAACAAAGTCTTCATTGCGATGCAAAGGTACAAAAAGTTTAGTGTTTAGAGTTTAGAGTTTAGAGTTTTTTTGTAATTTTGCAGCAAAAACAGAAGAAAAATGAAGATATTTGCTGTAGGAATGAATTATATCCAGCACAATAAAGAGCTGGATGGTGCGTTATATAAACCAGAGAAGCCCGTTATATTCACCAAGGCCGACTCGGCACTGTTGAAGGACCACAAGCCCTTTTTCATCCCCGACTGGTCAGAACAGGTGGACTATGAGACGGAGCTGGTGGTACGAATCTGTCGGTTGGGCAAGAGCATTCCCGAACGCTTTGCCCACCGTTACTATGACGCCGTCACCGTGGGTATCGACTTCACGGCCCGTGACTGGCAGCGCGAGGCCCGCAAGGACGGCCTGCCATGGGAGATATGCAAAGGCTTCGATGGCTCGGCAGTCATCGGTGACTGGGTGGAGACGGTGAAATTGCGGGATGTGCAGGCGCTGCACTTCCATCTGGACATCAATGGGCAGACGGTGCAGGAGGGCTGTGCGAGCGACATGCTCTACAAGGTGGATGAGCTCATCAGCTATATCTCGCAGTTCTTTACGCTGAAGACCGGCGACCTGTTGTATACGGGAACTCCTGTCGGTGTGGGCCCTGTCCATATTGACGACCATCTGGAAGGGTGGCTGGAAGATAGGAAAGTATTGGAATTTAATTGTAAGTGATTATCAGGAGATATATAATAATAGGTGTAACGCTGCTGGCTTGCCTGACGGTCCAGGCACAGCATTTCTTCAACCTGACAGCCCAGGAGGTCAGGATTGACTCGCTGTTGCCGGTCTTTACCTATAAGCAGCCGCTGCCCAGCGGCTATGCCGACTCCGTCTATCATGTCACTATCCTGTATCCGGAGTTTGTGCCGATGAGTGCGGGTGACATCCAGCGCTATCGGCAAATCTCCGATGCGCCGTTGGCCGCTCTTCCCGAGGTGTCGCAGCTGGTCAGCGTCGACCGTAAACAGGGCGAGCTGGTCGTCTCGTTCATCCCCTTGGTGTTCCGCGACGGACGCTATCAGAAGCTGGTGAGCTTTATGCTGGAAGTGAAGGGTGAGAAGCGCCAGGCCGCCCGCCGCGCCACAGCCACTGACGCCTCGCGCTATGCTGAACACTCTGTGCTGGCCAGCGGACGGTGGGTGAAGATAGCCGTTCCGGCCACGGGCGTCTATCAGCTGACTGCCGACATGCTCCGGCAGGCTGGCTTTACGAATGCCGACAAGGTGAAGGTCTACGGCTATGGCGGTGCTATGCAGCCGGAATTGCTGACGGGCGACTATCTGACAGCCACCGACGACCTGTGTGAGGTTCCTACCTGCGAGGTCAACGGTCGCCGCCTGTTCTATGGTGTGGGCCCCGTATCGTGGAACAGCGACAACCGCCGCATCCGTAATCCTTATTCGGCATACGGCTATTACTTCCTGACCGAGAGCGACGAAGAGCCGCAGAAGGTAGATGCCGACAGTTTCGTGGCGTCGTTCTATCCTTCTGCCTACGACTATAATACCCTTTACGAGGTTGACGACTTCGCATGGTACCACGGTGGCCGTAACCTGTACGACAGCCAGACGTTCACCGTTGGTACGTCCCGCGACTATACGCTGGCCGCCAATGCCAACACAACGTCTGGCCAGGTGACCGTTGTCTTGACGGCATATTCCACGGGTACCGGCAATAACACGACGGCAGACATTCTGGTGAATGGTGACAAGGTAGGCAGTATGTCCATTTCCCCGTCAGGCACTTACGATGCAATGCGTACCAGTACCCAGACATTTGACGTTGCCTTGCAATCCACCAATAAGGTGACCATCACCCAGACTGGCGGTGTCAGCAGTACCATGCGGCTCGACTATATCGCGCTGCACAGCGATGAGTGTGGCACCGCTCCCGACCTGAACAGTACGACCTTCGCGGTTCCCGTGGTAGTCGGTACTATTGACAATCAGGACCATCATGCCGATACGGCAGCGGATATGGTTATCATTATCCCCACGACGCAAAAGTTGCTGGCGCAGGCCGAACGACTGAAGACCTTGCATGAGCAGCAGGACGGCCTTCGCGTGCGTATCGTCCCTGCCGATGAGCTGTTCAATGAGTTCAGCAGTGGTACGCCCGATGCCAATGCCTACCGCCGTTACCTGAAGATGCTGTACGACCGTGCCGAGACTGACGACGACATGCCGCGCTATCTGTTGCTGCTGGGCGACGGTGCCTGGGACAACAGGATGCTGAGCAGCGATTGGGCGGGTGTGTCGCCCGACGACTTCCTGCTGTGCTATGAGAGTGAGAACTCCTCCAGTGCCACCGAGTGTTATGTTACCGACGACTACTTCGGCCTGTTGGATGACGGCGAGGGTGGCAGCATGCTCGTCGCCAAGAGCGATGTTGCCGTGGGACGCATTTCTGCACGCACCGCCGACGAGGCCGCTATTGTGGTGGATAAGATTGTGGGCTATGTCAACAATGACCATGCCGGAGCCTGGCAGAACGTGCTTTGCATGATGGGTGACGACGGCAACCAGAATGCCCACATGGAAGATGCTGACAGCGTGGCGCGGATGGTGGAACAGCTGTATCCCACCTATCAGGTGAAGCGCATCCTGTGGGATGCCTATACCCGTGTCAGCTCATCGACAGGCAATACCTATCCTGACGTGACACGGCTCATCAAACAGCAGATGCAGCAGGGAGCGCTGATGATGAACTATGCGGGTCATGGCCGTGCCGACGCCATCTCCCACGAGTACGTGCTGCGACTGGCCGACTTTGAGAATACGTCGTCGAACCTACCGCTATGGATGACGGCATCGTGTGACATCATGCCCTTCGACGGACAAGAGGAGAATATTGGCGAGACGTGCATGTTCAACAAGAAAGGCGGTGCCGTGGCCTTTTTCGGTACGACACGTACCGTCTATCAGAACTTTAACAAACTGATGAACCTCGCCTTTACACGGCATGTGCTGAGCAAGGACGGACAGCGAATGCTGCCTATTGGTGAAGCTGTGCGCCGTGCCAAGAACGAACTGATAGAGACGGGCATCCAGACGAGCAATGCCAATGGTACTCCTACCTACTCTTCTGACCGTACGCAAAACAAGCTGCAGTATACTTTGCTGGGTGACCCTGCCATGAGGCTTGCAGCACCGACCATGGGTATCACGGTGGATGCCATCAACGACATACAGCCGTCGTCCGGGAAAGTCCAGACGCTGAGTGCCGGCTCCACGGCAACGATTACCGGTCATGTCACCCGTCCGGACGGACAGACGGCCACCGACTTCGATGGTACGCTGACGGCTGTAGTCCGTGATGCACAGGAGTTGGTCGTCTGTAAGCTCAATGACCCGACAGAAGCGGATGAGCCTTTTACCTTTTATGACCGGCTGAATGTCATCTTCAGCGGCAGTGACCAGGTCAAGGACGGCAGCTTTAAATTCTCCTTTGCCGTACCTAAGGATATCAGCTATAGCGACTTGGCGGGACTCGTCAACCTCTATGCCATCAGTAACGACAAGACACAGAAGGCAAGTGGTATTACCGACCAGCTGGCATTCGGTTCCGGTGGCCTGGTACCCCAGGATGGCGTAGGTCCCAGCATCTACTGCTATCTGAACAGTGAGGAATTCGTCAATGGCGGCAATGTCAACCCGACGCCTTACTTTGTGGCGCAGCTGAACGACGAGGACGGCATCAATGCCACAGGAAGCGGTATTGGTCATGACCTGGAACTGATTATTGACGGTGAGATGGCGAAGACCTATTCGCTGAATGACTATTTCCAGTATGACTTCGGCAGCTATACCCGTGGCAGTGTGAGCTTTAGCATTCCCGAACTGTCGTATGGCCAGCACAAACTGCTGTTCCGTGCCTGGGACGTGCTCAACAATTCGTCGACGGCAGAGCTGACGTTCAACGTCGTGAAAGGACTGGAACCGCTCTTCTTCGACGTGGAATGTACGAAGAATCCAGCCTCGACGGCTACCTCGTTCCGTATCTTGCATGACCGTACGGCCAGTGCCATTGACGTGGTGCTTGACGTATTCGATATTTCAGGCCGTCATCTGTGGTCGTATAGTGAGAGTGGCGTGTCGACGGATGGTGCCTATAGCGTAGACTGGGATTTGACGGTCGATGGCGGCCGCAGGCTGCAGACCGGCGTCTACCTCTATCGCCTGCGTATCAGCAGCGATGGCAGCAGTTATGCCACTAAAGCAAAGAAACTGATAATACTAACTCATAAGTGAAGAATGAAAAGTGAAGAGTGAATAATTTGCTACCGCATAAAAATTTAGGATATGGAAAGAAAGAGAATAAAAAGTGTTATAGGTGTTGATGGACAGTGGAAGTTATGGGTGCTTTTGGCATTCTTCACTTTTCACTCTTCACTCTTCACTTTATGGGGACAGGACACCAAGAGCCAGTTCAATCCCATTGAACATGCCGTCATCTCGCAGACCATCGCCCCCGATGCCCGCTCTGCCGGTATGGGTGATGTCGGTGCTGCCACTGACCCTGATGTCAACTCGCAGTACTGGAATCCTGCCAAGTATCCGTTCTGCATCAGCCGTGCCGGCGTGTCACTCAACTATACACCGTGGCTGCGCCAACTGGTGAACGACATTGACCTGGCCTATCTGGCTGGCTACTATCGCATTGGCGACTATGCCGCTGTCAGCGGGTCGCTGCGCTATTTCTCGCTGGGTGAGGTGATGACGTCGCAGGAGGAGAATGCGATGACGGTGAAGCCCTATGAGATGTCGCTCGATGTCGGTGCCTCGCTGATGCTCAGCGAGAAGTTCTCCATAGCTACCGCCATACGATGGCTGTATAGTGACTTGCGCTATGATTATACGGAGGATGCCTCTCCGGCTTCTGCGTTTGCTGCCGACCTGGCATGCTATTATAATAACTATATGAACATCGGGCAGCGTGAATGCCAGTTGGGCTTGGGTATGACCATCCAGAATGTCGGTTCCAAGATTACTTATTTCGGCGATGACCGCTCCAATTTTCTGCCGGCCAATCTCCGCCTGGGAGCTTCGCTGATGGTGCCTGTCGATGAGTACAACCGCTTCTCGATAGCCTTGGATGCCAATAAGCTGCTGGTGCCGACGGTGCCGAAACAGGAAGATGGCGAAACCAAGGAAGACTATGAGCAGCGTGTCATTTCAGAATACAATGACGTCAGTTCTATCTCTGGCATCTTTAAGAGTTTCCATGATGCCCCGGGCGGTTTCAAGGAAGAGCTGGAGGAGATACAGTGGAGCATAGGTGCTGAGTATGTCTATCACGACCAGTTCTCGCTCCGTGCCGGTTATCACCATGAGAGCGAGAATAAGGGTAATCGCAAATATTTTACGGTCGGTGGTGGTTTCCGCATGAATGTCTTCTCGCTGGATGTCGGCTATGTTATCTCGACTGCCCGCAGCAATCCACTCGACCAGACACTGCGTTTTACGCTGGCTTTCGACATGGATGGTATCAAGGACTTGTTTAAGTGAAGAGTGAAGAGTGAAAAGTGAAGAATTTGCTGCCGCCAGCAACGTTCAACGTTTAATGTTTAATGTTCAATGTTAAGTTATGATAAGAGTTGGAATGGGCTATGACGTCCACCAGTTGGTGAAGGGACGTGAACTGTGGATGGGCGGCATCCGATTGGAACATGAGATGGGACTGCTGGGACACAGCGATGCCGACGTGTTGATTCATGCTATCTGTGATGCCATTCTCGGTGCAGCAAACATGCGTGACATCGGCTACCACTTTCCCGACACATCGGCCGATACGGACGGCATGGACAGTAAGATAATCCTGGCCAGGACCATTGAGTTGATAGCTACGAAGGGCTACCACCTTATTAATATAGATGCCACCATCTGTGCCGAACGACCCAAGATGAATCCCCATATCCCCGCGATGCAACAGTGTATGGCTCAGGTCATCGGCTGTGATGCTGATGCCATTTCCATCAAGGCAACGACCACTGAGAAGCTGGGCTTCACGGGACGTCAGGAGGGTATTTCAGCTTATGCCGTGGCATTGATTGAAAAAGATTGAAAAAGCGTAAATATTTGTTGTTTTCGCGCACAACGCTTGATTTATGTCAAGAATACGATGGTTTTTTGCCAAAAAAGTCTCAAAGTTATTGCGGGAAAGGAAAAAGTGCGTACCTTTGCATCGTCAAACAAAAGATGACACTTGACTGAGTGCAGTCAAGAATTGGTTAATAGATTGTTTTAGGTTAGTAGTAATATTTATAGTTTTAGGTTTTTAGTTATTGGTAAGAAGAAAGTTTTAAATGTGTTAGGATAACAGTGGTCGCCGTGAGGCGCTCATAACTTTCTTTTTTAAACGACAAATTAGTATTCATTAGATATGCTGCCGCAAGGCAGACCTCCAGCCGACATCATGAAGGCTGGATTCAACAAGAAAAGGATTTTTAGTTAAACATAGGCTTTTTGGATGCCGCTGCTCGTTGATGAGTAGCGGCATTTTTTTTGTTACATATTTGGCCTTTTGCCTACTTATTCGTACCTTTGCACATCATATAGTATGGTATGCGAGTACTGATTGTCAATACAAGTGAGCGGACGGGGGGCGCTGCTGTGGCTGCCAACCGCCTGATGGAGGCGCTGAATAACAACGGCGTCAAGGCAAAAATGCTGGTGCGCGACAAAGAGACTGAGCAGCTGACGGTATGTGCGCTGCCTCAGAACTGGCGACTCAGGTGGCACTTTCTGTGGGAGCGGTTAGTGATATGGCTGCACCTGCGATTACGCAGGGCGCATCTCTTTGAATTGGACATTGCCAATTGCGGCACTGATATTACACGACTACCAGAGTTTCGTGAGGCTGATGTGATTCACTTGCACTGGGTGAATCAAGGGATGCTGTCGCTTGCTGACATCCGAAAGATACTGGCAACGGGCAAACCCGTGGTCTGGACTATGCATGACATCTGGCCTGCGACGGCAGTCTGTCACTATACAAGGGGCTGTCAGCAGTTTCATACCGTTTGCGGCCGTTGTCCACTACTTCCTGGTCAAAGTCCGAAAGGACTGGCCAACACAGTCTGGGAACAGAAGGAAAAGATGCTTGACGGCCGTCGCATTAGCTATGTCGCCTGCAGTCAGTGGCTGGCCGAAGAGGCGCGGAAGAGTGCGCTGCTTCGTGGTCAGGTGATTACCAGCATCCCCAATACCATTGACACACACTTGTTCCGCCCGCAGGATAAACGGAAGGCCAAGGAGGCTCTGGGGTTGCCTGCCGACAAACGTGTCATCCTCTTCGTCTCACAACGTGTTACCGACCCGCGCAAAGGCATGAGCTATTTTGTGGAAGCCATCCGCCTCTTGGATGAACGGCATCCGGACCTTTATCATGATACGGTCATTGCCATCCTGGGAGGTCATGCAGAAGACGTTGCAGCCCAGCTGGCAGTGCCTGCCTATCCTTTGGGTTATGTCAGCCAACCTCAGCGCATCGTACAGGTATATAATGCTGCTGACGTTTTTGTGTTGCCGTCGCTGGAGGACAACCTGCCCAACACGCTGATGGAGGCGATGGCCTGCGGCGTGCCCTGTGTGGGCTTCCAGACGGGTGGCATCCCCGAGATGATTGACCATCTCCAGAATGGCTATGTGGCTCAGTTCCGGCAGGGCAAGGACCTGGCGCATGGCATCCATTATGTGTTGACCGAGGCCGACTACCATGAGCTGAGTGCCAACTGTGTGCAGAAAGTGGCCAGAAGCTATTCACAACAGAGTGTGGCGAAGCGCTATCTTGCCGTGTATGAGGACGCCCGCCAACCAGTCTTAAAGAATGACAGATGATACGATTTACCGTTGTTACCATTACCTATCAGGCTGAGGCCGTGCTTCAGCGTACACTCGACAGTGTGCTCCGGCAGAGCTATGAAGGCATCGAACACCTGATTGTCGACGGTGCCTCTAAGGATGGTACGCTGGCGATGGCTGAACACTATAAGGAACAGAGCGATGCTTCGTCCAATGGCCATCAGGTGATTATCCAGTCAGAGCCTGACCGAGGCATCTATGATGCGATGAACAAAGGGCTGACGCAGGCCTCGGGCGACTATATCGTCTATATGAATGCCGGCGATTTCTTTCCCCGGGAAGATACGCTGGAGCAGGTGGTACGCCGTTGCCGCCTGGGTGAATATCCCGCCGACGAGCTGCCGGGTGTGCTGTATGGCAATACCGATGTGGTGGACAACGAAGGCCGTTATCTTCACCCGCGCCGCCTGCAGCCGCCCGAACGGCTGACGTGGCGCTCGTTCCGGCAGGGCATGCTGGTATGCCATCAGGCTTTCTATGCCCGTACGGATATCGCCAAGAACGTGCAGTTCGACACCCGCTACCGCTTCTCGGCCGATGTCGACTGGTGCATCCGGGTGATGAAGGAGACGGAGCGGATGGGTCTGCCGCTCAGCCATGCGCACCTTGTCGTGGCCAACTATACGGAGGAAGGAACGACGACAAAGAACCACCGTGCCTCGCTTTTTGAGCGGTATCGGGTCATGGCCTGCCACTATGGTCAGGTGCAGACATTTCTGCTGCATGGTTGGTTTGTCGTGCGTGCCATCTTGTCAAAAGTCAGTTGATATTATAAAATTTTTGGACAGGTTGTTAATTTTTTTGCTTTTTTCTTTGGTATTTAGCATTATTTTGTCTAACTTAGCCGACGAAATAATGGAATATCATGTCGAAAAACAGCAAGATGACCTTCTGGACAGCGTTAGCCTGTATCTGGGGATGCTTATCCCCCTTGACGGCTGACGCTCATTTTTTATGGCCCCAACAAGAACAGCAGCAGACTGTCAGCCGTGACGAGAATCAGGACAAGTTACGCCTGCTGGCTCCGGGAATCACCTATTTCGTGCCCCACTGGTATATCAAGGCCTCGGGCGGCATGGCCTTCGATGTGGGCGAGGCGGAGTTCTCGCAGCTGTTGTCGCCGTCACTCCAGCTGGCGTTGGGCTACCAGCCCATGCAGCTGCTTGGTGTGCGGGGTGGTCTGAGTGGCCTGTGGGCCCGTAACCGCTATGCCTATCCCGAGGCCCGCTACAGCTGGAATTTCGTGCAGGCTGCCGTCGATGCCGAGCTGAGTCTGACTACCCTGTTCCTGGGCGAGAAGCCCGACCGCAACACCAATGCCTACATCTTTGCCGGTGGCGGCGTGGCCTACGCCTATAACAACGAGGATGCTGTCGAGGCCGACAAGCGCTATGGCATCGATTTCCAGAAGCTGTGGGAGAAGAGTCGTTGGAATCCTGTGCTCCGTGCCGGTCTGGGTCTCGACTACCAGGTGTCCGACAATATCGCCATCGGTGCTGAGTTGGCGGCCAACATGTTACCCGACCACTTCAACTCCAAGCGTGGCCGCGGCAGTAACCGCGACTGGCATTTCTCGGCGATGGTGGGTGTGAAGTTCAATTTCGGTCACCGCTATGGCAAACTCGACCCCATCTATGAGCGCGTGGTGGAGAAGCCGGCTCCCCTGGTGCAGAAGAAGGACACCTTCATCGATGTGCCCATCGAGAAGATTTCCTTTAATGTCAATATCCATTTCGTCATCAACCAGAGCATCATCCGTGCCAACCAGATTCCCAAGCTGACACGCCTGCTGCGCTATCTCGGCGAACATCCCAAGGCTTTTGTCCGTCTGTCAGGCTATGCCGACAAGGAGACGGGTACGCCGGAAATCAACATGCGCCTGTCGCGTGAGCGTTCGCAGGTTGTCTCGCAGTACCTGCAAGACGCCGGTATCGAGGAGTGGCGCATCCGCCGCTTCGCCAAGGGCGACCGGGTACAGCCCTTCGACATCCCGGAGGACAACCGTGTCTGCATCTGCTTTGTCTACGACCCGGACAACCCTGTCCCTATTGATAACTGGTAATCATCATCCTATTACGACAACTACAAACTACAATTATATATGAAACGTTTAAAGAATGTTCTCCTAATGGCGTTGCTACTGACGGGTAGTATGCTGACAACATCTTGTACGGACTACCAGGACGAGATTGACGCCCTGGACTATCGCGTCACGGTCTTGGAGGAGATGGTGAAGACCATCAACAACAACCTGGATGCTATGCGGGTGATTGTCGATGCCATGGCGGCCGGTGACTACATTACCGGCGTGCGGGAAACCGAGGGCGGCTATGTCATCAACTTCTTCAAGAACGGGCCGTTGTACGTCATGGACGGTGTGGACGGCCAAGACGGCCGCGATGCCCAGGCTCCTGACATCACCGTCGTCCAGGACCCCGACGACGGCCAGTGGTATTGGGTGCTCAATGGCCAGTGGCTGATGGCCGACGGCCAGCGGGTGCGTGCGTCCGGCAAGGATGGCCGTGACGGTCAGGACGGTCGTGACGGCCGCGACGGCCAGGACGGTCAGGACGGTCAGAATGGTCGTGACGGCGTTGACGGTCAGGACGGCCAGGATGGTCAGGACGGCAAGGATGCCGTATCTCCTCAGGTGCGCATCAACCCCGACACCGGCATCTGGGAAGTGTCCGTCGACGGTGGTGTCACCTGGGTGTCTACCGGCACGTCAGCTACCGGTCGTGACGGCCGTGACGGTGCCGACGGCAAGGACGGCAACCAGTTTATTCTGAGAATTTACAAAGAGGAATCCAACGATGGCGCCTTCATGGTGATTGAGACCAGGGGTGGCGTCTACAAGATTCCTATTTATTCTACCAACTCCAACTGATAATCCTCTGGCGCTTATGACGAACATCAGAAACCTCTTGTCCGCTTGCTGCCTGTTGGCTGCTGTTGCTATGGGCATGGTGTCGTGCGACAAGTACAATTATACCGCTGACCTGCAGAAGCTGGGCCAGCGTGTAGAGGTGCTTGAGCAGATGGTGCTTGAGACGAATACGGAGATAACAGTGCTGAACGAGCTCATCATGGCCATTCAGAACAGGGGCTACGTCACGCAAGTCGTCCACAACACCGACGGCTCCTATACCATCACGTTCAATACCGGCAAGACGTTCACGCTGCGCCAGGGCCGCAACGGTCAGGACGGCCGCGACGGCAGGGATGTGGAGCTGAATATCGGTGTGGCGAAGGATGAGCAGGACGGCCGCTGGTACTGGACCTTGGACGGACAGTGGATTCTGGATGGCGACGGCAACAGGATGCCTGCCGGTGCTACTGACGGCCGCGACGGCCGCGACGGTCTGGATGGCCGCGACGGTCGCGACGGCATTGACGGTGTGGATGGTGTCGATGGCCGCGACGGCGTCAACGGTCGTGACGGTCATGACGGCCATGACGGAAAGAACGATACCGCCGTCATCCCGCAGGTGCGCATCAATCCGACAACCCGCAACTGGGAGATTTCCACCGATGGCGGTAGCACCTGGAATGACACGGGTGTCTGTGCCGACGGCCGCGACGGTCAGGACGGCCAGGACGGTCAGGATGACTTGTTCCTGGAAATCATCGAGTCTCCTGACGGTCAGTTTATCACCTTCGTCCTGCGCGACGGCCGCGTCTTCACCGTACCCGTTGTCCCATGACAACCTTCTTGCCGTTGACGATGTAGATACCGCGGCTGGGTGTCGTCACCCTTCTTCCGTCGAGGGTGTAGATGATGTCGTCACCCTTGCCAGCATCGGGGCGTACCAGACGGATGTCCGTATGGCTGCCCGTCACGTCGCTCACTAAGTATTTCCCCTCTCCGTTCCGCTGGTCAGAGATTTCATAGTACTTGTCGGTATTGACGTTGTTGATGTCGACGGTCTGGTTCTGGTTGGCATTCGCATTGGTGCCGATGCTGAACACAAAGTTCACGTAGTCGTCGGCAGAGGTTATTTGATAGGTTTTGTAGAACCACTTCTGGCCGTCCACCGTCTTTGTGGCCGTCACCTTGTCGCCGGGCCATGTCGTGCCCGAGCGCTTGTCGCCCCAGCTGTGGTAGTTCACGTAGTCATTCCAGCCGACCTTGCTGGTATTCACGCAGACGGTAACGGTATAGGGCGTGAAGGGCGTGGGCTCTTCGACCTTGTAGGTTCTGGTGACGATGCCGCTGACGGTACTGCCAATGAGCAGGCCCACCTTGAGGGTTGTCGTTCCCAGGGGGATGGTAATCTTGGTGCCGCTGGCGGCCTTGCTGCTGCTGGCTGTGGGTGTGGTGCCGTCGGTGGTGTAGACCAGCTGCGCCCCGCTGTTGCTGCTGACTGCTGTGAGCATGGCCTGTTGTTCACCTTCGTATTCGCCGTTCGGCAGGTCGACCCATGCTGTGTTCATCGACTTCGGCAGGTAGTAGGCGTAGTGATAGCCTGCAAGCACCTTGACGTAGTCGGCGGCCGGTGTGTAAGTGCCCGTTCCCACCACGGCCAGCAGTTTTCCTTTGGTGCCTGTGGTGGTGACGGCATAGTAGTTCAGGTGCTCTGCCGTGGTCTCGTAGCTACTGGTATTGTGGATGCCTACGAAACGTCGCACGTCAATCATGGCCTTGATGTCGCGCTTGCAGTCCAGCCAGTGGGTCAGGAATATGCAGGGCGTGCCGGGCATGGCCAGCAGGTAGGCGTTGGCGGCTAACGTGTCTTTCTTCAGCGGGTCCTGTTCGGCATCGCTGCGTCTCTCCGTGTCGTGATTCTCCACGAAGGTCACGGCATACTGGCGGTAGGCGCCGGCCTCGTAGTTGTTATGGACGAGTGGCCAGTTGGGGTAGGTGACGCCATCTGCCTTATGATAATAGGTGCCGTTGCTGCGGCCCAGATTCTTCCATCCGGCACCGCCGTTGTTGTTTACCGCATTGCGGACGGTATAGCGGAACTGGAAGTCGAAGGCCGCGCTGGTCTTGTTGGTGGCGTCCACCCAGTCGCGGATGACCTTGGTGGCATCCCAGCACTCGCCGACGGAGAACTGCGGCTTGGCGTCGTTGTTATACATCTCGGTATAGGAGCCGCTATAGCCTTTGACCATATCATAGCGGAAGCCCACGTAGCCGAGGTCTTCCAGCAGCATGTGCAGGTAGGCCTTGACGTTCTTCTGCACGTTGGCACTTGTGTGGTCCAGGTCGCGCATGCCCGCCCAGTCATCGCCGGTGTCGTTCGCGCTGCTCAGCGAGTAGCCGTTTGCCGTGGCCCACTTCTTGGTGTCGCCGCCGTCATCGTTGGCACAGATGTCCGTCGACGTCAGTTCGTAGACCTGGCCCTTGTACGTCTCCCTGGGGAAGTCCACCCAGTTGCTGACATTCTTTCTGTGGTTGACAACCACGTCGGCAATGGTGCCGATGCCCTTTGCCTTGAAGGTGTTAATCAGCGAGCGCAGCTCGTCCTCGCTGCCGAAGGAGCTGTCGTAGTGGCCGGGAAACCAGTACAGGTCGTCGTAGCCCATCGACTTGCCGCCGCAGTTGGCACTCTGCGGAATCCATACCAAGCTGAAATACTGTGCCAGTTCGTCAGCCTGCTGCGCCAGCCGGGTCCACTGCGACTGCGAGTAGGAGTTCCAGTAGAAGCCCTGAAGCATCACGCCCTCGTATTGTGCCGGCCAGCCCTGGGCCTTTACATCTGCCATGTTGAACACGAAACATGGCACAGCCAATGCCATGATAATGGTAAAGAAAAGTCGTTTCATCGTCGTTAAGTTATTGATTTTCTGAGTGCAAAGATAGGGAAAAGTTCTTAGTTCACGCGCTGTGGTCCGTAGTAATTGTCATTCCCGCCATGCAATCGGTTGCATTGTCAGGTTTTGGTGAATCCCAGGGTGAGCACGCTGAGTCGGATGCCGGGGATGTCCTTCAGCACTTCGGCGCAGGCGGTCAGCGTGGCGCCGGTGGTGCAGATGTCGTCTATGAGCAGCACATGCTTGTCTTGCAGCTGGCTGCCGTCGCGCAACTCAAACGTGTCGGTCACGTTCTCCTGCCGTTCCTGCCGGTTCAGCAGGGTCTGACTCCGATGGAAGTGCTTGCGCCGTATGGCCTTCGTGACGATGGGTAGTCGGGTGATGTCGCTGATGCCGATAGCCAGCTGTCGGCTCTGGTTGTAGCCCCGCTGTCGCAGGCGTTTGCGGCTAAGGGGTACGGGCAGCAGCACGTCGATGTCGTCGAAGAAGCGGGCAGTCTGCATTTCGTTGGCCATCAGGCGTCCCATGTCCTCGCCTATGTCGGGGCGGTCGTGGTATTTCAGGTCGTAGACGATGCGGGCCGTCTCCGAGTGCGGTTCATAGAAGAGCAGTGCGGCGGCATGCCTGATGGGTGTCAGGTGCCAGAAGAGCTGCACCATCGGGTTGTCGTCGGGTGTATACTGGTAGGCGGTTCGCGGCAGGTGCAGCAGGCATACGGAACAGATGCTTCGCTCCGTGGGCGCCAGTCGTTCGCCGCATACCACGCACTCTCGCGGCGAAATGAAGTCTAATATCCTGCTCCACCAGTTCATAGATTCGTGTCTCTTGTGTCGTGGTTACCATCCTTCGTCCGCTTCGGCATCGGCTTCTTCTACGTCCAGGCATTGGCGGATGATGTCAAACGTGAAGCCGCGGCCCAGGGCGTAGCGCACCAGCTTCTGGTTCAACTCGTACTCGCTGGCTGCCTTCGTGCTCTTCTGCTTCTGCTTCAGCAGCGGGCGCAGCACGCCGAGGTATTCCTCGTCGTCCACCTCGTCGAGCACGCGCTGGCGGATGTCCTCGTCGATATGCTTCTGCCAGAGTGCTTGCTCCACCTTCCGGCGGCCCCACTTGTTGTAGCGCACCTTGTCCTTGACAAAGGCACGGGCATAGCGCTCGTCGTCGACGTAGCGCTCCTTGACCAGCCGCTCCATCACGCGGGCCTGTGCTTCGTCGCTGAGTTCCCAGCGCCGCATCTTCTCCGTCATCTCCCACTGGCAGTGCTCGGCCTGTGCACAGAGGGCCGCCAGCGTCAGGTAGGCATCGTTCTCGGTTTTCATTTGCTTGCTTTGATAAATCGTTGTTTGCCGAATTGGTCGTTGCGAATCTCGATGTCGCAAAACGACATCCTGCTGAGAAGATGGGCGAGGGCATCGGCGTAGAGGGGGTTGATTTCGAAGTAGAGCCAGCCGCCGTCTCTCAGCGCCTGCCGCCCGTAGCGGGCCATGGCGCGGTAGAACAGCAGCGGGTCGTCGTCGGGCACGAAGAGCGCCAGGTGTGGTTCGTAGTCCAGCACGTTGGCGTCTACGCGTGCGCGTTCCTTATTACATATATAGGGCGGGTTGCTGACGATGATGTCGTAGGGCCCGTCGTCGTCGGGCCATGTCGCACTCAGCATGTCTACCTGTCTGAAAGTCACCCGGACACCGTTGCGGCGGGCATTCTCGCTCGCTGTCTCTAAGGCCGCCGGCGATATGTCCCACGCCGTCACCTCTGCCTCGGGCATCTCTGCCGCCAGCGTAACGGCTATACACCCGCTCCCCGTTCCTGCGTCCAGAATGCGGACCCCTGCTCCCTTTGCAGCGGGCACGGTGGGCACCACCCACCGGCATAGCTCCTCCGTCTCGGGCCGGGGAATCAGCACGGCGTCATTGACCCGGAACGTCCGTCCACAGAAGTCGGCGACGCCCGCCACATACTGTACGGGCTCGCCTTGTTCCAGCCGTCCGGCCATGGCCGCCAGCGCTTCCTCTTCGGCGGCAGGGAGTGCTTCCATCTTGCCGCAGAGGATGTCGGTCCACGACAGGCCGAAGCGCACGTCCATCAGCCATCGTACGATGGCCTTCGCCTCGCCCTCGTCGTAGCGGGGTGTCAGCCGGCGCCACAGCTGCTGGTAGTTCATGACTCTATCTCTGCTGCTGTCTTCAACAATTCGGGCAAGTCTACTCCCAGCATCTGCAGCAGGGTTGTCAGCACGTAGTCCTCCTCGCCCAGTATCGTCGTATGTATCATGATGACCGGATAGTAGCGGCTGTCAGACTCATGGTACTCCACGCCCATGTAGAGGTTGCCTACCGGGTAGCCCATTAGCTTCAGCGTCAGGCTGAGGTTGTCGTTGAAGTCGGCGACAATGCTCTCGCATTCCTCTTTCGTGGTACCTTCCTTCATGTATTGGCTCGTCTTGAGGCCGTTGACAATCAGGCTGTTCACGTTGTTGACATGTCCGTTGAATATCAGGTTGGCGTCCATGGCCTCTACGGTGAAGTCGGCCTGCACCTTGACATCGTGCCTCAGCAGCTTCTGTATGTCTGCGTCGTCCTCCAGCTGCATCGACATCGTCAGCAGGGGAGCCTCCTGGTCGGCCTTGCCGTAGGTGAGGACTACCGACCGCTGGTGGGTGCTGCTCTTGTCGTAGGTCATGTTGACCTCATAGCCGCCGTAGTACAGCTGACCGGTATAGAAGAGGTTCTTGATGAGTATCGGGAGCCATGCCGGACGGTTGTCCTCTGAGCCCGACAGAATCTTCAGCACCTGATCGCCGTTCTTGAAAATCTGGAAGTCGCTGGATTTCGTGACGACAAACTCCGTCTTGAACCCCCTGAACTTGACCCATGTCTCCTTGTCGATGACACCCTTTACCGTGTATTGGCTGCCGTCGCGGGCGGTGTAGTTCACCTCTCCCTGCTTCGTGCTGTTCAGTCCGAACCACGACGAGCTGCTCTCGCCCTGGTCGCCCAGAATCACGGAGATGTCCCATGCCAGCTGCAAGGCGTCGTTGAAGGCCTGGAAGGAGAAGCGGTGTCCCAGCGTCCCCGAAGCCCGCCGGGTGGTCGGGACGTCGGTCTTCAGGAGGTCAAGGAGTGTCTTCAGCTTGCTTTCAAACTCCGTGGCGGCCTCGCCGGCATTGCCGCGGGTGGTGACGGGCACCACTGCTGCCAGCGCCTCCAGCTCGCGGAAGTCCAGTCCGGCCATCTCCTGGTTCAGTGCTTCCGCTGCTGTCTCTACCGGTGAGGGTGCTTTCTCCGCTTGCGTTGCTTCCTGTGACGTGCTGCTGTCGTCGTCGTTGCTGCTGCTACACGAGGTCAGCGCGATGCCCATCGTCAGCGCGACGACCATGCTCCAAAAGATTCGTTTATTCATAAGCATCATCCTATTTCCTCTGCAAAAGTACGAAAAAGTTTTGAGTTCTATGCAGATTGTCTGGAAAAAATAGTATCTTTGCACCATGTACTACGATGAACTTTACATGCGCCGCTGCCTGCAGCTGGCCGCCAACGGCATCCAGGGTGCCCGGCCGAACCCCATGGTGGGTGCCGTCATCGCGCTTCTTCCCGACGCTTCCTGCGCTGACGGCAGTCCGCGTATCCTGGGCGAAGGCTATCATGTGCGCTGTGGCGAGGCACATGCCGAGGTCAATGCCTTTGCCGCCGTCAGTCCCGAAGATGAGCCGCTATTGCCGTCGGCCACCCTTTATGTCAGCTTGGAGCCTTGTTCCCACTATGGCAAGACGCCGCCCTGTGCCGACCTGATTATCAGGAAAGGCGTGCGCCGTGTCGTCGTGGGCACTGTCGACCCCTTTGCCGAGGTGCAGGGCCGCGGCATCAGGAAGTTGCAGGATGCCGGCATCGAGGTGACGGTGGGCGTGTTGGAGAAGGAATGCCAGTGGCTGAACCGCCGTTTCTTCACCTACCATCGCGAGCACCGCCCTTACATCATCTTGAAGTGGGCGCAGACCGCCAACGGCTTCATCGACGACCGGGGCCATGCGCTGCTCATCAGCAACGAACAGACGCAGATGCTCAACCACCGGCTGCGCGCCGAGGAGGATGCCATCCTCGTAGGACACACCACCGACATCCGCGAACATCCCCAGCTGACTGTCCGCCACTGGCACGGCCCTAATCCCAAGCGCATTGTGCTCACCCACGACCGTCCGCTGCCGCTGCTGATGGACGACCTCTACCAGCACGGCATCCAGTCGCTCATCGTCGAGGGCGGCCGCCAGACCCACGAGTCGTTCCTCGCCGCCGGACTCTGGGACGAGCTGCGTGTCGAGACAGCCCCCATGACCGTCAGCGGCGGCACGCCCGCCCCCCAACTACCGGCTGAGGCTGCGGTCTGCGAGAAGAAGTCATACGGTGATAATACCCTGATAGTACTGCACGCTAACGCGGAGCGGCTGTCCCCTTTACCCTCCGCCTCAGACATCCCGTAGCGGAGGCCTTTTGAGCGCCGTGCAAGAATATTTCTTGCGCCGTGCAGAGAATTTTCCCGCACGGCATTCCGATGGGCTCTGCTACGGGCTTCCTTCCTCCCTCCATAACCATCCTCCCCACTCCCTTGGGGAGGTGGTGGGGGAAGGAGGCTCTTATTTCCTGCCGAAATCGGCAGGGACTTCGCCCCACTGCTGGGTCTCCCACTTGACGACGGGGTTGTGCCACTCGTGGGTGCGCAGCCAGTTCTCGGCACGCAGAATGATTTGGTAGAGCTGCTCCGTCTCCGGCGTACGCTCCAGTTTGGTCTTACACTGGCGCTTGTTCACCCAGAGGATGGCATTGTAGGAGTCCGAATAGATGGTCTTGTCGTGCAGTCCCTGCTGCCAGCAGAGCGCCAGGGCATGGACAATGGCCAGGAACTCCCCGATGTTGTTGGTGCCCTTCATCGGTCCGAAATGAAACACGCGGGCACCCGTCGCCAGGTCAATGGCCTGATACTCCATGGGGCCGGGGTTGCCGCTGCATGCCGCATCCACCGCCCACGCATCCGCAGTGACGGCAAGGGGGAGGGGCAGCACGGTGTCGTGTCTATAGTCGGGAGGGTTCTGCATAACTTCCTGTTGATTGTCGCTATGGCATAGCGACATACACTACATGCGCTCGGGGACCTCGATGCCGAGGAGAGCCATGGCGTTTTTGATGATTTTGGCCACGTTCTTGGCCAGCACGAGACGGACGGCCTTCTTCTGCTCGTCGGGCTCGTTGAGGATGCTGAAGTCGTGGTAGAACTGGTTGAACACCTTCGTCAGCTCATAGCAGTAGTTGGCAATGCCCGAGGGGCTGTAGTCCTTGCCGGCCTGCTCGACGGCGGCACCGTACTCCGACATCTTCTGGATGAGCTCGATTTCCTTCTCGGAAAGTGAAGAGTGAAGAGTGAAGAGTGAAGAATTTGCTTCCGCATTTTCTGCTTTACGCAGAATGCTGCGGATGCGGGCGTAGGTGTACTGGATGAAGGGACCCGTGTTGCCGTTGAAGTCGATAGACTCCTCGGGGTTGAAGAGCATGTTCTTGCGGGCGTCGACCTTCAGGATGAAGT
>ERZ842401.1992-NODE-1992-length-27936-cov-8.302249_pt1 | contig 27936 bp, 20 predicted proteins | sample MGYA00521270_ERZ842401 | MGnify/ENA primary metagenome ERZ842401 (study PRJEB31892, sample SAMEA3878208) | bioreactor metagenome | biome: Moose rumen | place: Sweden | collected 2011-10 | study: EMG produced TPA metagenomics assembly of the PRJEB12797 data set... | reverse complement strand
CCGAGCTGCTGCTGGGCCGCGGCTACACCGGCCATGAGCACCTGCCCTGGTTCGGGCTGGTGAACATGAACGCCCGCCTCTATGACCCTGCCGTCGGCCGCTTCCTCAGCCCCGACCCCATCATCCAGGCCCCCGACAACACGCAGAACTTCAACCGATACTCCTACTGCATGAACAACCCTTTAAAATATACCGACTCTGATGGGGAATTCTTCATTTTTACTATTTTCAATGCAATCACAGACTTGTTTATTAATGTCGCTAAACATGGTTTCAATGTAAATCAGTATAACTGGAATAGAACAGTTAATGCATGGAAAATGGATATGGGTTGGTTTAAAGGAAGCTTTAAGCAAATCGTATCACGCTTTTTGTGGGAAATACCGCAAACTTATTTTGGATATCTTGCTGGCAACTTACCAAATTCTTTCGGTTTGGTCAGAAGTGTTTCCTATTATGGAGGAGCGACCGTAATAGAACATTCGGCATCTGAGTGGGGAGCATTCACATTAGGTAGTTACATTATTGGCCAGAGAGGTATTACCGCAAACCCATACAAGAGCAGTCTATTTCAACACGAATATGGACATTATCTACAGAGCCAAAGTGTTGGGCCATTATATATTTTGGGATATGCTTTGCCAAGTTTAATTGATGCTACTTTTAATCCTGGACAGAAGCATGACCATTTTGCAATTGAACAAGATGCTAATAAAAGAGCGTTATGGTTTTATATGAGGCATGATTCTTATTTTAGATATAAGAACTGGAATTTCTTAAATAATCCTATTGACGATGAGGAATGGTTACAAAGCCATTTTGGGTCATACCAACAATCTCCTAGGACTTCATTAATTAATTCTCAAATTGGCCTCCAACTCAAAGACTATCCTAATTCATTTTTGCCATATGTTAAACCATTATATTTATCTTTGATAAAATGAAACGAGTAAGTGTATTATTAAGCTCAATTTTGATTCTCTTAACGTCAACTAGATGTTATCATGAGAGTGGTTTAAATCACTGTTTTATTAATTTCGCAAACAAATCTGATAAATCAATATATATAGAGCAATTCGAGGGCTATCCAGATACGATTTCATTAATAAAAGACCGTTTTTGGCCTTCTGAATATAACAAGGTAAAACCAAACGGTAATTCAAAGTATTTGTGCAATTCGGGCTATGAAGCTGCTTTTAATGAATATCAAACTATTGATACATTGATGATATTTGTGTTTGATGCTGAGAAGGTGGAAGTAAAAGCCGAGCCACAAGAGGCAGTCATTGCCAGATATGACGTGTCATTGGGTGACTTGCAAAGCAACAATTGGACGCTATCTTATCCGCCTAATGATAATATGGCCAACATTAAGATGTGGCCCCCTTTTTCATCATATCATCAATAGTGATGGATTAATAATTGCGAACATGGATTATCTTGCAGATGTGAGCTGACCATAATTGAATGATATGCACTTAAGATGCGAGGACAATTAACATACTCAACCGCTAACCAAGGAAATGGCATTGGCTGTACCACTTCCGCCGTCCCGATGCGGGAGCAGTACCTGCACTACAACGCCATGCAGCAGCCCGACACCATCAGCGAGAACGGCTACACGGCCACCTTCAGCTACTACGGCGACCGCTCCAGGGCAGGCATGACCGTGACAGGGCCCGACGGCTACCAGTATAGCTGCGACTACCACGACCAGCGGTACAACTATTTCACCAAGACCCAGAACGGCATTACGACCCACAAGACCGTGCTGCGGCTGGGCGGCTCGCCCTACGGCGCGCCGGCGGCGATGCTCAAGGACTACGGCAGCGACACGTGGCGGCTGGTACACGTGCTGCGCGACAACCTGGGCAGCATCACCCATGTGGTGGACACGGCGGGCGTGGTCCTGCAGCAGATGGGCTACACCGCCTGGGGACAGCTGCGTGACCCGCAGACCGGCGAGGCCTACGGCACGGACGACCAGCCCGAGCTGCTGCTGGGCCGCGGCTACACCGGCCACGAGCACCTGCCCTGGTTCGGGCTGGTGAACATGAACGCCCGCCTCTATGACCCCCAGTCCGTACACATTATGCATATTACAAACTTTCTGTTGGAGAATCCTCGTTTTTTATTCCTTATGAGCCCAGTCGCATTTCGCTTCCATTGATATATAATTATTCAAACTCTAACATATATTAAACTATGAATACATTTCATAAAATAAAAGCAACTGCATTGTTCTTTCTCACCGCTTTGCTTGTTTGCAGTTCTTGTTTTGGTCAAAAGACTTCTAATGAGCAAAACCAGACTGGTGTCACTGATTCAATTGACATTTTTAGTCATTTCAGCTCAACAGTATTGAAACGGCAAGCTGAATTCTTTAGAATTGGCGGTTTTCCCATATTTAGGTTTAGACAACAGCTACGAAAAATGAATCTTGTTGCAACACTTGATATCAACAAGAACGATACGATCTTTATAGCCCAGTTAATGACACAAATGAGCAGTAGCTGTGTGTCGATTGCATTTAATTCGAGGCATGACATTCTATGTGATGTCAAAGATGAGATCACACATTATGACGACATAGACTTCCTTAGACAGCTTCTTCAACGATGGGATAAAAAAGAGATAGAAGAAAAAGGAAAGAGAAAAAATAGAACTTTGGGTGACATCGGTCATTGGCGCATTTCTCGTGTTATCGTTCAACCAAACTCTATCATGCTTGATGGTATTGTGATTGAGGACCTACCACACACTTTGACTAAAGAAGAGATCGAATGGGAACAACATAGGCAAGAAATTAGGCAAGAAATTATGGAACGTAATGAACGCCAAAGAAAATTAGGGAACGTAATGAACGCCAAAGAAAATTAGAGAAGAGATCGAAAACGAATGCTTAAAAGGAATAATGATGTTCAGGTTTCATGAATGCGTTGACTACCCCACTGCCGCCGTCCCGATGCGTGAGCAGTACCTTCACCACAACGCCATGCAGCAGCCCGACACCATCAGCGAGAACGGCTATACGGCCACGTTCAGCTACTGCGGCGACCGCTCCAGGGCAGGCATGGCCGTGGTCCGGTAAAGGGTCTGGCGTCTTTTGGGACGGCGTATTGTGCAGATTAAAAGGATTCGCAACCGCGCGCTGCTTATTTTTTCACATGTAATTATCGCGAATTTCCATGAATTACAATTAATGGATCATTACACGGTAATTACATGTGAAAAAACACAGGGAGGGCGGATGCCAATTTGTTTCTCTTGTCTTTCTTGTTGTTTAAAAATCAGCGGATCATCACCTTGAGGGAGCCATGTCGAAGCCCAGGCGCACACCATCGTACTGCTTGCTCAGGTCGCCCACAGTCTGCAACGTGCTGTTGCCGCTCATGGCGGCGATGGTCTGCAACACCTTCAGCAGGTTCTTGCTCTCGAAGGTGAACGCCAGTCCGCTGGTGGTGCGGGTGACATAGACATTGGTGCTCAGGAGCATCGTCTTGAGCTTGATGGTCGCATTGGTGGGGTCGTAGGTATAGGTTCCGCTCAAAGGGATACCCTTGACGTAGGCCGAGAACTGGTGATCCTGTGTGAACTGGAATTGGGTGTTCTGGCCACTGATGCCCAGGGTGTTGTACACCGGCAACAATTTCTCCTTGCAGGTCTCGGCTGCCACAGCACCTCCAGCCTTGGCCAACAGGTTCTCGCTGGTGAAGGCACAACCTGGTTGGGTATAGTACCATGCGCCATACAGCTCGCTCTCCTGGACCTTGACACTGCCGATGACCAGCCCCAACAGGCCGTCAACGGTGTTCTGTGAGCCCAGTCCGCCCAGCACGCCGCCCAACACGCCACCAAGCACATCGCCCAGTGTGCCGCCACTGGCAGTGCCGTCACTGCCGCCCAGGCCACCCAAGCCGCCCAACAAGCCAGTGTTACATCCCGTGGTCAGCAACAGGACCAGAGCCAACATCGTCGTGTAAATCTTTTTCATCTCTCTGTCATTTAAAGGTTATTATTTATTGATTATTGCCACAAATATATAACAATTGTCTGAAAATGCCTCATTTTCCTAAAAATTTCACTAACAATGCATCGGGCGCACCCCGACTGATAGGATGCGCCCGATGTGATTGTTAGCGTTCATGTGACGCCACGTGAGATTACTGGTTCGTGAGAATCAGATTGATAAGGGTAGTCACGTCACCCACATCAATCGTGGCATTGTCATCCTGATCCACATTGGCACAGATGTCGCAGCAACCGTTATCTTCGCCCAGGATATAGCCAATGATCATGGTGACATCGGACACATCCAGGTCGCCATCATGATTTACATCACCCAGGGCATAGCCATGGCCGTTAGCAAACAGGGTCACCGTCTCGACGTTGCTCCAGGGACTCTCGGTACCATCGCTGTAAACGGTCTTCACCTTGTAGATGAAGGTGCCCTCGGGCAGCAGGTCACGCACCAGATAGAACTTGTCGGTGATGCCCGTGACGTAGCGATAGTCCTGGCCACCCTCCTCCGATGCCCTGAGGGAGACAGTCGTCAAGTCGCCGGCATAGATAGTCACACTCTTAATGTTGTCATAGTTCGTAACGTTCTGGATGGTCACGGCATCGAGGTCAGCACAGTCAAGCACGACAGTATAGTCGGCATAAGTGTTGCCCACCGACAATTGCTGAGTGTCCACACTGGTCGACACGGAGATTGTGGCATCATCATAGTAGTAGGCCGAGCTCCTGACGACCACCGTCACCTTATCATATCCGGTGAAGTTATAGGTCGGGGATTTGACCGATCCCTCAAAAGCCTGTATAATCGCTCCGCCATAGGCTCCCATATAGGAAGTGCCCGACCAGCCTTGAGGCAGATAGTCGGCATAGTTGCTTGAGACATCAACCAGGTAATTGTCTCCGACTGCATCAGGAACTGTCGAGAAGTCGGCCGTCTCGAGCAACTCAACCGTGGGTTTGGGGCTCACCTCAAGGGTGTAGCTGGCCACATTCTGCGCGGGAGTCTGGTCGGTCCAGTCGGCACGGAACTGCGTCAAGTTGATGTAGGCCTCGTTGGCAGGCTGCATCACAGGGGTATAACCCTCGATGAGGCCATGGCCGGTGAGATTGACAACAACGTTCTGGCCGCCAGGGGTGCTCAGCGTCACAGTTGCGCTATAGTCACGGATGGCCTGTGGTGCGAAGGTGACGGTGATGTCATGACCCAGCGAGGCATCGGCACTGCTCAGGACAGTGGGATTGATGCCGAACACCCCATTAGGATCGTTGAGCGTGAGGGTCACATTGCCAGTCAGAGCCTGACCGATGACGTTGAACGTCTTGCTGGCACTGTTATTCATCTTCACGTTGCCCATGTCCAGTGCATCGGTGGAAACCGAGATCACTGGATTGGTGGCCGAGTCCTTCATGTACCAGAAGCTGGCAGTACCGTCCTCGTTGATGACCATCTCGGTCACGGGCTTGCCCAGCAAGCCGGCATTGCTCGTGATGTTGCCATTTGCCCTCATGTAAAGGCGTGCTGGCGGCGTGGAGTTGTCGGTAAATGCATTTTGACTGCCCTGTGGCCACAGGTCAGTTCTCTCGCTGTCACTGGAAATGTTGTTATCAGCAGGAATGAAGGTGATCAACTGCACATCCTGGTTGTTGGGCGTGTTGCCCGTCCAGCGGTCTGCGCTATAGGTGATGTGGGTAATCAGTAGACCATCGGCGGCAATATAGCGGTCCCAACCCTGGCGCTTGCGATTCTCGATGATAAAGAACTCGTTCTGATTGAGGTCGCTCACGATGCGCACAGCCTTGTCGGTGGCGGCACTTTTCTGGTTCCACACGGGCAGCGTGTAGTAGGTGCCCGGCCGGGGATCCACATAGTTGATCCAACCCATAAATGCCTTCTCGTAAGCCGAGTAGCCCACCGGGGTGTAGGTGTCGTCATTGTAGCAGCCGCTGCACATGAGGGACCAGTATCCCATGCCATAGTGTCCGCCATTGCCCGTGTCATAGAAGTCGGGCAATCCCAGGCAGTGACTGAACTCGTGGGCGAAAGTGCCGATGCCGTCGATAGTGGTGGCATCGTCATTGCTGCCGTGTAACTCGTTGAACACGGCAAACATGTCCACATAGGGGTCACCGCTGTTGGGACGGAAGGCACCATTGCCGCCCTGGCCGTAGTAAGAGGCCGACGACAGGTACCAGTTACAGGGCCAGATGGCCTCGGGGTGGTTCCAATAGGACTGAGCCTCACCCACACCGGCATAGATGACTATCACCACGTCACAGTAGTTATCGCCATTGGTGTCATAGGGGCGGAACGACACGCCGTCGGCCGCTGCCAACTGGCAGGCCTCGGTCACCATGTAGCCCAAACCCTTGTCATTATCGTTACCGCTGTGTCCGCCGTAGTACTCGCGATTCTGTGAAAGAGTGTAGATGCCATACACGTCAAAGTCGGGTTGGTAAACACCGTTAGACTGGTCGCTGAAGTACTGGCCCACGCTCTTGTTGCCGGTGAGCATGGCATTGATGATGTCCTGGCGCGTGTTGTTGAACTTCTTGTCCTTGAACTCAACCAGGATGATGGGAATCTTGCGGTTGCCGTTAGCGGGAACACCAGCGTCAGCATTGCTGCCGCCAACGCCAAACCTTGTGTTCTGGCGGTTCGACATCGGCCGCTGAATGCTATTGATTGTCAAGTTGCTGCGTTGGGCTTGTATAAAAGCCATCTCGGCAGGGGTGCGAAGACCCACGTCATGGGCGCGCATGGCGGTGCGGCCAGTCAGCGATGAGCGGTAATAGAAGTCACCGTTCTTTCCTCGCTCAACCATCAGGCCGTCGGTGGTGAGAATGGCACTGCGGAAAGCATTGCCCACGGCCTGAACGGTCAGGGTCGTTCCATCACTCTGGGTCAGTTTCTGCCAACCTGGCTTGGCCGGCATCGCGGTGGCAATCATGCCACAGCACAGCATCGTAACTAGAAAAAGTGAAATTCTTTTCATCTCGATTCTATTAAGTTGTTTCTATAGTAATAATTTGGTTAATGTCAACATTAATCAACTAAGGATTGCCTGTGACGGCAGGATATGAGAAAACGGCACTGTGTGTGCCGTGGGTTTAGCGGGTTACAAGGTGGGCTCGATATTGTTTCCGGCTATGATGATATAAATCAGCAGGCCTATCAGCAACGCGATAATCGTGTAAGCCACAATTCTAAAGGTCAGGCTGGGCATCGTGCCATGCTGCTGCAGGTGCACCCCGCCAGCGTTATAGCGGGGCACAATGGTGCGCAACTTGTCCTCGACCTGGACGATAGGTTGACGCTCAGGCTCGGCTTTCTTGGAGGGTTCCTCACGGCGAACAGGGCGTTTGGGTTCTTCGGCTGGCTTGGCACTGGGAGCCGGCTTGGACTCAACGGTGAGCTGAGTGTTGCCAAACGGGACACTCAAGTCGGCACCACAATAGGGGCAGAAGCTGATGCCCTCGGGCAACTGTTTACCGCAACTGTGGCAATAACGGGCACTGGCGCGAGGCGACTCGGCCACGGTGGCGGTGTGGCGATAGGGCGCATCGCTGTCGTCGCGCACGACCAGCTGGTCGTTCTCGTAGCGACACACAGCAAGGCACTGGGGGCACACCACCTGGCTATCGTGCATCAGGAGTTCCTCCCTGGACACGGCCATCCATTTTCCGCATTGTGGGCACTGGAGTTCCATTGATTTTGGTTTTATTGTCGTGGGGCAAAGGTACTACTTTACTGGCAAAAATGCAAGAAAATCAAAAAATGTTGCTTTTTTGCTTTTTCATTTTAAGAATAACTATTACTTTTGCACCCGCTAAACTATCGAATAAATTAAAATTAACGCAATAGAAATGGCAAAGAAACAAGACCAAGGTGCCCGCACAACGCTCGAAGAGGTGAACGATTCACTCTCGACTGCGGCACAACGCATTGAAGACAACAAGAAGTACATCAACTGGGCGCTCATCGCCATCGCAGTGCTCGTGCTGCTCGCCGTGGCTTACATCTACGGCTTCCGCAACCCGAACCTGGAGAAGGCCAAGCAGCAGATTGGTGAGGCCGACATCGAGTTGATGAACAACAACATCGACGAGGCATTGAAGGACTATGAGAAGGTGGCTGCCGAGTTCAACAACAAGCCCGCTGAGCGCGCACACCTCAACGCCGCTATCATCCTCTACGACAAGGGTGAGTATGAGAAGGCCGCAAAGCATCTCGAGGACTATGACCCCGCTGGCAACCTCATCGGTCCGGCAAGCCAGTCGCTGCTCGGTGACTGCTACGTCAACCTCAAGAAGCTCGACAAGGCACTTGCTGCCTATGACAAGGCCATCAGCCTGGCAGGCGAGAACGAGGCCTATGCCCCCGCCTTCATGATCAAGAAGGCTACCGTCCTGCATGAGCAGAAGAAGTATGCCGACGAGGCTGCCATCTACCAGACCATCAAGGACAAGTACTTGATGTACACCCAGATGAACGGCTTTGATGTTGACAAATACCTGGAGCGCGCTAACGCTCTTGCCGGCAAATAATCACTGTAAAGATTAAGATGTTTCAATAAAATAGAAACGGGTTGGACAAAACAATGTTTTGCGCCAACCCGTTTTTTTAAAAACACAATCACCGTCATGAAACCTATCTATCATCGCATATTGCTCAAACTCAGCGGCGAGTCTCTGGCAGCCGAGCAGGGAACAGGCATCGACGCGCAACGCGTTGCCGACTATGCCACCCAAATCAAGGAAATCGTCGATGCAGGCGTCCAGGTCGCCATCGTCGTGGGTGGCGGCAACATCTTCCGCGGCCTCAAGGGTGCTGCCCAGGGCTTTGACCGCGTCAAGGGCGACCAGATGGGTATGCTCGCCACAGTCATTAACGCGCTGGCGCTCTCGTCGGCGCTCGAGGCCATCGGCCAGCCCGCACAGGTGTTCACCGCCATCGGCATGTTCCCCATCGGTGAGCCCTACAGCAAGTGGCGCGCCATCGACGCCATGCAGGCCGGCAAGGTCGCCATCTGCTCCTGCGGCACCGGCAGCCCCTTCTTCACCACCGACACGGGCAGCACGCTGCGCGCCATCGAGGTCGAGGCCGACGTCATGCTCAAGGGCACCCGCGTGGACGGCATCTACACCGCCGACCCCGAGAAGGACCCAGCGGCCACCAAGTTTGACCGCATCACCTATGACGAGATCTACAACCGCGGCCTCAAGGTCATGGACATGACCGCCACCGTCATGGCCCGCGACAACCGCCTGCCCATCCACGTGTTCAACATGGACGTGTACGGCAACCTGCGCAAGGTCATGGCTGGCGAGCCCATCGGCACCGTCGTCACTCTGTGATGCTCGCTACGCTCGCAGTTTAGAGTTTAGGGTTTAGAGTTTAGAGAAATTACTGAATCACAAATGGCCGTGGATGATGAGTTATCGTCCACGGCCATTGCTATGTGCTGATTCTTAGAATAATTCTGATAGCCAACGAGCCAATAGTCCATCAAGATGTAATGGAGAGTCGAGTAATTTAATTGCTATGATCGTCGACCCAATAACATAAACGATTTCCAAAGGTAGAATGATCAAATAGGCTAATTTGATCATTGAAATCTTATTAAGGGCCTTATATTTTTTGGGCGGTCGATAAGTTTTCGAGTTTTTTTTTATATGATGATCAATAACTAATGGCAACGCTATCCAAATCAGGAATGCTAAAAATGCTGTAAAAGAATTGTATTTTAAGATTCCTAATAAAAGTATAAGAACAGGCATGAGGAGGATTATTATCAACCCGTAAACGTAGTTGCTCCATAGCAACTTAACCTCATTCTGTCGCTTGCCTTTAACGTGATGTTTACAACATCGGTAATAAATGTATCGAAGCATAAAACTCTAATCTTCCAAATAACTGTTTCATCGGCAATTATCATGCCAAAATCATGTTTTATTTCTCCAAAACAGGGAGTTTTTGGTGAGATTTGGAAAAATAAAGCGGTTATTCTTGTGGTGACTGTTGGCTGAAGGCCTGCAGCGTGTCGACCACCTCGTCGATGTCGTCGGTGATGGTGAGCAGCAGGTTCTTGTACTTGCCGGTGTCCTGCAGGCGTTGCAGCAGCGGATAGACAGGAACCTCCTCGGTCCAGAAGCGCTTGCCCAGGAAAATCATTGGGCTGGCGAAGCCGTAGGACAGGTAGTGGTTCTGCACCGCCTCCTGGAAAACCTCCTGCAACGTGCCTGCACTGCCTGGGGTGTAGATGATGCCACCAAAGGCCAAGGTGAGAATGCTGTCCTCACGCAGGCTGTTCTCAAACAATTTGGCGATGTGCGTGGCAAACGGGGTTGACGGTTCGTGTCCATAGAGCCATGTGGGGATGCCCAGACTCACATACTCCTGCTGCGGATACTTCTCAATAATACTGAAGGCACTGGACAGCCACCCCGCATCCTTGAAGCAAGGCGAGGGACGCATCATCTCCAGAGCATCCTCAAGATCGTGGGTGGAGAACCCTGCCATCCATGCCCCAAAGTGGGTGGCTTCCATCGCTCCGGGACCACCACCGCTCAACATGACAAACCCCTCCTGGGTGAGGCGCTGGCTCACCGATGCGATGTCGCGGTAAATCTCATCGGTCCTGAGCAGGGCATGACCGCCCATGACACCCACGCTGCGGCGATGGTCGTGCGTCTTGAAGAACCGCGCCAGTGCCATGTGGATGCTGTGGTCGTGCAGGGTGCGCGCCAGCAACTCCTTGACATTATTGGAGTGCTGCCCCATGGACTTGTAGCGCTGGTAAACCACGCTGTCGAAACACTTGCTGTAACTGCTCTCGTCATCGACGTCGAAACCCTCGTAGAGTTCCGCGGGATGGTAGAGCAACCTGCGAGACACGTCATAGGGTACCTGCGTCAAGTAGTCCATCACGTCCTGCAATTCATTATATCCTGTTGATGTGATCATCGGGTCGGCTGGGTTGATTTTTTTATGACAGCAGCAAAGTTACCAAAAATTTGTGCAAGTCGAGCACAAAAGCAAATTAATTTGGTTTTGTCGAGACGCAGCCTAATTTATCCAATTATTTGTCTCTTTTTCCTGCGATTTTAACAATTTGCGACCGTTAAAAAATGTAATAATGTGGCGATATGGGGCAATTAGGCCATTTTTTCTAACTTTTCGCACACTTTTTCGACTCGATGGTTGTAATTTTGTTGTCACTTAAGGAAAATGACCTCCACATCGGGTTTATATTAATTATTAATGTGCGAAAAATGAAAAAGATTACAACTTTAGTGCTCTGTCTCGCTGCCATGTGCTCAACCGCTTGGGCTGGTGGCCTGCTGCACAATACCAACCAGCACATCGCCTTCATGCGCATGATGGCTCGTGGTGCCAGTCACGAGATTGACGCCGTTTATACCAACCCCGCCGGCTTGGCCTTCATGGACCATGACGGCTGGACGCTGTCGTTGAACATCCAGAGTGCCTCGCAGTCGCGTGACGTGCTCACCACCTTCCCGCTGTTCCCCGAGTCCGACCACACGCGCCTATACAAGGGCAAGGCCGAGGCTCCGGTGATTCCATCGCTCTATGGTGCCTACAAGCGTGGCCGCTGGACCTTCTCGGGCTTCTTCGGCTTCACCGGCGGCGGTGGCAAGTGCAACTTCGACGACGGCCTGCCCATGTTTGATGCAGCCGTGATGGCCGGTGTTGCAGCACAGACTGCTCCGCTCATCTCCAAGTTCCCCCAGGCTGCTGCTCTATTCCCCGAAGGTTATGTCGATCCGTCGTTCTATGACATCGAAACAGCCATGAAGGGCCGCCAATACATCTACGGTTTCCAATTAGGCGCAACCTACAAGATCAAGGACTGGATCAGCGCCTATGCAGGAGCCCGCATGAATTACTTTGACGGCAACTATACTGGCCATATCATCGCCAGCGCCAACGAAAAACTCAATGCTGCCGTGGGTCAGATGCTGCCCCTAGTGCAGCAGTATGCACCCGAATATGTGCCAGTGCTCTCGGGCATGGCAGGTGAGGGTGGCCTTGCCAAAGTGGCTCTCGACTGCTCACAGACCGGTTGGGGCGTGACCCCCATCATCGGCTTGGACCTGGAATGGAATGGCTTCACGCTGGCATCGAAGTATGAATTCAAGACCAACCTCAACATCGAGAACGACAACAAGACGTTTGAAAACGATGTTCCCGATGCCTTCAGGGAGAAGATGGCCGATTACAAGCATGGCGTGAACACGCCCAACGACCTGCCTGCGGTATTCTATGCCGCCCTGGGCTATGAGTTCATCCCCGACAAGTTGCGCGCCACCGTCGAGTACCACTACTATGACGACAAGCACGCCGAGATGGCGCACGACAAGCAGGAGGCCCTGCGCCACGGCACCCACGAGGTGCTCGCCGGCGTGGAGTGGGACATCAACAAGATGTTCACCGTGAGCGGCGGTTACCAGAACACCGACTACGGCCTGAGTGATGCTTACCAGACCCACACCTCGTTCTCCTGTGACAGTTACTCGATCGGCTTCGGCGGTGCCGTGAACCTGAGCGAGAAGGTGAAATTGAACGTAGGCTACTTCTGGACCACCTACAAGGACTACAAGCGCAGCGAGCCGGAGAACTACTTCGGCACCACGCTGCCGGGACAAGATACCTACAGCCGCACCAACAAGGTCTTCGGTGCCGGCATCGATTTCAAGTTCTAACGAAAGGATGAAATAATATATAAAATCTGTATTCCTATGGCGCACCGCCGCTCGACCTCAACAGTCGGGCGGCGGTGACGCATCTAATATCTCTTACCTACCTCAACAGGTTGGACATCATGGTGTTCCAGTCCTGGGCATCGCTGATGCTGCCCAGCATGCCGCCGTGGGGCGGGAAAGCCAGGCTGTCGTTGAGCGTGTAGGTGACCTGCGGCAGTTTCACGTACAAACTCAGCGTGTTGATTGTCTGGCCGTTGCGATATTGCTCGCCCAGTCGCTTGAAGTCGTCGGCCAGGATGTAGTACAGTCGGTCATTCTTGTTGCACAGGTAGATGCGGGAGAAGTTCCGCTCGCCCAACTGCTGTGCACACTGCAGCAGGCAGCGTGTGACGTCGAAGCGGTCAAAGTCTCGCTCGTCGGGCTCCATCACATTGAATGACAGCACCTTATCGGGATTATACCAGGGCTCATAGACCTCGATGTTGATGCCATTGTTGGCAGGATCCAGGTTCTTGAGTTCGACACGCGAGATGACCTTGCGGCCATGTTTCACGACATCCATCGACACGATGACGTGCAACACCACCAGCGCCAGCACCGCCACGATGGCAAGAACAAGCAGTTTATCCTTCCTCGTCATAACCTAAAACCTAAAGCCTAAAACCTAAAGCCTAAAAAAATCATTTCTCAAACGTGAGTGTCACACCGTCGGTGGCAACCTTGAGGGTTGCCGTGCAGCCCTCGATCATCGGGTAGTTCCAGGCCTCGTCGTGGCTGGCGGGGAAATCGTAGCACACGGGGATGTCATACTTGTTGAGCGTCTCGCTGAGCATCTCGTACATGTCGCTGTAGCCGTCCTGGGTCTCATACTCGGTGAAGCGGCCCACGATGATGCCTTTTACCTTATCGAGCACGCCCTTGAGTCGCAGGGCCTGCAGCATGCTGTTGACGCGCGGCATGCTCTCGCTCACGTCCTCAAAGAACAGGATGATGTCCTTGCCCTGGATGTTGCTGCGGTCCAGGAAGTCCCAGTCGCGGCTGCCGCCGATGTTGGTGAACACAGCCATGTTGCCGCCCAGGACGATGCCGCGTGCCTCGCCCGGCTTGTTGAGCGGATGGGCAGGCACGGAATAGGACGGCAGGTTGCCCATGAGCACATCGCGCAGCATCACGTTCACGGGGTCATCGGCCCCGCGGCTGCCCAGCGCGCCACCCATGTTGGCGTGCAGGCTCATCACGCCGCTGCACACCATCGCGCTGTGGAGGGCAGTGATGTCGCTATATCCCACAATCCACTTGGGGTTGCGCCTGAAGTCAGCGTGCGTCAAGGGGTCGAGCAGCATCGCCGAGCCATAGCCGCCACGCGTGCACACGATGGCCTTGACCTCGGGGTTGTTCAACGCCCACAGCAAGTCGGAGCACCTCTCCTGGATTGTGCCGGCATAGGCATGATGCCTTGTCAACACATGTTGCCCGATGACCGGTTCAAAGCCCCAAGCGCGCAGCGTTGCAGCCGCCAGTTCGGGGTTCTTGTCGCCCGGCGTGCTCGCCGGCGAGATGATGGCCACCTTGTCGCCCGGCTTGAGGGCCTCGGGCATCACCAGCGCCCTGGCCGGCCTCGGCATGCGCCGCTGTTGAGGCCTCTTCCCTTGAGCAAAAGCACCCATTGTCATACACGACACCACAAGAGCAAAAAACAATATCCTCCTCATCATAGTCTCTCTGTCAAAACATTATCAATAGTCACTATTTCTCAAACAAGTGGAAGAAATAGTAGCAGGCAATCCAGTCCACGCGCACGCCGCGGGCAAAGCCGATGGTCTTCTTGTCGGCATCGGTGACCTTGCCGTCGTTGATGTTGATGTTGCCCAGCACGTTGCTCTCGCCGTCGCGCACGGTGCCGTCGGTGTTGATGTAGCCGATGCGTGTGCCCTGCATGTCATAAATCTCCAACTGCTTGATCACGGCCACCGCCGTGCCAGCCACATTGCGCACCGTTCCGTCGGCGTCAAACGAGCCCGCCGAGCGGCCCGTGGCATCCCTGACCACGCCATTGCCGTTGATGCGGCCAATGCTGTTGAAGTCGGCATCGCGCAGCACCTGTGCGCTCGCCCCTGTGGCCATGATGCCAGCCAGGGCCAGCACCAGCGCCGTGATGTATAATCTGATCTGTTTCATAGTTCTCTCCTCCTTTAAAACTTTAAAAAGTCATTTTGTAACCATTAGACTTGCAATGAGCCACAAAGTTAAAAAGTTTTTCCAAAATAAACAAATTCAAGTTTCTATAGTGCTACCGCACGTTTATAAACTTGAGGTTTAAAGTTTGTAGTTTAGGGTTTAGAGATAGGCACCTCTCACGGTCAAAAAGCAAAACGGCACTTTTGAATCGATTTTTGCAACATGCTGATTGTCAGCAAAGTCACTTTTCAAAAAACGTCAACATGGGTGGTGCGGAATCGTCAACAAAAGTTAAAACCATTTTTACCCGTCCCATGTTGCAAAGTTACAAACCCGACAAAAGGCCGTCAATGACAAAAAGCACCGGGCTTTTGCTTTTTTGAGGCATTAGATGTACCTTTGCCTATCCAAAACCCGACTATTGACATGAACAAGAGCGAGAAACAGATTGCGCAGGCTGCCGAGCGTTTTGCCAAGCGCTGGGCAGGCAAGGGGTATGAGAAAGGCGAGAGCCAGTTGTTCTGGACCGAACTATTGACCGAGGTGTTTGGCATCGGTGAGCCCTCGACAGTTATCTCCTTTGAGGACCAGGTTCACCTCGACCACACGTCATTTATCGACGGCTACATCGAGCGCACCCACACCATGATTGAGCAAAAGTCGCAGAGCAAAGACCTGCGTGCTCCCATCAAGCAGAGCGACGGCACGCTGCTCACGCCTTTCCAGCAAGCGCAACGGTATAGCGCAGCCCTCCCCTACAGCAAGCGTCCCCGCTGGATTGTGACCTGCAATTTCGAGACATTTCTCGTCTATGACATGGAAAATCCCGACGGCGAGCCGTTTGAAATCGGCTTAGCCGACCTGGGCAAGGAGTACTACCGGCTGCGCTTCCTGGTTGAGAGCGGCAACGAGCACCTGGAGCGCGAGATGCAGGTGTCGATGCAGGCGGGTGCCATAGTGGGACGGCTGTATGATGCCCTTCTCAAGGAATACAAGGACCCGAGCAGTGCCGAGTCGCTGCGTTCGTTGAACGTGCTGTGCGTGAGGCTCGTGTTCTGCCTCTACAGTGAGGACGCGGGGATCTTTGGTCGCCATGACATGTTCCATGACTACCTGTCGCGGTATGAGACGATGGACATGCGCAACGCCCTCGTGCGGTTGTTCAAGACTCTGGACACGCCGATTGCGGAGCGCGACCCCTACCTTCAGGACGACCTGGCAGCCTTCCCCTACGTTAACGGAGGTCTCTTTGGTGCCGACATCGAGATACCCCGCGTCAACGAGGAGATACGCCAGTTGCTGCTCCAGCACGCTTCGCTGGACTTTGACTGGAGCGAGATTTCGCCCACCATCTTCGGAGCGGTGTTCGAGAGCACGCTCAACCCCGAGACTCGTCGCAGCGGCGGCATGCACTACACAAGCATCGAGAACATCCACAAGGTCATCGACCCCCTCTTCCTCGACGACCTGCGCAGTGAACTGGACAATATCCTGACGGAGAAAGTCGCCAACAAGCGTCGTCGGCGCCTGCTCGACTACCAGGAGCGGCTGTCAAGCCTCACGTTCCTCGACCCCGCTTGCGGCAGCGGCAATTTCCTCACCGAGACCTACCTGTCGCTGCGTCGATTGGAGAACCGTCTGATCCGCTCACTTTATGAGGGTCAGGCCATGTTTATCGGCGGCGAGTTCCAGAACCCCGTCAGGGTGAGCATCCACCAGTTCTACGGCATCGAAATCAACGACTTCGCCAAGACCGTCGCCACCACCGCCCTATGGATCAGCGAGGCGCAGATGCTGGCCGAGACCGAGCGCATCGTTGCGCGCGACATCGACTTCCTGCCGCTCAAGACCTACCCCAACATCACCGAGGGCAATGCCCTGCGCCTCGACTGGCGCACCCTTTTCACAACAACTGAAAATTCTGAAAAATCTGAAATCCGGCTGCCCGACTACATCATGGGCAACCCGCCGTTTATCGGCGCACGGATGATGACGGCCGAGCAGAAACAGGACCTCATCGAAGTCTTCGGGGCAAAGTGGAAGAATATCGGCAACATGGACTATGTGTGCGGGTGGTACAAGAAAGCCGCCGACCTGATGTGCGGCACCGGAGTCAAGGCGGCTCTCGTGTCCACCAACTCCATCTGCCAGGGCGAGCAGGTCGCCAACCTGTGGGAGCCGCTCATGGGTGACGGCATCGTCATCGACTTTGCACACCGCACCTTCCGCTGGGACAGCGAGGCCAGTGTCAAAGCCCACGTGCACTGCATCATCGTTGGCTTCAGTTACAACGCCGCTGCAGACAACTCCCCCTCTAAGACTAGAGGGGGTGCCGCGACAGCGGCGGGGGCGTTGAAAGACGCCGCTGCTCCCCCTCCTCCGTCACTTCGTGACACCTCCCCCCAGGCGGGGGAGGAAAACAAGCGAGGCAACACAGACCATGTCATGAACATCCCCGAAATGAAAGATTTCCGTCGGTATCTACGCACTCATGGCACTTCGGCTGAAGCCTCACTGTGGAAAATGCTCAAAGGAAAGCAAGTTGCTGGATTGCAATTCCGCCGTCAGTTCAGTGTGGGGAGTCACATATTGGATTTCTATTGTCCGGCATTGAAACTTGCCATAGAACTTGATGGAGACTATCATTATCACATGGGGATGCCCGACCAAGATTATCACCGAGATAACGAACTATTGGAAAAATATGGCATCCGTACGTTGCGGTTTGAGAACAAAATTGTGTTCCAGCATCCTGAGAGCATACTCTATGCCATTATGCAAGAGGTGGATAAACAGACCTTGGGCACTGGTAGCATCAACGACGCCGCTGCTCCCCCTCCTCCGTCACTTCGTGACACCTCCCCCCAGGCGGGGGAGGAAAACAAGCGAGGCAAGCCCAAGGGAGATCGACAGAGACAACCAGTTATCTATGATGGCGACAAAGTCATCCCTGCCAGGCACATTAATGCTTACTTGATTGACGGTCCCGACGTGTTTGTGGGGAGCCGCAACAAGCCCATCGGTGACGTGCCCGAAATCGGCATCGGCAACAAGCCGATTGACGGCGGCAATTACCTGTTTGAGAAAGAGGAAATGGAAGAATTCATCAGGTTGGAGCCTAAAGCCGAGCCGTATTTCCGTCCATGGTATGGTGCTGTTGAGTTTATCCATCAAAAGCCGCGTTATTGCCTGTGGCTGGGTGACTGCACACCTGCCGAGTTGCGCAGCATGCCGCATTGTCTCAAGCGGGTTGAAGCCGTGCGGGAAACTCGACTCGCCTCCAAGAGCGAGGGCACACGCAAACTCGCAGACCGCCCCACCCGCTTCCATGTCGAGAACATGCCTAAGGGCAATTATATCATCGTGCCATCAGTGTCATCTGAACGAAGACCTTATGTCCCGATGGGATTTATGTCCCCAACGGTATTTGCAAGCAATCTCGTTTTGATTATTCCTGATGCGACGTTATATCACTTTGGAGTGTTGGAGTCGAGTGTCCACATGGCATGGATGAGGGCGGTTTGTGGCAGATTGGAGATGCGTTACCGTTACAGCAAGGATGTGGTTTACAACAACTTCCCGTGGCCTGAGGTGAACTCCCCCTCCTCCGTCGCTGCGCGCCACCTCCCCCCAGGCGGGGGAGGAGTTGTGGAGCGTATTGCGCAGACGGCCCAGGCCATCCTTGACGCCCGCGCGCTGTACCCCGACTCGTCGCTGGCCGACCTGTATGATCCCGTGACGATGCCGCCCGAACTGCGCAAGGCGCACCGCGAGAATGACCGCGCCGTGATGGCGGCCTACGGCTTCCCCACCACGCTGACCGAGAGCGAAGTCGTCGCACGGTTATTTGCGCTGTACAACCAACTCGTCCAACAATAATGATAACCAGAGTTCGACGAAATATCATACTCCTCCGGCGCTGCGCGCCACCTCCCCTATCTTAGGGGAGGAATTGAGGGACTTCGGATTTGCACGGTTTTGGTGATGGCTGCGGGGGTGGTGCATCGTTGGGACGGTTCTAAATGATTGCGTCGCTGCGCTTACCGCATCATTAGAACCGTCCCAGCCGATAGCACCCGTGCTATGTGGGTGTGTCTGATTTATTAATTATGGGTGTTGAGGTTACGGGGTGAGGATCTCGTGGTTCCAGAGTTTGGTAAGGAAATCACGGATGGGCCAGATTTCTATTCCATCGGCAAGGCGTGGGTAAGTCTCACGAGACACTACATAGCACTTGGTTTGCGGATGCTCCTGCATGAAGGCCCGCAACCCTTTGAGTTGCGATTTGCGGACTTCGGTTGATGATTTGAACTCAATGGCCAGCTCAGCATCCCCAATGATGCAATCCACCTCAAGTCCTGTAGATGTACGCCAATAGGACAGACGTTTGCGGGAATGGTGATAGTCCAAATATGCCCTCAATTCCTGAATCATCAGGTGCTCAAAGGCGTGACCATACTCGGCCGTGTCAGATTTGAGCGGTGTGCGGTCAAGCAAATAGTTTGGGATTCCCACATCGAAGTAAAAGAATTTAGGACTTTGCACCACTCTTCTCTTAACTGTATGGGTATAGGCAGGGAGCATGAAACCGAATAGCGTTTCTTCCAGTATGGAGAAATACTCCTTGACAGTTTTAGCCGACACACCGCATTCGGTGGCTATATTGGTATAATTGACGATTTTGGTATCACTCAATGCCGCAACTTCAAGAAACCGCGTGAATGCGGCCAGGTTACGCAAGACCGACTCGGCGACAATTTCCTGCTGGATATAGTCATCAATATAGGCCTGCAGACGTCTTACAGGATTCTTGGCAAGATAATGTGACGGGATGGTGCCATAGTTGAGCGCCCGTTCAATGTCAAAGTCTGGAATCTCGGCACTTACCAACGGGTGCAACGTGTTGGGCAGCGCCCTTCCACCAAGCAAATTGGCACCACTACGCCGTAACTTGCGCGCACTAGATCCACACAAGATGAAATGCAGTCCTTGATTCTGAATCAACCAATGAACTTCATCAAGCAATTCGGGAACTTTCTGCACTTCGTCTATGATCACAATGGAGCCAGCGGGCAACAGCATGAGCTGTTCACGCATCAATGACGGATTACGTAACAAGGATCGGAATAGATTGGCATTCAGCATATCATAATACCTTGCTTTCGGGAACAAGGCTTTTAACAACGTGCTTTTACCCGTCTGCCGGGCGCCCCACAGGAAAAGGCTATTGTCCTGTATTTCATCAAGGGTGATTATACGAGAAAACATCGTTTTAGTTTTATTGTTTTTTGCAAAATTACATCAAAAATTTATTTTGGAAAAATTTTTAGTGGATTTTTTGTTATTTAATTGATTTTATTTGAGTTAATGCGTGCAAATCGGGAGTGGTACTTCGGATTTGCATTGTAAATCGGGAGTGGTACTTCGGATTTGCACGGTTTTGGTGATGGCTGCGGGGGCGGTGCATCGTTGGGACGGTTCTAAATGATCGCGTCGCTGCGCTTACCGCATCATTAGAACCGTCCCAGCCGATGGTACCCGTGCTATGAGGGTGTGTCAGATTTGTTAATTATGGGTGCGTTGTGGTTAAATTTGGTCAAATATGGGGGAAAAGGGCACATTGTTTATAAGATTATGAGTATCTTTGCCGTTTGGTATTGAAAACAAAAAACTATATACACAAAACAGAATCAATTGACAAAAGAAAACCGATGAAGAAGTACAAACTCATCAACAACACGCTGGGATGGCTCATCTTCCTGGTAGCGGCAGTGACCTACCTGCTGACCATCGAGCCGACGGCCAGTTTCTGGGACTGCCCCGAGTTTATCGCGCAAGGTTTCAAGACAGAAATCGGCCACCCGCCCGGCAACCCGATTTTTATCCTGGCAGCCAACTTTGCGAGCAAGTTTGCCGGTGGTGACGTGATGGCCGTTGCCAAGTGCGTCAACGCGATGTCGGCCATCTTCAGTGCTCTGACGATATTGCTGCTGTTCTGGTCCATCACGCACCTGGTGAAGAAACTGGTGGTCAAGGATGGGGACGAGGACAAGATGACGCTTGCCCAGTACCTGGTGGTGATGGGTAGCGGCGTGTGCGGCGCGCTGGCCTACACGTGGAGTGACACCTTCTGGTACAGTGCTGTCGAGGCTGAGGTGTATGCCTTCTCGTCGTTCTGCACCGCGCTGGTGTTCTGGCTCATCCTCAAGTGGGAGAACCGCGCCGACGAGGCTGGCAGTGACCGCTGGATCATATTGATAGCCTATGTGCTGGGCGTGTCGCTGGGTGTGCACCTGCTGAACCTGTTGTGCATCCCCGCCATTGCACTGATATTCTACTACCGCCAGTGCCGTGCCCGCGGCAAGGACTCGACGTTGAAGGGTTCGTTGCTGACGCTGTTGCTGTCGTTTGTCATCGTGGGCTTGATCCTGTATGGTCTGGAGCCCGGATTTGTGGAGTGGGGTCAGAAGTTTGACCTGTTCTTCGTGAACACGCTGGGTATGTCGTTCAACTCTGGTGTGCTGGCCTATGCCGTGCTGCTCATTGCCGTGCTGGCATGGGCGCTGTGGGAACTGTACAGCAACAAGAGCGCGCTGCGCATCAAGTTGTCGTTTGCGTTGTCCATCCTGCTGTCGGGCATATTGCTGCTGGGCGACAGCCTGTTGATTCCGCTGGTGCTGCTCATCGGCCTGTGTGTGTATCTGTTCAAGTATTGCAAGCGTGTGCCCGTGCGCGTGTTCACCAACATCGTGTCGTGCATCCTGGTGATTTTCATCGGCTTCAGCAGTTATGCACTGATTTTGATCCGCAGCTCGCAGAACACGCCGCTTGACGAGAACTCTCCCAACAACACGTTTGCCCTGGCCAAGTACCTGAGCCGTGAGCAGTATGGCGAGACGCCGTTGCTGTATGGCCGCACACTGTACAGCGATGTCATGTATCAGGAGAGTGGGAGCGGCACCATGCAGCCCGCTACCAAGGACGGTCCCATGCAGTATGCCCCCGAGGTGAAGACCTCGGCCGACCAGGCTGACCGCTACAAGGAACTGGGCAAGAAGAAGATCTACCGCTACAGCCCCGAGCAGAACATGCTCTTCCCGCGCATCCACGATGAGAAGCGCGCCAACGAGTATGTCGAGTGGCTGGGAATGCAGGGCACACAGGTCGAGGCCACCACACAGATCGACCGTAACGGCAACACCGTCAACAAGGAGATGAAGCTCAAGCCGACGATGATGGAGAACCTGCGCTTCTTTGTCGATTACCAGTTGAACTACATGTACTGGCGCTACTTCATGTGGAACTTCGCCGGCCGCCAGAACGACATTCAGGGCATGGGTGAGATTACCCACGGCAACTGGATCTCGGGCTACTCGTTCATCGACAACCCGCGCCTGGGCGACCAGAGCCTGCTGCCCGACGACCTGGGCAAGGGCAACAAGGGACACAACGTGTTCTACCTGTTGCCGCTGCTGATGGGCATCATCGGACTGCTGTGGCAGGCCTACCGCGGCCGCCGTGGCATTGAGCAGTTCTGGGTAGTGTTCTTCCTGTTCTTCATGACGGGTATCGCCATCGTGCTGTACCTGAACCAGACGCCGAGCCAGCCGCGTGAGCGTGACTATGCCTACGCCGGCTCGTTCTATGCCTTCAGCATCTGGATTGGCATGGGAGTCGCCGGATTGTGGGCAATCGTGATGTGGGCTCTCAAGAAGCGCGACAAGAAGTCTGCTAAGGGTGAAGCCGCCGTCGCCGATAATAACGGCAATCGTGGCGGCATCGCCACCGCGGTCGCTGCCTGTGCCGCCATCGTGGGTCTGATCATCCCCCTGCAGATGGTGAGCCAGACTTGGGACGACCACGACCGCTCGGGCCGCTCGGCGGCTCGCGACTTTGGCCGCAACTACCTGTCGAGCGTTGCCCCCAACGGCATCATCTTCTGCAACGGTGACAACGACACCTTCCCCTTGTGGTACCTGCAGGAGGTGGAGGGTTACCGCACCGACGTGCGTGCCGTCAACCTGAGCTATCTGGCCACCGACTGGTACATCAGCCAGATGCAGCGTGCCGCCTATGAATCGGCTCCACTGCCCATGTCGGCCAATGGCAACACCTATGCCTACGACGATCGCCAGTTCTGCTACTTCATCCAGCCCGACCAGACACCCACCGAGGCTCTCAAGTCGCTCGAGCAGATCTACGGTGCCGACAGCAAGAACAACCCCTACGGAATCAATGAGATCCATTACCCCAAGGTTTATATCCCCGTCGATGCCGACCAGGCCATCAAGGCCGGTGTCGTCAACGCCGAGCACCGCGACAAGATCCAGCCGAGCATCAATCTGGACCTGCAGCGCATGGGTAGCGGCATGACCGCCAGCCAGTTGATGTCATTTGACATCATCGCCAACAGCATCGCACAGGGTTGGAACCGTCCTTGCTACTTTGCGATGACGGTGCCCAACAGCTATTACTTGGGCCTGGATCCCTATCTGCGCCTCACGGGTCTGGCCTATCAGGTCACCCCCATTGTGAGCGACATGCAGTATGGCGAGACCGGTGTGTCCACCGACATCATGTATGATAACGTGGTCAACAAGTTCCTGTGGGGCGGACTTGACACCGCCAAGCCTGGCGATATCTACCTCGACGAGACCATCAGCCGCATGGTCACCACCATGCGCAGTGCCCTCATCGACCTGGCCAGCACGCTCTCTAACGAGGGAACCCTTGCCAAAGCCGGAGAACAACCCATTCCTGCCGGCATGACCCAGGAGGCCTATGTTGCCGACCGCTACAAGAAGGCTCGCACCATCCTTGACCTGATGATGGAGAAGTTGCCCACCGCCACCTGCCCGTTCGCCGTGCAGATGGGTGAGCAGGTCGCTCGCATCTACTACAACCTGGGCAAGGCCAGCGGTGACAGCACCAGCGTCGAGAAGAGCAAAAAGATTCTGGAGGACGAGATTGTGCGCTATGCCGGATACCTGCGTTACTACCAGTCGTTGAATCCCTCTCAGTATGAGCGCTTGACGTCAGCCGACAAGTACATCGACCAGCAGTACATGCTCAACCTGTTGAGCGACTATGGTCAGCAGTGCGGCGACGCCAAGTACCAGGAAATGGCTACCAAGTTGGGCAGCATGGGCGTGAATATGGGCCGACTGCAGACCTATCAGGAGAACTATGAGCGCGCCATGCGTCAGCAGATGCAGGCACGCCGCCAGCAGATGCAGGCCGCCCAGGAAAATCCTCAGGCCTCGGCCGAACTCGAGGAGATGCTGGGCAACTGATGTGTTCAACCCCGCTGATGTGACGACATTGTGTTAGTTGAACGACCGCCCTTAATCTACCGCATGATATTTCCCGAGACCGTGTGGCGCATACACAAGCGCGACCACACGGTCTATTTGACGTTTGACGACGGACCCATCCCCGAGGTCACGCCGTGGGTGCTCGACACATTGGACCGCTATGGTGTGAAGGCGACTTTCTTCATGGTCGGCGAGAATGTGGAACGGCATCCCGAGCTGCTCGAGGAGGTGCGTCGCCGTGGCCACACGGTGGGCAACCACACGATGAGCCACCTGCAGGGAGCGCACGTGGGCACCAAGCACTACCTGCACAACGTCTTCCGCGCCAACGAACTCATCGGCAGCACACTGTTCCGCCCACCGCACGGCCTGCTGCGATGGGGACAGTCACGGGTGCTGCGCTCACGCTTTGCCATCATCATGTATGACCTGGTGACACGTGACTACAGCCGCAAGCGCACGGGGGAACAGGTGCTGAACAACGTCAAGCGTTATGCGCGCAACGGCTCGATTATCGTCTTTCATGACTCACTCAAGGCCGAGAAAAACCTGAAATATGCGCTGCCGCGCGCCATCGAGTGGCTGCAGAGCCAAGGCTATAAGTTCGATGCCATCCCCGAACTGTAATATCGCATCATTGATCAAATCCCAGGCCACGCGTCTGGGATTTGACGCTTGTGGCATGGCTGCCGCCACGCCCGTCGATGACGTGGCGGTGGCACAATATGACCGCTGGATTGAATTGGGTCACAACGGATGCATGCAGTGGGCCGCAGGGCACCGCGACCTGCGCCGTGACCCGTCGCTCCTGCTTGAGGGGGCCAGGACGGTCATCTCGGTGGCACTGAACTACTTTCCCTCAAGTTTCCAGCCCATCGAGGCATTGCGCGTCGCCTACTATGCCTACGGCCGCGACTACCACGAGGTGATGCGCGAGAAACTCACCCGGCTGGCACAATTCATCGAGCAGGTCACCCTGTGTGCGACACGGCCGTGTGTGGACTCGGCCCCCATCAGGGAGCGCTACTGGGCACAGCGCGCGGGTATCGGCTTCGTCGGCCGCAACAACTGCCTCATCATCCCCGGCAAGGGTTCCTTCTTCTTCCTGGGCGAGATTGTCACCACGGCCCTGCTACCGCCCGACGAGCCCTGCACAATGACCTGTGGCGACTGCGGCAGGTGTGTCGAGGCCTGTCCGTCGGGGGCACTGCGTGACGAGGGCGCCGCCGACTGCAACCGCTGCCTCTCGTGCCTGCTCATCGAGAATCATGATGAGCAACTGCCCGAATGGGTGGGAGAAGTCATTGGCAACCGCGTGGTGGGATGTGACGAATGCCAGCTGTGCTGTCCCCACAATGCCCACGCCGCGGCAACCGCAGTTACCGAGTTCGCCCCCACCCCAGCAGTGATGACCCTCAAGCGCGAGCGGGTTGCCGGCATGACGGGGGGTGACTTCCGCCGCACGTTTGCCCACAGTGCCATTTCCCGCCTGCGCCTCAAGACCCTGAAACGCAACGCCGCCTTGACGGCCAAATGGCCGCCTCGACAGCATTAATGTGGCACCATATCATCTAAAAACCGAAAAAAGTAGTTAAATTTGCAATCTCAATTATAGCCAAAACACCAACATTAACATATCATTTTCACTATGGGTTCATCAATTCAACGGATAGCATTGTCCCTGATGCTCGCTCTGGCAGCGACGACCGCCCTGGCGCAGTACTACAGCGGCGACCACTCGTTCGACGGTGAGAACCGCAACGAGGTCTCGGCATCGCTCACCACAGGCCGGAACATCATCACTGGCCCCTGCATCGGCAACACGCTGCACTACAAGCACTACTTCAATGACCACTGGAGTGTTGATGGAGGAGCTAACCTGCAATACGCCAAGCAGCAGTATGGCTTTAAGGCCAAGGGTGAGTATCACTTGCAGGCCAGAGCCTTCCACCTGTTCGCTTCAGGAGAGTACCTTTTCAACCATTATCACCGTTTCAACACCAATGAGAACGTGGGCAACATGTCACTGAGGGTCGAACGAGGCTACTGGGACATCACCCTGGGAGGCTCGCTCATCGGCTACAACATGATGGGTGACCACTATTCCGAGCCGCTGACGCTCACCTTCGGAGCCCATGCCACGCTGCGTCCACGCACCCACCGCTGGAACGTGGGACTGCTGTTCCGCAACTATGACGACTTCTACTACGAGAACTGGAACATCAACTGGGGACTGGATTTCTACTACCGGTTCAACCCCAGTTGGAAACTCTTCGGCGAGTTTAACGTCCGCCCCGCCGGCTCGATGAGCCAGTTGGCGAGCAAATATGAGACAACGGGCAAATTAGGTTTAATCTATCGATGGAAATGACAATGAAAAAGACGATTATATACAGTATCATGGCAGCCGCCCTGCTTGCAGCCGGCGTGACCTTCACCTCGTGTGAGAAAGTCAGTCCAACGGGCGTACTCATCGGCAACACCAGCGTTGACGACCGCGTGAAGCAGTCGCTGGTTAACTACTCATTCATCGACGTGGCGCTCGACAAGATGTTACCCGACAGCATTGAGGAATACTCCTTCCTGGTGGGCAGCGACAGCCACATCACCACCGACCCTGGCCGCCTGGAGGAAATGCTGGAGATTGGCGCCGAGCACGGCGACCTGTTCTACTGCCACCTGGGCGACCTGGCCGACACCAAGCCAGAGTACTACGACAATGTCAAACGTGCCATTAGCTCGTTCAAGTACGACGTGTGGATGCCTAAATTTGCCATACCGTTCGTGACCGAGTCCTTTACCCCCGAAATGGGATTGTACATCGATCCCCGCACCCAACAAACTGAAGAATACTTTGCCTTCCGCATCCCTTTCTATCCCGTTGCCGGCAACCACGATATCACCCACAATGGTTGGGCTCTGTTCTGCGATCAGTTCAAGACCTCGTTCTATGAATTCACCGTCAGTGTGGGTGGTCACTTTGACCGTTTCATCTTCCTGGATTCGGCTAACGGAACATTGGGCAAATTCCAGATTGATGAGATTGAGAACGGCGTGTTCCAGCGTGACCAAAAGGAAATCCGCAACACCTTCACCTTCACCCACACCAACATTTTCCGTCCGTCCCTCAACGAGTTTGCCTCGACCTATTGCCGCGAGGAGTTATATTACATCCTGGACAAGCTGGCTGACTGGAACACGACCATCGCCTTCTGGGGACATGTCCATGCCTGGGACGATCGCATGTTTGGCGGGGTTCGCCACATCACCATGCCGTCGATGAACTTTGTCGATCACCCCAACGGCGGGGACGATCTGCTGGTGCGCATCACTGTCAAGCGGGACGGCACCTACGAGATGGAGCGCGTTGGCCTGCACAGCAAGGAGCGCTCTAAAGAGGAATTGGACAACCTGGGATATCACATCACAACCAAGTGATGAAGCACATACTGTCAACAATGTATTAACCAAATTGAGTATTAAGATATGATCAGTTTTATTGTCAGCCTTGTGGCCCTGGTGCTGGGCTACCTGGTGTATGGAGCCATCGTGGAGCGCGTGATGCGTCCCGATGACCGCGAGACGCCAGCCGTGCGGCTGGCCGACGGCGTGGACTATGTGGCCCTGCCCACATGGAAGGTGTTCATGATCCAGTTCCTGAACATCGCCGGCACGGGACCCATCTTCGGTGCCATCATGG
>ERZ842401.1991-NODE-1991-length-27946-cov-4.411746_pt1 | contig 27946 bp, 24 predicted proteins | sample MGYA00521270_ERZ842401 | MGnify/ENA primary metagenome ERZ842401 (study PRJEB31892, sample SAMEA3878208) | bioreactor metagenome | biome: Moose rumen | place: Sweden | collected 2011-10 | study: EMG produced TPA metagenomics assembly of the PRJEB12797 data set... | reverse complement strand
AGATGCTTCTACACGTTTTGCATCAATTTTTGCACCTGATTCTTTTAAAAGTTTTCTTCCTCTTTCAAGTGATGCCCTTGCACGCATTTCATCAATTTCTTCACCGGCTTCGGCTATAGTTGTCAATATTAAACATTCATTATCTTTAAATTGTAAAACACCACCCATTGTAGTAAAAGATTTTTTATTCCCATTCTGAACAATACGAGTTACACCTATATCAAGAGCCGACATTATAGGAACATGATCTTTTAATATACCAAAATCACCATCTACCCCTCTTGTATAAATTTCGTCTACTTCATCATCAAATACAACTTTTTCATGAGTAATAATTTTCAAATGCATTAAAGTGACCTCGCCTTTTCAACAGCTTCTTCAATAGTACCCACCATATAAAACGCCTGTTCAGGCAAATCATCATGCTTACCTTCGATAATTTCCTTAAATCCTTTTATGGTATCTTCAAGTTTTACATATTTACCTTTAGTACCGGAGAATTGTTCCGCAACAAAGAAAGGCTGCGAAAGGAATCTTTGAATTTTTCTTGCTCTGTTAACTGTTTCTTTATCTTCTTCAGACAATTCATCCATACCTAAAATAGCAATAATATCTTGCAAATCTTTGTATTTTTGAAGAATTTCCAGCACCTGACGAGTTACATTATAGTGCTCTTCTCCGATAATATTCGGATCTAAAACGCGAGAAGTTGAAGCCAACGGATCAAGCGCAGGATAAATACCCAATGAGGCAATATCCCTTGATAATACGGTTGACGCATCAAGGTGAGAAAAAGTCGTTGCAGGGGCAGGATCGGTTAGGTCATCCGCAGGTACATAAATCGCTTGAACAGATGTAATTGAACCGTCCTTTGTTGAAGTAATTCTTTCCTGCAATTCGCCCATTTCATTTGCCAAAGTAGGCTGATAACCGACTGCAGAAGGCATACGTCCCAAAAGTGCAGAAACTTCACTTCCTGCCTGAGTAAACCTGAATATATTATCAATAAATAACAATACATCCTGCTTTGCAAAATCTCTAAAATATTCGGCAGCAGTCAATGCAGAAAGCCCAACTCTCATACGAGCTCCCGGCGGTTCGTTCATCTGTCCGTAAATCAAACCAACTTTATCCAAAACGCCGCTTTCATTAAATTCGTTCCAAAGGTCATTGCCTTCTCTTGTTCTTTCACCTACCCCGCCAAACACAGAAACACCGTCATGTGCCATTGCAATATTGTGGATAAGCTCTTGAATTAATACTGTTTTTCCTACTCCGGCACCGCCAAATAACCCGATTTTACCACCCTTTTGGTAAGGTTGGATTAAATCAATTGCCTTTATTCCCGTTTCAAGAATTTCAATATCTGTATTTTGTTCAGTAAGAGATGGGGAACTTCTGTGAATAGGTAAATAAGTATCGGTTACGATTTCTCCCATTTCATCAACAGCATCACCCGTAACATTTAAAATTCTGCCCAAAATTGCCTTTCCGACAGGGATTTTTATCGGCTCATTTGTATTAATAACCTTCATACCGCGCTTTAAGCCGTCAGTAGATGACATTGCAACTGTTCTAACCTTGTTTCCGCCAAGCATTTGTTGAACTTCCAAAACAACCTTTGCTCCATCATCTGAAATTACATGAAGCGCCGTGTATATCTCAGGTAATTCTCCGGCCTGAAATTCAACATCAATAACAGGCCCAATTATCTTGGTTACTAATCCCTCATTTTTTGCCAATGTTTCCATTCGCTACCTCTCCTATCCTATTTATGACAATTATATTACACTCAAGCTTTTTGTGCAAATAGTTAAGCGGATATTAATTTTTTATAATCAAAAATTAGTAAAGATTTGAAGCAGATATCCTGAAACAATACTAACTAACAAAAGTATTTTTACAATTTTAATTGTATCGTTTTTATTGTCGTTATTCTTCAAAAGTACCAGTATTCCTAATCCGCCGTTTGAAAGTAACCCGGCCATAGCCGCACCAAAAGTTATAGAACCTTTAATTAATAACATTGTAAGAGTAATTGATATCGCACAATTAGGAATTAGCCCTAAAAATGCAGTTATAAACGGCATAAACAATTTTAAACTTTCAATCGTATGAACATTCAACAGTCCCAAAGCTTTTACGAATGCAATAAACCCATTTAAAATTAATGTAATAATCAATATGAACACGAAAATATTTAATGTGTGCTTTACTGGATGATAGATTAAGTCGCGCTTACGCTTTCTGCCAACTTCATGATGACAACAGCCTTCAGTTGAATCAATATTTTTTGGCGAAACAACAAATTTATCATCCTTCAAAACATAATCAATTGCATACCCGGCAATAACAGCAATTACGAGCTTCATAAATATCAAAGGAATTAAATAATACATCTTTGACGGAGTTGCCAAAAGTATAGGTATAGCTTCATCAGATGTTGCCAAATATATCGCAATAAGAGTACCTTTTGTAATATATTTTTCTACATACAAAGTACTTGCCATTATCGAAAATCCGCATTGAGGAAAAATGGCCGCAAAACTGCCAAGTAACGGTGCACCTTTTGAAGTGTTTTTTACTATTGAATTTATTTTTCCGGAGAAAAAATACTCAATAATCTCTATAATAAAAAATATTAAAAATAAAATAAACAAGGTTTGAACACTGTCAATAATCCCGTCAGCAAGCCATTCCGGTAAATTAAAACTCTCTATCCACCCGTTAAAAGGCTCATATAAACCCTCATTAAATTCAGCAATCTTTTCTAAAATATCTGTTAGCATTCTACCATTTTACATCCTTCTTGTATTTCAGTCAAAAAAGTATTATAATTTAATGAAATTATGACTTATAAAAGGCGAAAATGATACTTGAAGGTTCATTTACAAATAACATATTGATGAATAAAGAAATCCGTCCGTATCCCGTTATGCCGCAGGAAGCCTCAGGGGTTGAGTGGGCAGGACAAGCGCATTTTCGTTACGCCTTAAATGAATCTGACTACCCAACTCTAATCATACCGGAACCAATCTCTAACGGCAGAGGAGATACAATATTATCAGGGTTTTATACACTTGCCCTATCGGATGAACGTGATTTTTTAATACTAATTCAATCGCAAGTTCCTATTGCAATCATTCCGGTTTTTAAGCTTGAGGAAGACACCGAGGCAAATTCAAGAGATGCTTTAAACAAAAAGAAAAATAAACGTACACTTAAAAAACAAGAAAAAGAAATAAAAAAAACAAATGAACAACGCGCAAAAATCGGCATGCCTCCAGTAAATGAAAAAGTATTTATGAACGCAGAAATCTTTAAAGAACCTGATGCAAATTATTATCTGATAAAATATGAACGCGAAAATATACGCGCATGGGGAGCATTCAAAAGCTATTAAAAGAGACTTGTCCGTTATCTGAACAAGTCTCTTACCTTAAATCCTTTTTCCTTATTGAATTCCAACAACTTTTTCCTAATCGGATTTGATTGAAACGATTTTATATCACCCGCACTGTGCAAAGTTTTTCGCCTCAATTCCTCTCGGTTTAGTATCTCTTTTTCCTTGTCTTCTCTTAACACTTTTATACCTCGTATTTATATAAAAAAATATAATTTAAAATTATTGCTATATTTTTTATATAAAAAGTATATATCGTTACAAAGCTTAACTATTTTACGTCATCTTTTATAATAATGAGGTTTTGTACAATTTTCATTGCACAGGTAGGAAGAACAACATTATCAAGTCCGTCAGCTATGCTTAAAATTTTACCTGCTCCAAGCACAACATCTTCCCCTTTGTAAGTAAATTTGTAATCAGTTTGTCTGTCAGAACGAATTGTTATCTGGCTCATTTTATTCCTCTTTCATTTTTGTACGCATATTGCGAGATATATATTCTACTATATTTGTAATAATTTGTCAATTATTATTCTTTTACACCCATATGATTATAAAAAATTCCATCATCAACAGAGGCTTGGTAAACCTCCTCATCTTCTTCAAATTGTTTTTGAGTATAAGGATACAGGTCAATACAAATATCCATTTCTGTTTCAATCTTGCCGATAATAGGCCAAATTTGTTCACGTTTTGATTTATCTTCAACGTCAAATAATGCGACGATTTCGATATCTTCATTTTTGTGAAGTTTGCCGTCCGTGTGAATTCCAAATACATAAAATCCCTTAATATCGGAAAATATACGATTAAACGCTTTTGCTATTTTAAAAACCACTTCATCAACTTTGTTATCCATAAATTAACCCTTTATAAGTTGAGTAACATTATCCTGATTTACTGTTTCCTGATTTGAAGTTTCAAGATTTTTAACAGAAACAGTACCTGACTTAATTTCGTCTTCGCCCAATATTAGCGCAAATTTCGCAACTTTTGATGCTTTTTCAAGCTGTTTAGTAAACTTTTTATTTTGCATGCAAAATTCAATATTTAAACCTTGTAAGCGCAATTTCTGAGCCAAAAGCAGGGCTTTTGCGGTATCATTTGAAACAATATAGCCGTCAAGAAGTTTTGAATCTTCTTTATCAATAAGCGAAAACAATCTTTCCATTCCCATTGCCCAGCCTATTGCCGGAACCTGTTCGCCACCCAGATTACCGACCAAACTGTCATATCTTCCGCCGCCGCATACGGCATTTTGCGAACCAAGGTTGTTTGATTTTATCTCAAATACTGTCCTGTTATAGTAGTCTAAGCCCCTTACAAGAAGCTTATTCTCAACGTATTTTACACCCGTTAAATCTAAATATTCTTTAACTTTACGATAATGTTCAGCACATTCCTCGCAGATAAAATCGGATTGTATAACCGATTTTATTTCAGGTTTTTCAAATATTTTTTGACATGATTCAACTTTGCAATCCAACAATCGCAAAGGATTTTTCTCGTATCTGGTTTGACAATCTTCACACAAATTATCAAATTCCGGCTTTAAAATTTCTTTAATTTTTCGTTTATATTCATCACGACATTTAGGACAGCCGAGAGAATTTATTTCAACCGTCAAATCTTCTAACCCTAATGTCTTTAAAAATTCAACAGCAGTCAAAATAACTTCTGCATCAGCGGCAGGTTCTTTTACTCCAAACATTTCGCATCCAACCTGATGGAACTGCCTTTGTCGCCCTGCCTGAGGTCTTTCATAACGAAACATCGGACCTTTATACCACAATTTTACAGGGAAGGATTGTCTTGCCATCCCGTTTTCTATAAATGAACGAACAACACCTGCAGTATTTTCAGGGCGCAAGGTAATTGATTTTTCACTTTTTTCAAAAGTGTACATTTCTTTATTTACAATATCAGTAGTATCACCAACGCCTCTGGCAAAAAGTTCGGTCGCTTCAATTATCGGAGTGCGAATTTCTTTATATCCGAATTTTGTAAAAACCTCAAGCGCTTTTTTTTCCATAAACTGCCATGTATCAATATCGGCAGGCAAAATATCTTTTGTTCCTTTAATTACGTTTATTATCTTTGTCATAAGTTTATTATATAAAGTTAAAGTATAATGTCAAACTATGATTAATAGCCATTTTAGTGAACCGAGAAAAACCAAATTACAAACCCGCCCATAAATAAGCAATAGTAACCAAAGATTGCAAGAGAAAATTTTGCAACAAATTTAAGGAAATATTTAATACATAAATATCCTACAATTCCTGAAACAACAGTACCTAAAATAATCGCAAGCCAATTATATGTTAAAGCTTCTGCAATATCAATTTTAATCAAAGGATAAACCATAGAAGCCCCAAGAATAATAGGAATGCTCAGTAAAAAAGAATATCTGGCAGCAGTTAGCCTGTCAAGTCCAAAAAATAATCCTGTCGCAATAGTCCAGCCGGAACGGGAAAATCCGGGGAGTACGGCTAATCCTTGCGCTAATGCAATCATTACAGAATTTTTTAAATTTATTTCTCTGCAACCGTTAACCATTTTTTTATTTAAATACTCACTTAAAAACAGAACAATGCCTGTTATCACAAGAAGTCCGCCAACGAGTTCTGGAGAATAAACAAGAGTTTCCGCAAAGTCATTCAAAGGCAGTGCCAAAATAATCGTAACTACCGTGCCTAAAATTATATATAATCCTAATTTTGCATTTTTATCGGAATAATCGTATGATTTTACTGCACCAAAAAGTGACTTGCATATTTCAATAATATCTTTTCTGAAAAAAATTAAAACTGCAATAAGAGTTCCGAAATGAAGCATTATATCAAAAAACACCTCTTGATTAGACTGCTTTGCAATTTCAATTCCTTGAGAAACTTTATAAAAATTTGAAGTAAAAACGAGGTGGGCAGAGCTTGATACAGGCAAAAATTCCGAAAGCCCCTGAACAATCCCCATTAGTATTGCCTGAACTAAATTCATAATAGTTTTTCCTTATATTCGACTAATTTTCCTCAAAGTAGCTTGCACAAGAAGTCTGAGTTTCCCAAACGGAAACCTTACTTAATTGCACAATTTTTTCTTTCAATTTTGTATAAATAAATCTTGCAATAGTTTCGCTTGAAGGGCTCTCACCTTTAAAATCATCAAGGGTATTTATATCCTTGTGATCAAGCATTTCAAGAACACGATTGAGCTCTTTTTTCAAAACCTTATAATCAATAAGTATATTACTTTTGTCTAATTCCGAACCTTGAACAAAAACTTCAACCATCCAGTTATGCCCATGCTGATTTTCGCATTCACCTTCATAATTCAAAAGATGATGCGCCGCTGAAAAAAAGGCCTGCGTCTTAATTTCGTACATAATTATTCAATCTCCTTAATAATTAATTTATATCATATATAAAAGTTTTAGGTTTAATATTAACAAAAATTAAAATAGTTAGAATGATTAGTGCAAATATTTTTTTTAGGAGTATTATAGACTTGTGGTTAATTAAATACGAGGGTTTTATATGTCAATAGACAACGCACTGGTTATGATTCTCGCGGGCGGCGAGGGAAGAAGATTGCATCCGCTTACAAAAGACAGGGCAAAACCTGCAGTTCCGTTTGGCGGTCGTTACAGAATTATTGATTTTGTTTTAAATAACTTTATAAATTCAGGTTTCTATAAAATCAAAATTTTGACACAGTATAAATCCGCATCATTAAACAGACATATTACAAGGGGATGGAATTTATCACCTTTTTTGAACCAATATGTTGACCTCTGTCCGGCACAAATGAGAACGGGAACCGATTGGTACAAAGGAACAGCTGATGCTATTTATCAGAATGTTTTTCACATAACAGATGAAGATCCTGATTATGTATGCATATTTGGCGGCGACCACGTTTATAAGATGGATGTATCACAGATGCTTGACTATCACAAAGCAAAGGATGCTGATTTATCAATTTCTGCAATACCTATACCAATTGAAGAAGCTTCGGAATTCGGAATTATTGAAGTTGACGAAAACTGGAGATTAACCAATTTCGTTGAAAAACCTAAAGAAAGACCTGCGTCTATTCCCGGTAATCCTAATATGTGTTTGGCTTCTATGGGAAATTATATCTTCAAAAAGGATATACTTTTAAGAGCCTTAAGAGAAGATGCAAGGATTGAAACATCAAATCACGATTTTGGAAAAAATGTAATTCCAATGCTGCTTGAACAAGGTAAAAATATTTATATCTACAATTTCCATGAAAACCATTTTGCTGGCATGAGCGACAGAGAACGCGGCTACTGGAAAGATGTTGGAAGTATTGATGCTTATTGGCAGGCTAATATGGATTTATTAAGCTTTGATCCGGAATTAAATCTGTATTCTACAAGATGGCCTTTGAGAACATTTAACTATAACTACCCTCCTGCTAAATTTATTTGGCAAGAAGGTGACAGGGTTGGTATGGCAACAAATTCTATGGTATCAGAGGGTTGTATCGTATCAGGCGGAACTCTTTCAAGATGTGTACTTTCTCCTGAAGTTAGAATAAACAGTTATTCACAGGTAGAAGACAGTATCTTGATGGAAAATGTTGAAGTAGGGCGTTATTCAAAGATAAGACGTGCTATAATAGATAAAAACGTAAAAATTCCTGCAAACACTAAGATCGGTTATGACAGAGAAGAAGATAAAAGACGCGGTTTCCACGTTACTGAATCAGGAATAACCGTTGTACCAAAAGGTGCGATATTATAATTATGGTATTTATTTAGATAAATAAAGAGCCCGAAATCTATTTTCGGGCTCTTGGTTTACTCACCCGTTCCCATTGTGGCACCGTTATTTTTTAAAAGATCTTGCAAATTTTTTATATTTGACAAATTCTTACGAATATTTTTGGTTTGATTAGCCTCAGTTTGTACTTCTTGCCTTGCAGCTTCCACTTTATTTTTTACATCTTGTTTTGTATTTTCAATGGAATTTTTAACTTCTTGAACTTGATTTTTGTAAGCATCCTTTACGGCTGTAGTTGTAGCTTTAACCTGCTCTTTTGCGGATAACATGTTTATTTCTGATGTATCGCAAACAGAAAGCCATTTAAATGACCTTATTGAAGATGAAGAACCTAATACCCCGATGATTTCCACTTTAAAATCTTTGTAATTTTTACTTCCCGATAAAAGTTCCGGAATCAGAGATATTTTTTCATTTGCAGGATTAGAAGTCATTGCATTAATTAATTGAGCTGTTAAATCCCCGAATTTTGGAATAAACGAGGTCAATTTTGATACCGAAAGGCTTCCGACAGGACCAAGAAGCGCAACTACATCTTCATCTAACCGACCAAGGAATATAATACTTGAATTTGCATTTAACAGGTTATATTTACCGGTAATATAATAACAAAGAGAATTTCCCTGCGATTTTATTGAACCTAAACTTGCCCACCCGTTTGAAAGCGATAAATCCCCGCTTAAAGTTTTAAAGTTTGCTGTATTTTTTATCGGCTGAAGATAACTTATTGAGGATACTGCAGCCTTTAAAAGCGGATTTTGCAATATATTTTGAGCATTAAAAAACGATTGAAGGGTTCCGACATTCAAAAAAGTTCCATCATTAATGGAAAAATTAACCTTTCCTTTTACCGTATTCATCATAGTTTTTTCATCAGCCGCATTAAGATTTAAATCAGCATTGAAATTTAATTTACCGCTCATGGCATTTTTTATTCCTGCAAAAGTCTCAATAACTTTTAAGGCATTCATACCTTCACCTTTTACAGAAAGCGTAGTATTGGAATTTATAACATTATAGGTAATTTTTCCTGCCATACTGCCATCATATGCTCTTAAAGAAAGATCATTCAGATATGCAATATTATTTTTTAAGGTAAACGTTGAATTAATATTGTGAGCAATAATATCACCTGAAGTCGCCTCTGTAATATCAAATTTTCCGTTATAAACAGTTATACCTAAATCTTGTGCACCTTGTCCGGAAGTCTGTCCGTTCCCGCCGGATGCATCGGAATTCATAGAAGCTATAATTGAAATCAATTCATCCGAATCAATGAATCTTGATGTGAAATCTAATGAATTAAATATTAATCCCTTGCTAAAATCAGTACTGATTTTACCTTTTCCGCTAAAATCTGTTTTTCCTAATGTTATCAAAGAAGCATCGGCAGAAATTTCTTTTTCTGAAAGATTCAGCCCGATATCTTTTGACTTTAATTTTAATGTCGGAATATTGGCAGATGTAATATTTATGTTCCCTTTATATGCAGGAGATAATAACCTCCCTGAAAAAGTTATATCCGCTTTAACTGCGGCGTTTGAGCCTTTAAATGTCGGAACAGACATTGATATTTGCTGAGGAGTTGATATATTAACGGAATTTAAGATTTGCTTTCCGGTTATATCGGAAACTCCGCCCGTAACTTTTATTATAGGATTACTCATAGAATTTTTATAAACACCGGTATTCGATAATTTTATTGAATTATCCGCAATAGAAATATCAGAATTAATTATTGTATTTTGACCTTTTAAAGCATCAATATCCAAAAGTGCAGCATAACCATTTGGAGTAGCCTTTAGATTAACACTTATATTCTGTTTCTTTGAATCACCGGTAACTGTAACAGTTAACGGAATCGAACCCGCTGCACTTACATCAAGCCCAAGCTCTTTCGGCACCATAGATTTTATATCAGAAGCCAAAAGATTTCCGTTAGCTTTTATGTCAAAATTTATTTTCTCGGATATATAATCGGAAATTTTACCTTTTATATCTATTTTAGAATTATTTAGATAAATTGAGCTGTTTTCAATGATAATATCTTTTTGCCCGAAAGAAATTAAAGATTTCGGCGCCTTTACAGATGTCAGCGGATTGTTAATAGCAGCATTATCAATGTCAATTTTACCTGAATAAGTCTTGCCATCTGTATCGAAATCAACATTAGCCCTGTTGAGCGTTATTTTTGTATCAGATGGTTTATTTTTAATGTTAACGTTATTCACATAAATTTTTGCATCCGGAATAAGATTATTCAGCCTTCCTCCTAAAGAAACATCAGCGGAAATTAACCCTGAATTTATGTCATTTTCCTTTAAAATTCCGGTTTGCCCGATTGCAAGAATTAAACCTTTTAATTGCAAATCCTCAGCTGTAAGATGAATATCACAATCGGATTTTTCATTAATTTTTCCGTATATTTTCAGAGGTTGACCATGAATTTTAAAACCTGTATCTTTTATGTTTACCGAGTTATTTGATAAATCGATATCTGATTTTATATCGTTCAGCGAAACATTATATAACCCGTAATTTACATTTCCATCGTTTAATTTTATATAGCCATTCGAACTAACTTTTTTTAAATCTGATTTCAAATTAAAATCTGCATCAAGTTTTCCTGTCGCTTTTAAAGTAGCAAGCCGGTTATAATTGAACGATTTTAAAACACTGTCAAATACACTTACAATATCTCCAAGATTAGCTTTTGAATTAAGGTTCAAGTCAATATATGTATGTTTTCCACCCTTAAAATGTCCGTTCAATTGGGTAAAATCAGTTAATGACGTATAAATTTTTGAGTCAGCAACAGTATCTTGATTTTTAAACCTTATTTTAATAAATCCTTTTGGCAAAGGTTTTCCGTAAACGTTTAAGCCGATATTCTCGATATCAGCATTACCTAAAACACTTATATCCTTTAATGTTCCGCTTGTTTTTATATCTGCTTTTATATTTGAAGTTATGCCATTTTTGTGAATACCTTCCAATATATCAAGCATTATTTTACCTGCATTAATATCTTTAATTTCGGATGATTCAGAAGAAGAACTTGCAAAAACAATATCATTAAGATTTAAATTGGGCATTACACGATTTAATACTTTAACATCATAGTTAAAATGATTTTCTCCATCAAGATTTATCTTACCGTCAGCTTTTACACGTATTTTTTTATCAAGTATAAAATCTGAGATTGCGATATTATCACCCGACAAAGAATAATTTTTATTTTTGGCAATATCAACAATTGCAAACTCATAACCATTCAATTTAATATCAGGCAACTTGTTGGAAAGTTTTAACCCAAAAGGCAGCGGTTCAATTTGAGAAGTATTTTCATCATTTTCAGATTTAGGAATAATTTTTTCTATAGAAAATTTACCGTCTTTTTCTATACCTAAATCGGCGGTCATATTATCTGCATAAATTTTCGATAGCTCAATTTTTTTTAGAATTAAAGGGAATAAAGATAACCTCACACCTGCTCTGTCACTTGATACAACATTTTCTCCGTTAGGGAAGCTTAATTTAACGCCTTTAACCTCAGCCCCGACATTTAACCTATAATTTGTAACCGGTTTTATTTTATCAATGTCTAATACCAACCCCGTTGATTTTTTTACTTCATCTTTAATTTGCGGAATAAATTTATTTGCAATACCGCATAAAAATAAAGGCGAAATCAAAAATATTGTATATAAAAAAAGTACCGCAGCACAACTACTGATTAACATTCTATTGAAAATTTTTTTCTTCATATAAATTCCTCTCAAGTCCTGACAAAATTTTACCATAAAAAACTATTGAAGGCATATAAAAAAATAAAGGCTTGATAAGTATAAAAAAAATTGTATAATAAAAAGTATGACAAGAATAAGACACCTACGTTATTTAGATATCGGTAAGATAAAAAAAATGGTTTCGTACTTGAACGATGAGGGTTTAGAGATTACAAAATCTCTTGAAGCTGAAATCCTTGCAAAGGTGCAAAATCTCTTGCCGTTAAGATTCAATTTTTTCCCTGAATCATTTGTACTTACAGACAAAAACAAAATTTTAGGACTTATTACGGTTGCACCAACATCCGGAAATCCATACAAAATAAATATAACAAGACTTGTGTTTGCCCAAAATATGTATGACGTAGGCAGACAACTTGTGGAATTTATAATTGCAAAATTCGGCGCAAAAGGTGCTGTCGCATTTTCTGTGATGATAAATGAAAATGATGATGAATTAATGAATCTGTTTATAAACGGGTGCGGTTTCAGACAGTGTTCGGTTGAAGTTTTGTGGAGATTTGACAAAAGTAAAATTGATACAAATACGATAAAAATTAATTTTCGAAAGGCGCAAAATAACGATTCAAAACAGATTGCAGCGCTATTTAACGGAGAATTAAAAAGCGTATATAAACCGTCGCTTTTGCGTAAAAAAAATGAATTTAAAGAACCGTTTTTTGAAGGTTTTAGCAAGTTTTATAAAACGAGATATGTGCTTGAAGAACCTTCAGATAACAGAATAATAGCGTATATATCAATAACCACCTCGGATAACAGAAATTTTATACTTGATATATGCGCAAATGACGGATATTCAATTGATTACAGTTATATAATGAATTTTGCAGTTAATGATATAAGAAAATACAAATCTGATTTCAGCATCTTTGTTAAACAAAAAAAATACAGCAAAAATTCGGAAAATTTGGAAAAATTTTTACAAGCACAAAACGCATCACCTATTCAAACACAACATGTACTTATAAAAGATTATTACAAATCAGTAAAACAGGAATCATTCGTTCAAGTATTCTCACTTGGTGAAAAATTAAGCCTTACAATGGAACAATATAAATCAGATTAATTCAATAGACCGGAGGTTTCGTTAAACATTATCATATGAAAATCAGGACTCGTCATATTCGGATTTTGCTTCATAAATTTTTTGATATTAAAATTACTCAAATATTTGTCTAATTTTTTAACAACTTTTTCATTATCGGAATTTTCATCTTTTAATTTCGCAATATAAGATTTAACCATATCAAGGATTTCATCTTCGGATAAAATAGGCATTCCTCCAAGTTTAACCTCATCTTGTTCGTTTTCCTCCAAAAGGTTGCGCCCCTCATCTTGCTTTTGATTTTGGTTTTGATGATGACTGTTACTATCGGATGATGCAGAACTTGTAACTCGCTGATTACCAAAAGGATTATTAATTGAATTAAACATAATAAGAAAACCTCTTTTTATTTTATATTATCATATTTTTTAAAAAATTAGTTAAAATTTTCATATAAATACTATATTTATATTAGAATATTAATATCAAAGAGGTAATTATGGAATTGAAAGCACCCGAAACCGGAAAAGATATTTTAATAACTTATGCGGATATGGATAGCAAAATGGTTCTTAAACCATCTGCCTTATTTAATTATCTGCAGGAACTTGCAAGCGAAAATGCGGAAGAATACAACTTTGGATTTTCAGCGACATATCCTAACAATTTAGGTTGGTTTCTCTTGAAATACAGGATGGAATTCACAAGCTATCCTAAAAATTTAAAAAATATTTATATTAAAACGACACCGCGCGGATGTTACAAACTTTTTGCTTACCGTAATTTTACAATTTACAACGATAATTCAGTAATCGGAAGAATTTCAAGCACATGGTCACTTGTTGATTTAACCAGTAAAAAACTCATGATTGTTGATAAAGCCCTATCTTCACCATATCTTGTAAAGCATGAAAAAACAAATGAAGATTTAAATTATGAAAAAATACCTGAAATTGATACTGCCGATTTAACAAAAGAATTTGAAATAAGATTTGATGATATTGATGTTAACGGACATGTTAATAATGCAAATTATATCATATGGGCACTGGAACCGCTTGATTTTTATTTCAGATGCAAAAAGCATTTAAAAACACTTGATGTAGTATTTAAAAAAGAAGTTAAATACGGTAATAAAATCTTATCCGAGGTCAAATTTGACGGCACAAAAACCATTCACCTCTTGAAAAATTCGACAACAGGCGAAGATTTGTGTGCAATACAAGCCGAATGGATTGATAATTAGTGAATAGAACGGCTTGAAATTTTGCAATAATCAAATCGTTTTAATCTGACATCCGATGCTGCACGGTGTTTAAATTTCCCCTGTTCAAATTTTGAACCTGTACATTCAGAATCATAAAACGTTCTGCCTGTTTGCATTAATTTTACCTTCTCAACACTGCATTGAACATCATCAAATGTGCAAATATAAGAAGTTACTGTTGAATATCTAGTTCTATCATACAAATTGTAAGAATTGTACATGATATGAGAACTTGCCAACACAGAATTTACACCCAAAATACATACTGCTAATGCACATAAAAACTTTTTCATACACACACCTATATAATTTACTACATACATAGTATAACACGAGTAATATAAAAAATTGCCAAATTTTAAGTAAAAATTTTACAAAAATTTATAATATATTGTGGCATACAAACAATTATTTAAGTAATTTAATCCTGTTTAACGGCCAAAAAACAATTATTGCACGGCCAATAAACCTGTTTTCCGGCAAAAGTCCCCAGTATCTTCCGTCAAATGAGCTGCCGCGATTATCTCCCATCATTAAATAATACCCCTGAGGAATTTCAACAGGTCCGCAATTCACATTTTCATCTTTGCAAGAAGAAAAATCGTAAGGGCTCATAATATAAGGTTCATCTAAGGGTTCGTTATTGATATAAACCATGGATTTGCCCATTGAATCGGTTTTTATTTCAACAGTATCACCGGGAGAACCTATAACACGTTTTATGTATGCAACATCTTTACATCCGACACCTAACAATCTTACAAACAATTTCCACGGGGTATTTTTCAATTCGGTCATCGGCGGATAAAATACCATTATATCACCGCGTTTCGGGCTTTTGAAAAATCTTGAATATCTTTCTACTACAATTCTGTCACCTTCAATTAAAGTCGGTTTCATAGAACCTGATGGAATCCATCTCAATTCAAAAACAAAAAATCTTATCAAAATAACCATTGTTACAACAAAGACAACCGTTTCAACAGTCTCTTTTATATCAACCTTATGCAAATTGTACCATTGCTTTAATTGTTCTTTTAACATTCAAAAATAATCCTCATTAAATTATAAATAAACGGCTTATCGGTAACATAATTTAGCGCATATTCCATATAATTATTCATCAAACTTTTCGTTTTTTCAATAGCGGAGTTGTCGATATTGTTACCTTCGGCAAAAATTGCTGATGCGGTATAAATTCCGCTTTGCATATCACTATTAACAGGTTTTCCGTCAATTTTTCCTATAGCATTCATCAAATCATCTTTTATTTGAAATGCTATTCCGAAATTTTTCGCAAATTCACCGGCATTTTTGTAATCTGTTCCGCTCAATATCATACAGGAGGTAAGCGCAGTTTCAAAAAGTTTGGCGGTTTTGTTTTCTGACTTTTTAATATAATCTTCAAGTGTCGGAATTTCAAATTTATTAAAATACTGTGTTAATTCAGCTTCTGTCATAAATTGCAGAGTTTTTGCAAAATTTAATAAAATTTCATTTGAATTAAGCGCAATAATCTTTTGCATAGCAACAGAAAGAACATAATCTCCTGCAAGGACGGCAAGCTTGGAAGAAAATTTTGTATTTAACGTTTGAATTGAACGTCTGATTTCAGCTTCGTCAATTGTGTCGTCATGGATTAAAGATGCATTATGAACAAGTTCAACCGCAACAAGCAAGTCAATGTGTTTTTCGGTAATTTCTATACCGTAAGATTTCATATAAAAAATACACAATACCGATCTTAAAAATTTTGATGGTGCAGAAATTAATTCAAGCAAGTCATCATTTATATAAGGGCAATCCTTTAATGACGAAATCAGACCGCTCTTAACCAAACTTATTTCATCAGAAAGTTTATTTAGAATATCCCCGTAATCATTATTCATAGGAAAATTTTAACATGAAAATCATATTTAATAAAATTTATACGGGAACAAAAACTCTAACACCGTGATTTGGAGTTTTTATGTTACAGTTTACAAAATCGCTTACGGCACAGCCTGTACCAGTTGTAATTTCAATATGACCTGCATCTCTGTCATATCCAGCAACACCTCTGTCATAAACAATTATACAGCCTGCAGGTAATCTTCTTAAATCACCACCATAAACTTTAACTTCCTTAAAGTTTGGATTGCGACTTAATATATCTGCACACTCATATGCATCACCTTTTATGTATTCACCAAGTCCAACACGTTGAATAGCTCTTTTTACATATGTTGCGCACCAGCCTGTAGATTCAGATTCTGCATGATTAAGTGCATCATCAACTAATTTTTTGCCTTTTTCAAAATTGTAACCGGCTTTATTTACTGCAGAAAGGTCAGATTTGCCGGATATACTGTAGTTATTGGCATCAACCTTTTCTGCAGATGAAGTCTTTTTAGTTTTTGAACCCGAAGAAGTGCGTGAAGAACTTGTTACGCTTAAGAAATTATTATTGCTGTATTGAGCCGAAACAGGCGGAATACAGCATTGAAATTGAGGCATAGTTAAAAACGGATTAAAAGTTGTTACTCCGTTAACTATAGTATTATTAATACCGTTATAAACCCCTAAATCAAATGCAAATTCAGGATAGTTAAATCTTGGCGCAAACATAGGCATAGGAGCAATAGGTAAAGGCGCAATCGGAAGCGGTGCAGGTAAAACAGGACTACAAAAACCGCCAAAAATTGAAGGCATGGCCATAGGCATCGGCATAGGAGGCATCATCGGTCTTGGATAACCGATTGGTGCAAATGAGCACATAGGCATAAATGCATTAAAATTACATCCGAATATTGCCAATTGTATTTTCCCCTTAAATAATCCCCTGTATTTATATAAAGTTTTTTTTAAAGAAAAAATTTACTCATTGTAACGATTTGTTAAAGAAATAACAAAAAATATCTTTCAGTGGGTTATATTTTACGTATAAAATATGAGGGAATTAATATGGAAGTAAGGACAATAAGCAATTCGCCGCAGTTTCAAGGCAAGGTTGACAAATCAGTTATAAAATTTGTAAATAAATGCGTAAAAGAAGCATGTGAAGCAGAAGTCAGTTCAGCCTCAAATGCTATGGAATTTATAAATAAGGATACAATAAGAGAAATCCAACAAAATGGTCAAAGACTTTTAAAGGGTTTTGAGGATTTTATGGCTCAAACACATAAAAAAACGATATTAAGCCTCGAAAAGGACTACTTTGATATTATTCCGGTTGAGACAAAACGGACAATCCTACTATGATGCAAACATTTTAAACAGTTATTTTGGTAAACTGAAAGAAGTTATTACAAAACCCGGAAAATTTAACCGAACATTTAAAAAGACACAAAAACTAATGAAAGAAATTAACACCTCAAGAGAAGACGTGGATTACCTTAATAATATTTTAAACGAATTTAATAAGAATAAAGAACTAACACGACAGGTAAATAGCTTCAAAAAAGAGAATCACAGAATTTTAAAAAAAATTTTTGCAGGCAAAGAAGTTGATTGATAAGTTTCATAAAAATATAAAATAGCCCTTGATTTTTGCAAGGGTTATTTTTTTGACATAACAAAAAAAATAATTAAAAAAAATAGTATGCTAAACGAACTATTTAATTTTCATAAAACCTGCAAACACGAACATGTAAGCATAGATTCAGATTTTTCATACTGCCCTGATTGCGGAGAGCTGGTAGAAAATCGCTGGTACATAGCACGCTGTGCCTGCTGCGGAGTAAAATTAAAAGCTTTTGTTAATTCAAAAGGTGAAATTACTGCACAGGAAAAATTCTGTCACAATTGTGGTTCAAAAGGTTTTATAATCGAACGATTAAAAAAGCTTAATTTTGTTGATATACAATATGCAGTATTAGTTAAAACAGTTATTACAAAAGAGCAGATGGATTTTACGCAAAGCTGGGTTGAAACAGGCGGGGAAATCCGTAAATTAAAGCTGATTAAGTAAGATTTTTATCGTATAATTTTTGTATGGTAGAAAATGCATACATACACATTCCATTTTGCCGTTCAAGATGCAAATACTGCTCATTTACATCGTTTGTTGACCTTGGTTTGAAAGAAGATTATTTAAATTCTCTATCATTTGAAATAGAAAACAATTATAAAGGTGAACGCTTAAAAACGCTTTATATTGGCGGCGGAACGCCTTCAATTTTAACAACAAATGAAGTTTACAAAATTATTTCAAAATTTAATTTTAATAGAAATCCTGAGATTACAATGGAACAAAATCCTGATTCCGTTGATGAAGAATATCTGAAAAATTTAAGAGAAATCGGTATAAATCGTGTAAGCTTCGGATGTCAAACATTTAATGATAAAATATTAAAAATAATAGGCAGGCGTCATTCTTCGAAAATGGCAATTGACGCACTTAATTGGGCAAAAAAGGCAGGATTCAAAAATATTAATTTTGATTTTATCTACGGACTTCCAAACCAAACAATTGATATATTCACGAATGACCTAAAAAAAGCAGTAAAACTTGGAGTTAACCATATTTCACTTTACGGATTAAAAATAGATGAAGGCTGTTATTTTTACGACAATATACCTAAAAATATCGCAGATAATGATACACAAGCAGACATGTATATGAGTGCAATAAATTTACTGGAAAATCTTGGTTTTATTCACTATGAAATAAGTAATTTTGCAAAAGAAGGATTTGAATCAAAGCATAATCTTAATTACTGGAATAATAATACTTACTACGGTTTTGGCTGTTCCGCTCACGGTTATGTTGACAAAATCAGATGTTCAAATTCAAATTCTCTTAAAACCTACATAAAAAACCCCACAGTAAAAGAATTTATGCATGAAGTCAGTAAACAGGAAAGTTTGGAGGAGGAAATATTTTTAGGATTCAGAAAAATGTCGGGGATTAATATTGATGAAATAAACAGAAAATACGAAATTAATTTTAACAAAAAATATGAAAAGATTTTGAAAAAATATTCTGATTTTATAACTAAAACCGAACTAGGATTAAAACTGAATAATCAAGGGATACTGATAAGTAATATAATACTTTCCGACTTTTTGGAATAAATTTTTCTTATGCGTACTCTTATATATTGAAAGGTAATTATAGGGAGAGAATGGCATGAATGATTTTATATTAAAAATTGATGAAAAAGATATATCTGAAGGCAATTTTTTTGCCTGCAAGTTTACAAATAAAGAAATAAAAACGAGAGCTTTTGTAAATGCATTAGCCGGAAAACTTGTCATGAATTATCTTGGGCAAATAGGGATTAATACGGAAAGTGTTTTTAATCTTCATTTTGTAAGAAAAATTCTTGAAGAATTTGATATTGCAGATGTAATGTTGCCTAATATTCACATAGATGCACGTGTAATTTATGACGAAAACGAAATTTTTATTCCAAAATCTCACTTTGAATACGAAATAATTCCTGACATTTATATCGTTTTAAAAATCAATAAAGATTTTAAAGAAGCGGAAATTCTCGGATTTTTTGAACCGACTGCGATAGATAAATCAAAAGAAAATGATGAATATTATTTTGTTGAAAAAGATAAATTGTCACCAATTGTTGACTTGAGAGCTTTCATTGAAGGCTGCGACAGAAATACTACGGAGGATGTTTCCGAGTTTGAACTTGAAAATATCAGAAATCTGATGTTTGATGCATTGGATAACGATATTTCGGATGGCGACAAGAAAAAATTATTAAAAGCATTAGTTAAATCAGCAAAATTAAGAGACAATTTTATTGAATTGGAAAACTTTGAAACACTTTCCTATTCTGCAATTAACAACTCTGAAATCAAGATTCCTGATTCTGATGACAATCTGGTTAATTTTGATAACTTGTCACTTGATGCCGACGGAACCTTTGAAGAAAATAATCCGACAGAAGATGTTATTACATTTGAAAACACTGAAATTCAGGCAGAAGATCCGGAAAACTTGGAAAATCAAGAAAACACAGATAATTCGGAAAGTCCCGAAATTGCTCAGTCTGAAGAATTATTTAATTTTTCAAATGATGAAATCGATAACGAACCGAATCCTGATTTTATTAATAATGAAAATAATGAACAAGAAACAATTAATTTCATTGACTCAACCGAAGATAAAATTGACTTGCGAAATGAAGAACCTGTCGATAACACTAACGATAACGGAAGCGACTTAGCGGATGCAATCGGAACTGCAGGCACAATTGCTTTAGGCACAGGTGCTGCTGCAATAGGTACTTGTGCTGTAGCTTCCGAAGCCATTCATTTGGGCGAAGATATAGCTGTTGATACAGCCCAAAATATCGTTGAAAATATATCAGACGGTATAGAAAATATAGCTGAAAACGTTATAGATAATGTTTCCGACACATTGAGTGACAACGATATTGAACCTATAAAATTTGATGAAGAAATTAACAATCAACCACTATACGAGCCTCAAGAAGAACCATCTTTAAATATCGTTGAACCATTGAATGAAAATATAGAAACAGAAGCTGAAATCAAAATTCAACAGGATGAATCAATTGAACCTACTCCTGCCGAAGAAGCAATAAATGAAGCAGATGAAATTATGGATGAGATGAAAGGCTTGCTTGATGAAAATTCTAATGAGAACTTAATTTCAGATACCGGTGAAATTGCTGATATCACATATAACACCGATGATAACATATCAGAATCGGTTGAAGAAATCAAACTTGAAGAACCTGAACCCATAAATAATGAAATTACCGAAGATATTAAACTTGAAGAAATTACGCAAGAAGATGCTCCGAAAAATATTGAAGAAAATATAGAAATATTACCTGAAGAAACATTAAACGACATAAGCAATAACTATTTTTCCGAATTTGAACAACCAGCACCTTCAGGTTTCGGCAATAACTTACTAAATTCACTTAATGAGCATGAAAATGAAGATATTGATATAGAAGAAATTCCTGATATAAATAGCAATTTTATTAATGAAGATGCAGAAGAAATACCTCAAATCTATAATTCAAATACCGAAGATACAATTAATTTTTCAAATGACGACACTTTTGAATCGGATGACATACTCGATGGAATTGATGATACACTGGAAGCTTCAGGCGACAATATTTTTGAATTTGATGATGATGAAAATTCATTTGAATCTGAAGCTGAAATCAGCGACAGTTACGGCGACAATTCAGATTACAATTTTGGCGATGAACAACCTTCAGAGTATGAGCCGTTTAATCCTATAGTTCATGATAATTCACCACAAACTGATGACGACAAAATTATCGAAATGACATCTCAAAATTCCCAGCAAATTGAACAAGAAGGAATCATTAATCCTTTTGATGACAACGAAGCTGAAATAACAGAAGGGGACCTGAATTTTGAACAAAATGAAAATCAAGATGAGGAAACACTTACTGTTGATAATTTTGATGAAATTAATGCAGAAGAATTTTATGGAGAAAATTCTATAAATAACGCTAATGATAGCCAACCAAACGAAACACAAAGTGAAAGTATAATAGCTGATATAGCGGATACAAATTTCTTATCTGAAGCCACAGCCGAAAGTTTAGGCGTTCTTTTTGATGATGAACAACAAGGTAACATAACAGAAGCAATTAATGATGAAGATATGAATACTCCGGAAGGCGAAAACATGTTAAAAACACCGGGAGCAGCTTTAAATCTGTCTAATAACGGAGCATTTAATAAAAATGTTGTCATCGCAGCAATCGGTGCAGTTGTAATATTGGCAGCTGCAGGAATAGGCCTGTTTATGAAAAATAAATCCGCCTCTGATGTACCATCGGATGTTCCTCAAACACCAATAAGCGAAGAACCGTATGAGCCAGATTCGCAAGAACCGCAAAATGAAGATATTTCAGCTAATATTCCTGATATAACGGAAGCTAAAGCTAATGCCGTTGAAATGGCACAAAATGAAACTCCATCAACCGACACGACAAACACAAAAGTAAATACCGGTGAGCCGTTAAATGTAACAAATCTCACATGGCAAGTGCCTGATTACCTGTCTTACAGCGATGAAATGAGGAATTACCTTACCTCTGCAGGCAAAAGCATAAAACTCCAGCTTTCGAGCGATTTACTTTTAGCAACCGAATATGCGTACTCTGACAGAATAAAAATTGCGATGAAAGTTTCAGGCTCAGGCGGAGGAGTAACTCAAACTTTAATAGAAAAAAGTTCAGGCTCAAAACAAATTGATGACATTGTGTTACAATCTGTTAAAAGCACCCTAAATGTTGTAAAACCGCCATCAAGGGAGATAAAAACACCAGATTTTAACTTAACAATTACAATATATTTCTAAATGTGCTATACTAGGGTAAGGAGAGGGTATATCCATTGGAATCAGCACAAGATAAAATAGACTTGATAGGTCGCATAATAAGGAATGACAGAAAATTTGCAGGTCATGAAGATTTGTATGAAGATTTTCTAAATGAGGCATGCCAAAGAGCATTTGCAGTAATTAATGCGATATCTTCTGAAGCAACACTTGAAGTTTATCTTAAAAAAGTTGTTACAACTGCAATTTTAAATGTATTAAAAAATTCAGGCAGATTAAGAAGAACTCACACAGGTTATACGACTTCAAATGAAGTGCTCGTTGACACAAACATAGCTAACGGCAAAAATATTGATTATTCAACCGTAAAAATAAATTACACCGCACCTGTTTCTAATGAAACACCCGAAGATGTTGCTTTAAAAAAAGATATTCTTCAAAAAGTTATTGAATATGTTTACACTGTTCATAAATCAGATACAGAAAAAAAATATTTGGAAATATACAAACTTCGCTATGAAAACGGGCTTACACAAAAGGAAATTGCCGAAAATTTGGGGTTGTCTCAATCCGAGGTTTCAAAACGATTGTTTAAGCTTATGGATAGGGTAAAAATGGCGTTTAATTAGAGGTTAAATCAAAAAATGAAGTGTCCCGTATGCAAAAAAGAGATAAAAACGGATGTTTTGAAATGCCCTCATTGTAATGCCACAATTGGTATAACGTGTAAAAAATGTAAAACCGTCAATCTTCTTGGACGCAAAGTTTGTAAAAATTGCGGTAGGGAATTGTTAAAATTTTGTCCGAATTGTAAAGCGGCAAATTACCCCGATGCTTTAAAATGCAGAAAATGCGGTGAGATTTTCAACAAAGAAGCCACACTTGATGACATGCTAAAGTCGGAAAAAATAAACATACAAAGTGAACAAAAACAAAAACCACAAGTGAACAACTCAAAAATTGAAGTTGAAGCAAATGAAGTTTCAACAAATAAGTCTATGACAATAAGTCAAAAAGTGCGAGATATGCAATTTAAAAATATTCGCCAAAAACAAGCGGCACAAAATGGTCAAAAGAATTCTGATAAAAAGAAAAATAATCCCGCAAAACTTTCGCAAAACGAAGCTAAAGATTTAATAAAACAAGCTTTGGGAGATATAAATAAGCACGTAATTTCATTAATAGGTGACAGGGGGTTCGGTAAGACGCTTGTTGTAAAATCACTATTATTTGATTTAAAAGATACACCCGATATGATGTGGCTGTTTGTTGAATGTACCCCGCTTTCTCAATTAACGGCCGGCGGATTTTTGCAAAATCTTTTACTAAGCATATTTAATCTTCCTGCTATGTGCATAAACTCACCTCAATTTCAAAAAAGTGCTTACGATTTTATAAAAAATAATTTTGAAGAACTTGAAGATAGTGAAATATACGATTTGATAAACTTTTTATACCCTAATATCAGAGGAAATTACGAGGAAATATCCGAAAATAAGTTGAGAACTTTTGCTATGCTGGAAAAAGTTTTTGACACAATTACAAACGGAGTAAATACTGTCTATGTAATAGATAACTTTCAATATGCCGACGGATTTTCATACGAATTTTTCCTCCGGTATATGAAACGTGGCATAGTTTACAACAGAACAAAGCTAATTCTTACATACGACAAAATAAACCCTGTAAAAGGCAAATTCTATTTGGATAACAGGCAAGATCAAGATTACACGGCAGACTTTATTCTTGCGCCGTTAGAATACAGGGAAATGCTTGAAATACTTGTCAACAAAAAGAAGCAAAATCAAAAAGTTCATGGGCTTACAAAACAGGAAGCGCATCAAATATGGGAATTGAGCCACGGCAATCCTGCATATTTAGAACAGACAATCGCACTTAAAACAGATTGTATTATGGCAAATCAACCGTTTGAAATATCTGAAAATTTTGAAGGGATAGTTGGTCAAAGGCTGGCACTCTTATCATATTTGAATACTCAAATGTATAATTTTATACTGACTTCTGCAATTTTGGGTAAAAAAATTAATGTTGCGCTGGTGAAAGAAATACTCTCAATTCCTGATGAAGAAATTCAATCAATTATAGATTTTCTGACAGAACACGACTATATTCAGCCGTATAGCCCAATCTATTATGAATTCAAAAGCCCATATTTGTGGGAAGCAATTATGACTAATGCCAAATTGGATGAAAATTTCATTCCTGCAAATGAGAAAATTTTATCATTCTTAAAAGAATACACATTAAATACGGTATCAGTACTTGCAATTATCGCACAAAATTTAAAGCAACCTAACCTTGCAATGAATATTTGGACGAAAATTGTTCAATTCTGTGCGTATATAGGCGACGTAAATTTATATATAATTGCTCAAAAACAATGTATTGCAATTATTAATGAATTTGATGACAGGGAAACATTGAAGATACGTTATAATATTTCAGAAAGACTTGGCAAATTACTAACCGATATTAAACCGTCAGAAGCGATGGAATACCTTCCTGATGCAATAAATAACGCAAAAATTAGCGAAAATTTACCAAAAGAAATAGAATTACTGGGATATATGGCATCCTCTTGCAGAAAAGTCGGCAATTATAACGGCGAAATCGAATGTGCCGATACAGTTATCGAAAAGAATAAAGAAAATTTAACGACCTTAAATTTGGTACTTTTAAAATGTACGAAACTAAATGCATTGTTAAATATAGGAAATTGCGGAGAGGTTGTCAACACTATTGATACAGAAATCATGCCTGTTTTAGACGATTTTTTTGCGGTTAAGCACGACAGCGAAGATTTGACTGTTAAATTCGTATTTGAAACTTGGGTAAAAACATACCTTGTTCTTGCAAAAGCACTAATTCTGCAGGGAAACAACAGGGCACTTGAAGTTTTAAAAATTCTCTATGACATAATAGATAATAACAAAATTGAAGACGGACCATTTATTTGTAAATCAAAATTAGCACTTGCTTTTGCTAACACACTAAAAGGAGATTACAAAGTTTCACAACAAGTACTTGATGATGTAGCAAGAGAATATCCGACAGGCATAATGGATGAAGAATCCGTTATCGAATGGAATTTTATTGATATTTTGAATAAGTTTTTCCTAAAACGTTATCAAGGTATGCAGGAAAATTTATTTAGGGTTGTAACTTTTGCGAATAACAATGGCGATAATTTTACCAAAAATGTGTTAAAAGTTTTGTTGGGTAAAATGTTCAAAGATACGGGAAATATCGAAAAAGCTATTGAAATTTATAATGAACAAATTGTTTATTTTGCAAAAGAAAAAATGGCTTTTGGGGCATTGTTAACCTGGTTTATGATTGCGGATGTGACTTTGATTAAAGAGGGTGCTAAAAATGCTATTAATATTGCAAATCAGGCACTTGAAGTCGCTCAAAATCCAAAAATTCAAAACTTTTTCTTTGAGGTACTTTTAAGAATTATACTTGCAAAATCATTCATGGCATTAGAAGATTTCGATTCAGCTCAAATAAATATTAATGAAGGAATAAAAATTGCTCAAGCGTTTGATATGCAGGATTTATTATGCAGACTGTATATATTGAATGGAGATTGCTACAGAGAATTAGGTCTTGTGACCTCTCACAAACAAAAACAATATATTAATAATGCACAAAAGATGTATAATGAAGCACTTGAATTATCAAAAATAACTATGAATTCTGACATTTATCAACAAATAACTTCTGCATTGGATGATTTAAATGAATTTTGCAAACACAACAAATTATAAATCTAATCTTCCGTGTTATATATTCTAACGTAATTCCAGTAACTTCTGAATACTTTCTTTACATATTCCTTAGTCTCAGGGTAAGGAATTTTTTCAATAAAATCATCGGTATTATTGTAATTTATAGAAGATTTCCAATTTTGCACATTACCTATTCCGCCGTTATAAGCCGCAACCGCCGATACATCGTACCCGTTTAACAGAGTTCTCAATTGAGAATAATAATAATTACCAAGCATTATGTTATCTTCAACATTGAAAAGTTCGTAGTCACTTTCTAACCCGTAACTTTTTGCAATCTCAAATGCAGTAGCAGGCATCAACTGCATTAAACCTGATGCCCCGACAACACTCTGCGCCAACGGATCAAAATAACTTTCCTCACGCATTATAGCCATCATAAGAGGAATATTATTTGAAACAGATTTTGAATAATGCTCCATTGTCTCCCAATAATTTATCGGATAAACAAGTCTCCATCTTAAATCATACTTATCAGGCTTTTTCTCAAGTTTTGCCATTGCATCACGAGCAACAATTGCAGAATGTGCCAAATCACCACGCTTAAAAAGCACCCAGCTTTTAACAAATTCATCACCTTCGGCAACATATTCAACAATATCGAAATCATTCAGCCTTACGAGATTTTCTATTAACTTCTTTTTGCCGTATCTATAAGGAAATTCAACATCTTTCGGCTTAATTGTTGTCGCAATGATAGGTGAATTAAAGTGATTTAATCTTAAGTAAGCACGATATGCCCAATAACAATCAGGACATTTCATTATAATAGCATTATAAAACCTGCTTGCCTCCAGATTTTGGTGATTGATTTCCGCAATTTTTGCAAGCCAAAACATAACAAGAGGTTCAAATTCACTTGACGGGAATTTATTTAAATAATCTTGCCCGATTTTTTGTGCTGAGCGATAATCCTGCGCCTTAACTTTTGCCATAAATATTTCAGATAATGCTTTTGGTGCAAACTGCCCTTTTTCATTACTTAAATATAAAGTGCTGTAACAGGATTCCTTATTAGCTTGTGCTATCATATCACATTTTAAGCTCATAATATAATCCGAGCCGGCTTTTGGTGAAAAACTTAAAAGTTCATCAATTGCAGATAATTTATTTTCAAGAGAATTTATATAAACATATACCGCATCTTGAAATTCTTCAGCTCGAACACCTGTAGAATGATTTTTTACACCATCTTTTGCATATGCTGCAACTTGCTGTTGATTTCCGCGCGCATTAAAAGTTTTAACATACAGTCCCCAACTTTCTGAAATCGGAGTTTTATTTAAAAGTTCCAGTGTTTTATTGTAATCAGCAAAAGCATACGCTGTACGCGCCATTAACAAATAATCATCAGTTGAGATTTCACCCTCAAGCCTTAACCAATCGTTAACAACATTAAAAGCATGTTTTCCCGCCGGAGCTTTTGTTAAATAATGTCTAAAATGATTTTCAGCTTCAATTCTTTGAGAATCCGGAAAATTTGATAATAAATTAC
>ERZ842401.1990-NODE-1990-length-27951-cov-5.623459_pt1 | contig 27951 bp, 22 predicted proteins | sample MGYA00521270_ERZ842401 | MGnify/ENA primary metagenome ERZ842401 (study PRJEB31892, sample SAMEA3878208) | bioreactor metagenome | biome: Moose rumen | place: Sweden | collected 2011-10 | study: EMG produced TPA metagenomics assembly of the PRJEB12797 data set... | reverse complement strand
GGACACGGGCAGGGGGAGGGGCCCGTCGGCAGCAAGTTATCGCGCAGCGATGACGCAGATGACGATGGGAGGGGCCGGAGCGAACGTAGTGAGCGGAGTCCTATCAGAGGCAAGCTGCCGCCGCTGCGGAGATATGGCGCACAAAAAAAAGAGGCCGACCCTTTTTAGTCGACCCCATATATTTGGCGCAGGTGTATTTTCTTCTGGGGGACCTGCGCCATTATTTTTCGGGAAGTAGTTACTAATCAGATGATTGGCTATTTGCTATGGCGCAGGTTACGACTCTATTTCCGCACCTGCGCCAAAAACAATGAATCGAAAAGATATGAAAATAGTTTTATCTCGGGACACTTTTTCAGAACCGGGTAGTCGTCGGTCATCCGGCCGTAGTCAGCATTTCCCCTGACAATCAGGTTCTTCCCGATGTAACGGAAGTTGAAGGGCAATAGCTTGGGGGAATCGCTGACCTGACCTGTGCCTCTTATTTTCTTATAAAAATCCTGTCAACAAGGGGATCTGTGATTTTCATGCAGAGGCCGGTGAAGAAAGCGAGGATGACGGTCCCTTCACGAATTACTACATTGGACCCGTTTCCTGTCAGAGAGCCGAATACAATCCATGCAAATAGAGCGGAAATAACGACCAGGAAGATGTCAAAGTATATCTTCACATTGCTGAATTTGATACCTGTCACTTCAGAGATGACCTGAGTTGTCTTCTCTCCAGCAAGCATCCAGGCGTTGCCGATAATTTCGAGACGGATGCCGATAGCAGTTATAATAACAGTGGCTATACAAAGAATTATCTGGGTCAAGTAATTGTTTACTACAATACCGTCTACGGCCCATATGGCAGCATCGCATAGGTAGCCGAAAACAAAGGCTGCAGGTATCTGCATGAGATATTCTGCCTTGAATTTCTTCCTGAGCATCGCGACCTGGGATAATATGAGTACAATGTGCATCATCCATGTAAAGGTCCCTACGCTTATTCCGCTCCACCGAAGGTTGAGGACGGCAGGAGGACATGAAACCGGGGCAGTCCCGAGATTGGATTTAAGAGACAGGGCTACTCCGAGGGCGACAAGTATCAGTCCGAGAGTCGCAACGCTGTATCGCCATATTATATCTTTGGTCTTGCTATTCATAGAATTTACTCTGCAAAAGTAAACAAAGATGCGAAAATATACCTAAATTTGCAACTTGCAATATTATATGTGACAATTGTATGAAAAAGATTATTCTTATGATGATACCTTTCCTTGCATTGGTTTCATGCACCTCGAAGCAGGAAGTTGCTCCTGCACTCGACCTTACTGACCTCGATACTACTGTAAGTCCCAAGGTGGATTTTTATAAGTATTCAACAGGTGGTTGGCAGGTAAAGAATCCGCTAAAACCGGAATTCTCCCGTTACGGCTCTTTCGACGCAATTGCGGAGACTACTCAAAAGCAGCTCAACGAGCTCTTCTCAAGCATGGTAGACATGAAGACAAAGAAGGGTTCCGTTGATGAAAAAATCGCGACCCTTTATAGCCAGGCTCTCGATTCTACCACTCGTAACGCCATTGGCGCCGAGCCTCTCAAGGCCGAAATAGAAAAGATAAATGCTATTTCGACCAAAGAAGATTTCATCAAGCATCTTGCAGAGCTCAACCTTGAAGGCGAGGGCGGATTCTTCGGCGGAGGTGCGGAAGCAGACCTTGTAAACAGCGACATGCAGGTCCTATACCTCAGTCAGGGCGGTCTTGGAATGGGAGATAGGGACTACTATCTCAAAGATGAGAACGCAGCTCTTAAGGCGGGATATCTTGCATATCTCGAGAAGATACTTACTCTCTCAGGAGTAGAAGGAGCAAAGGATATTGCTGCCAACGATATGAAGGTTGAGGACTTTATTGCAGAAGCTTCATGGACCAGGGAGCAGAACCGCGACATGACAGCTATCTACAATCCGATGTCGACGGAAGAACTCGTGAAGGCCTATCCAGGAATAAACTTCGAAAAATTCTATGAGGTCTTGGGAATCCCCGTCCAGGATAAGATTGTCGTAGCTCAGCCTTCCTATTTCGAGAAGCTTTCTGCTTTTATGGAATCAACTGATCTTCAGATCCTTAAGGACTACACCCTCTGCCAGTATATCAGCTCATCCGCCGGCGCTCTGGATGATGAGTTCTATACCGCTTCATGGGAATTCTTCAGCCATCAGATGGCTGGTGCCCAGGAACAGCGTCCACGTTGGAAGAGGGCGATGCAGGTCCCTAATTCCATCCTTGGTGAGGCTGTCGGCAAGATGTATGTAGAGCGTTATTTCCCGGCTTCTTCCAAGAAGATGATGGTCGAACTCGTGGAGAATCTCCGTACGGCCCTTGGTGAGCATATCGACGGGCTTGACTGGATGAGCGATTCTACCAAAGTCCGTGCTAAAGAGAAACTCGAGTCCTTCACTGTGAAGATTGGTTATCCTGACAAATGGAAAGACTACAGTACTCTTGAGATCTCTCCTGAAAAGACCTATTTCGAGAACCTCAAGAGTGCCACAAAGTGGTATATTGCCGACAATCTCTCAAAGCTTGGAAAACCTACGGACAAGACTGAGTGGGGAATGACTCCTCAGACAGTCAACGCATATTACAATCCGACCACTAACGAAATCTGCTTCCCTGCTGGAATTCTCCAGAAGCCTTTCTTCGATCCCAAGGCTGATGCTCCGGTCAACTACGGAGGCATCGGAGTAGTTATCGGTCATGAGATGTCCCATGGTTTTGACGACCAGGGTTCAATGTTCGACAAGGATGGAAATATGATCAACTGGTGGACTGCCGAGGATAAAGCCAAGTTCAATGAGAAGGGCGACAAGCTCGCTTCTCAGTTCGACGAGGTTGAGGTTCTTCCCGGTGTCCACGCTAACGGCCGTTATACCCTTGGCGAGAATATCGGTGACCATGGTGGTCTCAGCATAGCTTTCTCCGCTATGCAAAATGCACTCAAAAAGCATCCTCAGGGACTTGTCGACGGATTTACCCCGGAGCAGAGATTCTATCTCTCCTATGGCAAGATTTGGGCTCAGAACATTACCGATCAGGAAAAGGCCCGTCTTACCAACATGGATCCTCATTCTCTTGCAGAGAACAGGGTCAATGTATCCATCCGCAACTTCCAGTCTTTCTTTGATGCATTTGACATCAAGGAGGGCGATCCTATGTTCCGTCCTGAGGAAGAAAGGGTCCATATCTGGTAAATGGATGCTTCCGGCTTCATATCCGGGAAACTTAAATTCCAGGGAAACATCGCGGTGATATCAATCACCGTGAGTTTTCTTGTCATTATTATAGCAGTCGCCGTCTCGTCCGGCTTTAGGCATGCCATACGGGACGGCGTTGCTGCTGTTATGGGGGATGTCCAGATTACTTCAATTGGCTCCTCTTCATTCGGGGATGCCAATCCAATCCCAGCCGAACTGCCTTCTATTGACAAAATTCTCTCAATCCCCGGCGTTGCGGCCGTCTCTCCGGTTGCCTTTGGAGCAGGAATAGTCAAAAATGAGGATGTTATTCATGGAATAATTCTCAAGGGCTCGGTCGATTACAAGGATTCATCGATGACTGTTTCAATACCCCGCCGCCTTTCGGAGATTACCGGACTGAAGGAGGGAGATCCGATGGTGACATATTTCGTCGGGGAGAAGATGAAGGTCAGAAAATTCACCGTTGCGTCCATCTATGAAGACCTTGTAGCATTTGATGACAATCTGATAGTAAATTCTTCTTTTGAGGATATTCAGAGAGTTAATGGTTGGACTTCCGCCGAGGCTTCCCTTCAGGAGGTCCGCCTCCTTCCACAGGCAAGGGGCCAAGCCCTCTCGCAGGAGATATCAGATAGGATAGGTTCGCTTCTGATGCTAAGCGAAGACGAGGGTGAGCAGCAACTCATGACTACAACTTCAGCCAATAAGTATCCCCAGCTTTTCGATTGGCTGCGCCTGCTGGATTTCAATGTGATCTTTATCCTTTTCCTTATGATAATAGTCGCCGGTTTCAATATGATTTCCGGCCTTCTTATCATGCTGTTCAGGAACATTTCTACCATAGGGACTCTGAAGACTCTCGGGATGGCTGACAAGGCTATAGGAAAGGTTTTCCTGCGTGTGGCTTCGGGAGTTGTTTTTAAGGGAATGCTTCTTGGAAATATTCTGGGCCTTCTTTTCTGCCTTATTCAGAGGCTTACTCATATCATAAAACTTGACCCGGCAAGTTATTTCGTTTCTTATGTGCCGGTACATGTCAATATTCCGCTCATTCTAGGAGCGGACATTTTCGCTTATTTCGCAATTATGCTGTTTCTGCTGATTCCCACCCTTTATATAGCAAGGGTGGATCCTGCGGAGACGGTGAAAATGGATTAATTCGGGAACATCTCCCTATAATCTGACCAGGTCTGAAGGACGACAGTGACATAAGCTATCGTCTGGTTGCCTTTGAAATTGGGTATATCTGGAATAATCTCGACTATATTGTCCCAATAGCCGGGGTCGATTCCGTTTTTTGATGCATACGTTATGCAATCGTTGATCCTACTCTCTCCAGCGTTGAAGGCTGCGAGTACAAATTTAATGGTTTCAAGAGAGTCTGCGGCGGTTTTTGAGTACATCTCCTGAAGCCTCGCGACATACTGCGCGCCGAACTCCAGATTGATTACAGGGTCCATAAGACTGTCGATACTGATCTTGTCAGTCCTTACCTGCATAAGCCCGGCTGCATCTCTTGTGGATCTTGCTTCGGGGTTGAATCTGGACTCATGGTAAATCAAAGAGGATAGGAGTCTCCAGTCCCAGCCCATCTTCGGAGCATATACCTTAACCAGCGAATCATAAGGGCTGATTCTTGTGTCGCTGAGGGTTATTCCTTGGAGGATGGACTGCCTCATCTTGGTGAACATCTCATTCTCGGACATCGTTGTAATCCAGCCGTTGATCTCTTTCAGGTGGCCCAGATTTTTGTCCCTTATCACCCAGACGGTGCTATCGTGGAATATCCTAGACTGGGTGAGAGAGGTTGTGTCGAGACTGTCTGCATAATAGCTGACCACTATGTCTACATTACCGTTTCTCAAAGAGTCGAGAGGGTTCTCTCCTTTTTTGACTACAGAGATCAAGGCATCATAGTTCATAGTCTTGGCATATTTTCTCAGCATTGCCCGATTGACTTCTATCTTGCGGCTTCCTGAAGGTTGGCCGTTCAGGGCGATGACACAGACAATCGAACTGTCCCTCGGGACTTCTACGGCGTTTTTTAGGGTTATATGGCGACTGCTCACCGGAATGATGAGAAGAGCTACAATGAGAAGTAGGGTAGCTATGATGTTGCGTCTTTTCATCGACTTCCTCTACTGCCGCCAAATGATGAAGTTAAACCTCCGAAGCCGCCACCGCCACCGCTACCGCCGCTCATCCCGGAGCCGGCCTTGGATGACATTGTCTTTTGGGTACCGGACATTACATAGAAGGGCCAGTATATGCCGAACTTGATTTGACGGTCGGTACTGATATAGTGATGGGCGCTGAAATAATCTCTTTTCTTCATCGGCCAGCCTCTGCCCGCATTTTCCCATTTAACGAATATACAGGCACGTTTCCACTGCACATTCATGAAAAGGTCGATGACCGGACAATAGCCGTACTGATACTCGTTTTGGGCCATAAAAGTGCCGCTGACGGGGTTGTAAGACGGGGCATACCATTTTGTGGTTATTCTGGTATTGGCACCGAGCTGCATCTGCATGACATCCTTTCGGACAATATCAAACTGGATGAAGTATTTCAGATTCAGAGCGGCAAGGGGCATGGGGAGAACTTCCTGATTGGAAGAGTACTGCACGAGCACGGAGTTGTCCAGATGAAGGAAATCATTGAAAAGGGCTAAATCCTTCCGTACGTAACCAGTAATGACGCTGATGGCATCGCCTGACTGACGGGCAATCCCTAAGGTATCGTACCACACTTTGTTGGCGACAAGGGAATATCCTCCACCGGCGGAGAATCGCCATTTAGGAACGTCAATGGAGCCGCTGATCTTGCTTAGGGACGTCTTGGAGAAGGAATTGTCCCACATATAGTGATTGGTATACATGTGCTGCTGGAACCAGTCCGGCTCCTTGAGTGAAGTCTCAAATGCCGCAGAAATGACCATGGGAGATTGTCTCTGCCTTCTGAAAGGATGGAGGGTCAGTTTTGCATTTGCGGCAAGGGACATGTCATTTATCTGGTCGCCAAGGAAGGTGTACTCTCCGAGGGCGTTCCAGTCCATATTCTTTAGAAGTTTCCCTTCTACTCCTGCATAGGCGTAGACGGAGTTCCATCTCACGGAGGAGTTATTTCTGATATATCCTCCGGGAGAAGCCATATAGTGGCTCAGCAGGCGGTCTCCAATACCACCCTCAATCTTGGATATGACTCCGTCTTCCGACCATGGCTGGACACGGACGAAGACCCTGTTGTCGAGCTTCATCATATGGAGGGAATCGACGCTCTTCCTTGGGTTGATAAACCAGTTGTTGTTGAAAAAGGCGCTCCCGGCAGCGTCAGAAGAGGTTACTTCGTCGGTATAGATTTTATTGTAGACCGAGTACTCGGAAGAAGTCCCGATAAATGCTGTTGTAATGTCATCGAGGGTATCAAGAGATGCGTAATAAGCCTCTCTCCTTGCTGCATTTCCGAGAAGAAGAGTGTCCATGTCGGCAATCGCAGCACTGTCTCCTGTCGCGGTAACGCTGTCCCTATAGGCCTCCTCGGCCTTGACTATTTTACGGTCCTGGAGCCTTTTTATAAAAACGAACGGAATCCTATAGGACTGGTCGAAGAACAGGGTGTTCTTCTTATATTCATTTGATGCATTGCTCAGATTGACATCTATCTCTCTCACTTCCACAAGTGTATCCCTTATCCACGTGATATCCCTTACTCCGCCGTTTTCCTTTCTCTTTACTTTGTTGTGGATAAGTCCGGCATGGGCGATATACCTCTTCCCAAGCCAGTTTCCGGACACTACGGAAGTACGGTTGTCAGTAGATTCGTTGTTAAGGATGCCGCTTCCTCCGTAGCGCTTGTATTCAAGGGCTATGTTGAGCTTCGGGAGGATGTTTTGAGTAGTGAAAAGCCTAAGATTGTTGGACTCCTTCATGCTTGGGGACAATAGGGTGCCGTAGTACATCAGCTCCGTGTACGGGGTTTTAGTGTTGTACATCGGAAGCGATGAGGGAGTATAGGTCCAGCTCTCATAAGGCTCATAGAAGCTGACGCTCTCTACCTTGTCTCTCTTAAGGAAATTGAATGTCTGGACAGCAGAGCCAGCCATTCCAAGCCATGCCGCGCCCACATCCTCCTTTCGGAAGGGATAGTCATTGAAGTGGTAGTTGAACGTTGTATCCCACTCGAAGACCTCCACCCTGTTGAATTCTCTGTCATGGCGCCATGAGACGAATCTCTTGTACTGAAGTGAATCTGGCAGGTATGGCGTTTCCAGAATCCTCGGGGTGTTTTCTATAATACTGTCCTTAGCCTTCCTGATGGAGTCTTTTCTGGCGAGAATACTATCCTGCTCATGAAGAAGTTTTGGCAGCTTTTTCTGGTAATCGACTCTCTTTCTTTCGGCCTTGCTCAGAGAATTGTACCAGTTGTCGTATTTTTCTTTTGCAACAGTGGCGGAATCTCTCAGATATAGTGAATCAATAACCGGCCAGATGAGGGAGTCTCCATCTTTTTTCAGCGAGTCGACAACTATCCTGTGGATCAAAGAGTCCTTGACAGCCACATACCACTGATACAGGAATGGATTGGTAAGTTTCAGACTGTCAGGTACTTTCATCGTGTCCCTTGCCGTAATGGAAGGGATACTGTCCCGAGGAGACTCTTCTGTGAGAAAGAGGTCATCGTCATCACCCCAGTCTATTACTTCTTTCTTTGGAGGCGGAGGAGTCTTCTTTTTCGCGGAAGTGTCTTCTAGAGAGATTATAATATCTTCTGCGCTAATGGTCCTAACGGCTGCGTAGGGGCCGGTGCTTACTTCAGACCTGCGGCCTTCGAAGCCGAGGGTCTCAAGAAGGGCCAGTCCAACCACTGTAACAGGCACGAGTATCTTTGACCATGTTGTCTGCATTTGTCAGAAGATGCGAATAATCTCACAAAGTTACATAAAATAATGCCTTTTCGCAAAAGTGGTTATTCAGGGAGGTCCTGCGGCCTTAGGAAAGAGGCCCGAATGGTCCTTGTTGCTCCTGATGAAAATTCTATGAGAAAGCTTGCGAAGTCTTTACTTGCCGAGCGAATTATGCCATCTCCGAATATAGGGTGGGAGACAGTGTCGCCTATGTGGAAGGGAGACTCATACTCGGCCCTGTCCTCATCGAAATTGTCATCCAAGTCGACGGGCCTATGAGGGTCGGTTTCCTCGTCAATCACGTGGATGAGATTTTTCGTCCCTCTCCATAGCTCCTCAGGGATAAATCCTTCTGTGACAACCATTTCCCTTTTTATTTCAGCGAGGAATCTGGAGGGATACTTGTTCATCTTTGTAGAAAGGTTGAAGCCCTCTGACTCGGTCAGGAACAAAGCCTTTTCGGCGCGTGTAATTGCTACGTACATAAGACGCCTTTCCTCTTCCTCGCCATTCTTTTTCCATTCCCGGATGGTCCTGAGATTGGGGAATATGCCTTCGCTGAGGCCGGTGATGAACACGTAAGGGAATTCAAGGCCTTTGGCCTGGTGGATTGTCATCATCTTGAGGGTGGGGGCCTCCTTGCGATGATCATCATTGGTATAGAGGGCAATATCCTGGAGGTAATCCGATAGTGTGACCTCATCTTCGCTTCTCGACCTTTCATAGAATCTAATGGAAGAGAGGAGTTCATCGAGATTCTCAAGTCTTTCTTCGTCCTGGTCTTCCCGTATCGCTTTTTTAAGTCCTGACCCCTCCAGCACTCTGTCGAGAAGGTCGCTTATCCTTCCATCAAGGGCGAACCGCTTACCGTCTTCGATGACATCGAGAAATGCCCTGGCTCCGGGCTTGTCAAACTCTGAAATATGGATTTGTAGCGCACTGTAAAGGGATATTCCATCTTTGAAGGCAGCTTCCTCGAGAGCATCCAGAAACTTTCTTCCTAGCTTTCTTGACGGGACATTTATTATCCTTCTGAAAGAAATGTCGTCGTCCTGATTGTTAATAAGCCTTAGGTAGCTGAGCGCATCCTTTATCTCTTTTCTCTCAAAGAACCTGGTGCCGCCCCATATGGTATAATCTATCTTGGCATTTAAGAGGGCCTGTTCGAGTGCCCTGGAGAGGTAGGTGCTTCGGTAAAGGATGGCAATGTCGTTATGCTTGACGCCATTATCGAGGAGAGTCCGGATCTGGCTTATTATCCAATCAGTTTCTTCGGTTTCGCTTTTCCCATGGAAATGGATGACCGGGCGGCCTTCTGCCTTTCTTGTAAATAAGTCCTTGGGTATACGGTTGAGGTTGTTGGAGATAACGCAGTTGGCGATGTCAAGGATCTTTGGAGTAGAGCGATAATTCTCGTCAAGGATGATATCCTTGTCGGATGCAAATCCGACAAAAAGGTCGGGCCGGGCTCCTCTCCACTCATATATGGCCTGATCCGGATCGCCTACTATGAAAAGGTTTTTGTGGAGAGCGGCAAGCCGTTCTATGAGGTCCCAGTCGTCAGTATTGCAGTCTTGGGCTTCGTCGACCATGATATAATTGAGTTCCTCCTGCCACCAAGCAAGGGCATCCGGGAATCTGTCCAGAATGTATCTTGTGAGATTCAGAAGATCATCAAAATCGAGTGCATAATTTTTCATCTGGCGGCTGACATAGGCGGCCATCTTGGAAGTCTTGCGCTGATTGTCCGAGACCTTGGCTCCAGGGAGCATATATGTCACGATGTAGCCTTGGAGGGCCTTGGAAGCCCCAATCTCATCGAGGAACATCTTAACTGTCTTCTCTGTTCTCTTGAGCCCCATTTCGTCCATCGCCTCTTTGGCGATAGCCTTGCAGTCTTCTTCGTCGAGGACGGTGAAACTCTTGGGGAATCCGAGACGATAGATTTCCTTCCTGAGGAATTTGACGCAGAATCCGTGGATTGTGCAGACGAAGTCGTTGTAGTCCCCGCTGTGGACCATCCCGGATATCCTTGCTCTCATCTCTGCTGCGGCCTTATTGGTGAATGTGAGGCACAGAATATTGGCAGGATCAATGCCGAGGACATTCACTATATATGCATAACGATGAGTAAGAGCCTTCGTCTTGCCTGTCCCGGCTCCGGCGACGACTCTTATTCTTCCTTCTGTCGATGTAACGGCCTCTCTCTGTCTTGAGTTGAGGCCTTCAAATATGTCTTCCATTGGATCCCGAGAGGATCAGGCTCATTGTGCTTCCTTTAGTTCGACCTCGGCTCCTACTTCTTTGAGTGATGCGGCAAGGTCGGCTGCCTCTTCTTCAGGAACTTCCTTCTTGATGATGGCAGGAGTCGTATTGACAAGGGCATGGGTCTCCTTAAGCCCGATTCCAAGATACTCACGGAGTATTTTGATGACTTTAACTTTGTTCTCGCCGGCATTGACGAGAACGACTGTCTTAGGCCCGCCTGTCGCCTTGACAACGACAGTGTCCGAAGCCTCGCTCATTACTGGGGCGGCAAGGGACTTGCCGGAGCCAAGAAGAAGGGCGGCTACTGAAATGATGAGAGTCAGAATAATCTTTTTCATTGCCTAATCTATTTTAAAATTCTCTATTTCTTTGGTTAAGAGGCTAATAATCTCCATTTTCTTGTCGTACAGGTCATCGGAGATATCGACCTTGTAGTAATGCGGGTTGATAATACGTCTCTCGGCTGGGCTTAATCTGGAAAGGTTGTCTTTGAAGAATGCTTTCTTCTCCTGGAGGGTATGTCCCTCAACACAGCGCTTCCCATTCGAAATCACCTGCAATTGTAGTGGTCTTGCACAATATGTGCCAGCCTTGAGAGTCATATTCTTCATGCTCTCGTACTCATCCCTTACGGTAATTTCCTCGCCAGAGAGTATTTTCTTTTCGAGAGAGTCGCCTCTGAGGCAGGTTACATCGAATTTGAACATCTTGCCGTCATTGGAGGTGGCCTTGTCTGAAACTGTCTGGACCCGGTAGGTAATCTGGAATCCGGGGTTAATCAGTTTTATCTTGTCCTCGGAGCGTTTCAGGACAGGTGCGCTCCCTATCTGGACAAGTTTATAGACATTTCCGAAGCAAGGGGCTGCCTTTGAGGTCGCAATAGCGTCGCCTACTCCATAGCTGTCAATCTTTGCTCCCTGTCTCTCGAGGTCTGTAATAAGGTATTCGTCGAGACCGTTTGTTGCAAATATCTTGCAGTTTTTCATCCCGTGGTCATCGAGAGTTTTCCTGACTTCCTGAGAGAGATAAGCGAGGTCTCCACTATCGAGCCTGATTCCGTAACCGCCTGGGTATGAGTCATCTATCCCGTTCTCCCTGAATGAGCGGATTGCGTTGAGAACTCCGCAGCGGAGGGTGTCGTATGTGTCAATCAAGAGTATGAGGTTTTCACCCATATGGGTCCTGATATAGTCGCAGAAGGCTCTGTGCTCGCCTTCGACCGAACTGCCGTATGAGGTCACGAAACTATGGGCCATTGTCCCTGTGGAAGGGACATCATTGAAAACGCCGGTCAGGATATTTGAGGAGCTGCCGCAGCCTGCTATCTGGGCGGCCTTCCCTCCATAGACGGCAGCCCATGGGCCATGGGCCCTTCTAGATCCGAATTCACTGACCGGACGGGATGTGGCCCTGCAGACTCTCGAAGCCTTGGTAGCGACAGCCATTTGGTGGTTGAGAATACATAGCATGGGAGTCTCGAGGACTTGCGCCTCAATTATAGGACCGACGACAGTTACTATGGGCTGGTTGGGGAAAACAATCTCGCCCTCTCTCATGGCATAGACATCGCCAGTGAATTTCATGGTAGAGAGGAATTTACGGAACTCTTTGTATTCTTCCCCCGGAAGAAACTTCTCGTAGAACTCCTCCGGCTCCCTTCCTAGGGCGAGAACCATATCTATGACCTCTTCCGTACCGCTGACTACCGCCCAGTTGTTATTCTCCGGTGCCTTGCGGTAAAATAGGTTGAAAACGGCTATCTCTTCTTTTCGACCGGTGTCGAAAAAGGACTTTCCCATGGTGTACTGGTACTTGTCCGAAACATATGCGTTGTTGATAACATTCATGACGGAAAGTTAAAATTTTGACCAATATAGTGAAAATCTCCGACAAATTCGTAAATTTGGAAGTTAAACAAAAGATTATGGCAGAAGACGCTCTCCAGATTCTCTTCGAATCATATACTCATCAGAAACTTTCCGATAGAAAGGAGATCAATTCCTCAGGCAGCAACCGCCGCTATTTCCGCCTTAAGGGAGGGAATATTTCCGTCATAGGTGTAATAGGGACCAGCTTTGAGGAAAACCGGGCATTCATTTCACTCAGCCGCCATTTCAAGGAAAAACGCCTTCGCGTACCGAAGGTTCTAGCAATTAGCGAAGACGGGATGTGCTATATTCAGGAAGATCTTGGAGACAATGTCCTCTACAAGATGATTTCACAGGGCAGGGAATCAGGAAGTTACAGCTCCTATGAGTGTGATCTTCTCTGTCGGACAATAGAGCAGCTTCCGAAGATTCAGTTCAAGGGGGCGGAAGGACTCGATTGGAGTGTATGCTATCCCCAGGAAGCTTTCGACGGGAGAATGGTTGATTTCGACCTCAATTATTTTAAATATTGTTTCTTGAAAGCCACCGGCATAGATTTCAATGAGGTCCAGCTCCAGAATGATTTCGAGCTTTTAAAAGCAGACCTTCTCGAGGATATGGGCGATACATTCATGTACCGCGATTTTCAGGCCCGAAATGTCATGATCAAGGACGGAGATCCTTATTTTATCGATTATCAAGGCGGTCGCAGGGGACCTATCTACTATGATGTTGCTTCATTCATATGGCAGGCTCGCTCCCGATATCCGGAGGATTTGAAGCAGGAGCTCGTAAGGACCTATCTTAGGTCTCTTAAGAGTTATATACCGGTCGATGAGGCCTATTTTAAGGAGCGTCTCCGTCTCTTCGTCCTTTTCAGAAGCCTTCAGGTGCTCGGTGCTTATGGTTTCAGGGGGTACTTTGAGAAGAAACCTCATTTCCTCGCCAGCGTTCCTTATGCCCTCGGCAACCTCCGTCGCCTGATAGAGACGCCGTTCGACAGATATCCCTACCTCAATGCAATTCTCTCAAAGCTTACGATGATGCCTCAGTTTAATGAGATTGCCGAAGACAAGCGTCTTGAGGTCCATATCTACAGTTTTGCTTATAAAAAAGGTATTCCGGTCGATAATACAGGCAACGGCGGCGGATATGTCTTCGATTGCCGTTCGGTTAACAATCCTGGAAAATATGAGCATTATCGCCAGTTCAACGGCAATGATCCGGAGGTCATCAAGTTCCTGGAGGATGACGGAGAGGTCATCACCTTCCTCGACAGTGTATACAAACTTGTCGACGCCCATGTCAAGCGCTTTATAGAGAGGAAGTTTACCCATCTTCAGGTCTGCTTCGGATGCACGGGTGGGCAGCACCGTTCCGTCTACTGCGCTGAACATCTTGCAAAGCATCTGTCCGGCAAGTTCGACGTCAAGATTACTATTACCCATAGGGAGCTCGATATCGAAAAGATAATGTAGGGATGAAGGCTCTCGTTTTTGCAGCAGGAATGGGGACGAGGCTCAGGCCCCTTACCGATACGATGCCGAAAGCTCTCGTGCCGATTCTCGGCAAGCCTCTTCTTGCCCATGTCATTGATAAGCTCAAATCGGAAGGCTTTGACGACATTACCATAAATGTCCACCATTTTGCCGACCATGTCCAGAAGTATCTCTCAGACAATGATTTCGGAGTCCCAATCCATATTTCAGATGAGAGAGACCTTCTTCGTGAAACTGGGGGCGGTATACGTCATGCGCGCCCCTTCCTTGAGGGTTCTCCCTTCCTTGTCCACAATGTAGATATCATTTCAAATATAGACCTTAGGAGGCTCGTGGTCTCCGCCCGCGAGGATTCTCTTTCCACTATCGTTGTGAGCGAAAGGGAAACAAAGCGTTATTTCCTATTCGACGAAGGGATGAGGCTGGTTGGATGGACAAATGTCGACACGGGTGAAGTCCGTTCTCCCTTCAAAGACCTTGATGTGAGTTCCTGCCGCAAGCTCGCATTCTCCGGAATCCATTATTTCTCCCCAAAGATTTTTGAAGTATTCGATTCTATGCTCTGCCCGGAGAGGTTCCCGATAGTGGATTTTTATCTTTCTGTATGCGATAAATATCCTATTTACGGATATGTTCCTGAGAATCTTAAGATGGTAGACGTCGGCAAATTCGAATCCCTTACAGAAGCGGAAGCACTTGCAGGAGAGATTGAATTCTATATTTCTCCGGTCATGAATACCGCGCCGGAAACATTTGATTCAGAGACAAAAAGGCTTATTTTTGAGAGACTCTCAACGCTTGAAATTCCGTTCAGTAGGGTGGATACCGGAGACGGAACTACAATGGAGGCTTGTATTCCAATCGGAAAGGCTCTTGGTGCCGGGGTGGTGAAGACCGTCTTTCTCACCAATCGTCAGCAGACAAGATTTTGGCTCTATGTGACGGAAGGAGATAAACCATTTGTAACCAGAGATTTCTGTTCTGCTCTAGGGATTCCCAGGGTCTCTTTCGCATCTGAAGATCTTCTTCTCTCGATATTGGGGACTCCTCATGGAGCTACAACAATACTAAGCCTTCTGAATGACACAGAAGGCTTAGTACAACTTGTCATTGACCGCTCTATTGCTGAGTCAGATTCATTCTCCTGCACAGACGGAACGCCTTTTGGCTTCATCCGTCTTTCAACATCCGACATTCTTGACCGTTTCCTCCCCTCTACCTCCCACAGCCCGATAGTTATTTAGTAAAGTGCTAAGGAATATTGAAATAATAACCTGCATCACTTTCCCTGCCGTCGCCCTTTGGGCGACCCCTCCCTAAAGGGCCCCTCCCTCTTATGATGCCGAGGGTGGCACAGGCGATGAAAGTGATGCAGGTTATTATTTCACCACCACTAAATACTCTCAGGGAGCGCTTCATTGCTGTCTTCCGGGTCAATATTGCCTCCTGAAGGATAACGAAGCGGTATATTCTTAAAGACAATGAGGGCTGCTGCAACAATCACGAGCGAAAGAAGAATTAATATCCCGTAGGTTGTCTTGTCCATGATTTCAATGAAGTAATCGACATCTTTCAATGAATCGATGTTGGCAAGGACAACAGCTGCTGTGTTGTTTGTTGCGTGGATTATCATAGTGAGAATCAGAGAGCCTGTCTTATAATAAACATAACCGAGTACGCAGCCGATAAGGAAAGCGTTGAGGGCCTGCCATGGATTGCCGTGAATGGCGGCAAAGAATAGAGCAGAAATGACGATGGCCCACTCCGGTTTCATCCTCCGAAGAAGTCCGCGGAGAACTTCACCGCGGCATAGCCATTCCTCGAAAATCGGGGCCATTATTCCGACAAGAAGGACAGAAGCCCAGACCGGGCCTCCAGTCATGCTCTTCATCGCCTCGGAAATCAAGTCGTAGAAACGGGCCATTCCGGGGGTCTTGGTTGTCAGTTTATAGTTGGCATAATTGACAATATCAGATGCAAAAGCGAGTGCGAGGGTCATTATGACAACAATACCGACAAGGGCCCAGACTGACCATCCTCCGAAGTTGCTGCTATTCAGCTTCCATCCATCCACGAAGAGGGCATTCCTCTTGCTCTTGACAGACGCGTAGATCATGGCAGGAACGAACTGGAGAGGGTATATTACGAGATATCCATATGCCGTGAAAGCTTCTTGCCCAACGAGGGGAAGTAGAATTGCACTGACAAGACTCCCAAGGAGCATTCCGATAAGAAGCATTCCAAGAAGGGCAAACATGCCTTTGATGCCGGGGGTATAATAGGAATAGCCCCTGTACAGGTCGTAGTTGCGCCTCGGGGCGCCGCTTGGTTTGAAAAAAGACATAATCAGTAAAGGGGAGTTGGATAAATGCCTTGTTCAACGAGCTCTGCGAATTTCGCAACTACCGAGGGACGGTCTTCCTTGAAGGTGACTCCAAACCAGTGGGAAGGCGTTGAAAGCACGGTGCAGGAGTCTCCTTCCTTGATCAGATGATCGACGGCGAAGGGGATATAGAACTCTTTCTTAAGCTCCTCTGAGAACTCTTCCAGGAATTTTTCGAAAACAGCATAACTTTTCTCGAAATAATCGGGAGTGAATCCCCACATATTCATGGAGCAGAGGGCCTTTGCATCAAGGATAACACGCTCACCTGAGACTGTGTTGTCGCCCCATACGGCTGCGTCTTCCTCTACAAAGATATTCAGATGCTCAGCTATGCCGGTAAGAGTCATGTTGTCGTCATAGTAGCAAATTCCGCGGGAAACGCCCCCGGACTCTGAGAGGGTGTGGTCAAGCTGGAAGCCTACGATGGCGAATTCGCCCTCAGTATGCTCATGAGCGCGGCACCAGTCGCCGATAATACGGAAAGAGTCTCTTCCGTAGAAGTCGTCGCCGTTGATAACTGCGAAAGGTTCATGGATAACATCTTTTGCCATCAATACTGCGTGGGCTGTTCCCCATGGTTTCTGCCTTTCCGGGTTGAGGGTGAAGCGAGGGGGAATCTTGTCCAGTTCCTGTGTGACAAAAACAAATTCGAGTGGCTCACCGTCAATGGTCTTGACATCCTTATATTTCGTCTTTACGAGATCCTCCATCTGGTCCTTGAAGTATTCTCTTACGATGTAGACGACCTTACCAAAACCGGCCTTGACGGCATCGTAGATTGAATAATCAATAATGGTCTCCCCAGAAGGGCCGAGTCCATCCATCTGCTTGAGCCCGCCATAGCGGCTCCCCATTCCTGCGGCAAGTACTAAAAGAGTAGGTTTCATGATATTTTTTTATTTAAATTTTCTCGTTATCCGCAAATTTACTAAATTCGTTGGTCAATAACCATAGTCTTTCCCCGAAAATGGCACCTAAGAAAAGAAAAAAGAATATCTTCTGGAATGATGACCACCATTCATTTTCCAAGTTTGCGGTGATTGCAACGGCACTTTTCCTCGTTATCGTCACCTTCAGCCGCGGCGGTCTTCTGAATTGGGGGAAGGCAAAATATGAATCTGCCCGTCAGAAAAGGCAGATAGAGCGTTATGAGACTCAGATCAAGGAGATGGACAAGGAAATAGATATTCTGACGACTAATAAGGATTCCCTCGAGAAATTTGCGAGAGAGGAGTTCCACTTCGCATCTCCCGGTGACGACGTCTATATCGAGAAGAATTGACGGTAGAGGGTGATTGTCCTTTTCGCTTCCTTTACATCATGAACTCTCAGGATGTCCGCGCCTCTTTCAAGAGCAGCAAAATTCAGTATCTGAGTACCTTCCAATGCTTCTTCAGGAGGGATCCCGAGTACTTCGGTCACCATTCTCTTTCTGGATATTCCGACTAGGACGGCTCGGCCGAGATCCTTGAATCTCTTAAGACCGGAAAGGAGTTCATAGCACTGGGGCACCGTCTTGGCAAAACCGAAGCCAGGATCGAGGATCCAGTCCTTTATCCCAAACTTGTCCGCTTTTAAAGAGAACTCCTCGAAATATGAATATACTTCAGATGTAACATCCTTATAATCAGTCATTTCTCCCATTGTTTGGGGATTTCCTCTCTTATGCATTGCGATATAGGGAAGAGAAAGCTCTCCGGCAAGAGGCAGCATCTTGGGGTCGTCCTCTCCTGCAGAAATGTCATTGATAATGAAAGGACCAATCTCCTCATAGGCTTTTTGGACGATGGATGCGGATGTGGTGTCGATTGAAAAAGGTGTGTCCGGGAAAGTCTCCCTCGCGGTTTTCAGCACTGTTTTTAGCCTTCTCCACTCTGTCGGCTCATCAATGCTCGGAGCTCCCGGTCTTGTCGAGACTGCACCAAAGTCGATAATATCAGCCCCCTCGCATATCAAAGAGCCTATCCTGTCGATTGCAGGAGTGATGTCGCCCCCGCTCCGAGGTAGTACCCTGCTCCCGGAGAAGAAAGAATCGTCTGTGAGATTGACGATTCCCATTATTTGTATTTGCCGCTCCTTGTTCATTCCTGTCGCAAAAATAGTTATATTTGCAGAATAAACAATGTAATTATGTTGGTAGTATTGGAAGGTCTTGACGGGGCGGGGAAGTCCACCCAGGTCTCAAGACTGAAAGAGTATCTTGAGTCGAGGTGTGAGAAGATGGAGTATATTCATTTTCCCCGATACGATGCTCCGGTGTATGGAGAACTTATTTCAAAGTTTCTGCGTGGGGATTTTGGAGATAATGACAGGGTGCATCCCCAGCTAGTCGCCCTTCTTTTTGCAGAGGACCGGCACGGAGCCGCTCCGAGGATGAAAAAGGCTCTTTCGGAAGGCGCGACGGTCCTTCTCGACAGATATGTCTATTCCAACATCGCCTACCAATGCGCAAAGCTCTCAGACCCGTCAGAGATTGAGGAGCTTAGAGAGTGGATTATCAATACGGAGTTCGGGGAGTTCGACCTTCCTCGTCCGGATCTCAATATCTATCTCGATGTCCCTATCGGTTTTGTCAAAGACAGGCTTTCCTCGGTCCGACAGGGCCACGACCGCGATTATCTGGAAGGGTCAAAGGATATTCATGAATCCGATCTTGAGTTCCAGAAAAAGGTCAAGAGCGTCTATGAGAGGCAGGCTTCCCTTGATTCGAGATTCATTCGTATAGACTGCTCTGACGCGGATGGTAGGATGCTGCCTCCGGATGAGATTGCTGAGAAAGTCAGACAAACAGTAGACAAAGTCTTATGAAAAAATTCCATCTGTCGGTCCGGGGGATAGCGGCCTTCCTTGTCGGAGTAGTTTTTCTCGTTTCTGGTCTTCTTAAGCTCCATGATCCGGTCGGCACCGGCCTCATCGTTACCGAATATTTCAAACTGATATCAATAGTCATACCCCTTGGCCTTGCTAAGGCTATAGGAGTGGTTCTTTCTCTTTTAGAGTCCTCTGTTGGCGCTGCACTCGTGACGGGAGTCTACAAGAGGATCGTCTCTGTCTTTACATGGATTCTCCTTGTACCATTTACAATAATAACACTTCTTCTTCTCATTTTCAATCCCGAGATGGACTGCGGGTGTTTCGGTGAGGCTATTCATCTAACCCATCTTCAGAGTTTCCTGAAAAATGTAGTCCTTCTGGTCCTCGTCATCGTCGCTTTTGTCCCTTCCGGTGGGTTCACGGAAGCCAGTAAGAGAAAGAAGATAGCCTTCTGGTGTATGGTGGCCTCCTTTTTTGTCGCTGCTATATATAATTATACACATAACCCAACGGTCGATTTTACAGAATTTGCACCTGGGAATGAACTCTATTCTTCTCTTGAAGATAGTTATTATGGGAACGATTCCGTTATCATCGCTCCTGTCTACAGGAAAGGCTCCCAGACAGCCGTTTTCAAAGAGGGCTATACTCCTGATTCAAGCTGGACCTTTGTTGGCCTTGATACCCTTAGCCGCAATTCGATGAGACTCCGTAATAATGCTCCTGTGCTTTCTTTCAGGGACTCGATGGGGGAGTATCAGAATGAGCTTGCAACCCTTGGCAATGTCGGGATTGTCTCGGTATATGATTCATCAAAGATGACTCCAGAAGACTGGAGAGGGGTGTCTTCGCTTGTTGAAAATCTCTTTGCCGGAGGGGCCAATCCGATTGTTCTTACTTCCGATGGGGATGTACCTGAGTATCTTTCAGAATATTCCTATATATCCGATTATAAGACCCTCATTACACTCAACCGTAGTAACGGAGGTCTTACTTTCGTGGATAACGGCCAGATTGTGAGAAAAACTGAAGCCTCCCGCTATCCGTCTTTGGAGGATATTGAGAAAACGGTCGCATCCGACGGCACGGAGCTGGCAATTTCAACGATTGCCAGCGGTCGCCTCAAGGCTCAAGGATTCCTTCTCTATCTGATTGCAGCTATCCTCTTCTTATAGCTTTTTTAGGAACATTATGCTTTCCGGGCCTTCATTGAATAGAAGATCCATTATAGACAGGCCCTTTATAAAACCATATTTATCCGAGAATACCTGAAAATAAGGCCTCGAAAGACCAAGGTCCTCCAGAATTGAATTCGGCCTTTTCGGATGGATTATCTCCCTCCAGTCGTCTTCTTCCTCGGCGGCGAAATCCGTCGTTACAATCAAGTTGCTCGCTATGCCGGTCTTATTCAGGAAATACTTGATTATCCTCATATTAAGGTCGAATAGATACTCTTCTCCGTCCTCGAGAATCTTGAATATGTCATTCCTGTAATGGTCATAGAATGCAGATGTATGGTATGCTGAATCAAGGGCGCGTTCGCTCCTTGTGATCCAAGGGGTAGTATATTCTATCCGGATATCTCTTATAAGCCTGGAGCCATCGTGTACTATCGGCACCTGAAGCATTTCCGTCCCAGAAGCGCTCATAAAGAGGCAGCGGTTTCGCCAGGACTGCTTTTGATAGGACTCGCAGGCTTCTATCATGGCCGAAGACGGAATAACCCTGTCCGGGGACAGGGTCATATCTCTTGCCAGAAGGGCAAAATATTCAATCGGTGGGAAATATGCCGTCGAAAGAATCATTAGTCAACTTCAGGCCTCTCGCCCGGCTGAATAGCACGGACAATACCTCTCTTGGAGTTCCGGATGAAATTGATGATAACATCCCTTTCCTCGGACTGGGGGAATCCCGACTCCACTTTCGCAAGCCCGTCGGAGACGTTCATGCCCTGGAAATATATGGTGTCATAGATATCCTTGATATTGCGGATTTGGTCGGTGGAGAAACCACGGCGGCGAAGACCGACAATATTAACTCCGACATAGCAGATAGGATCACGGCCGCACAGAGCATAAGGAGGGATGTCTTTGTTGATCTTGGAGACACCGCCGACCATTGCATGGGCGCCGATGCGGGAGAACTGATGGGCCTTGGAGCCGCCTCCGATAATGGCCCAGTCGTCAACGTCAGTCTCTCCGGCGATTCCTGTGTAGCTGACAAGGATGCAATGCTTTCCGACATTGCAGTCATGGGCGACATGGACATAGGACATAATCAGGGTATCGTCACCGACTCTTGTCACTCCCTTGCCGCTGGCCTTGGTCCCGCGGTTGATTGTAGCACATTCGCGGATATTGACTCTGTCGCCAATCTCCACGTAGGTGATCTCGCCGTCAAACTTGAGGTCTTGCGGGATTGCTCCTACAACTGCCCCGGGATAGACTGTGCAGTTCTTTCCCATTTTGACGTAGGAGAAGACTGTGGCGTGGGGAAGGATGACGCATCCGTCTCCGATTTCGACGTTGTCGTCAATGAATGCATATGGTCCAATCTGGACGTTCTCTCCAATCTTGGCATTTGGGCTCACTGATGCGAGCGGATCGATTTTTGTCATTGCAACTATTTGTTTTGCAGCAGTTTCCGGAGCTCTTTTGCTGCCATTGTGTTAATGGTATGCCCCGGCTTGAATGCAGTAACACGGGCATTTAGCCATCCTCCGGAGAGCCTCATGTCGCCGATCAGGTCGAGGAGTTTGTGCCTGCCGCATTCGTTGTCGAAATGAAGTTCGAGATTGTCGAGATAGCCCTTTTCGGTAATGTGAAGAACCGGCTTGCCAATCATTTCGGCCACATAGCGAAGTTGGTCCACGCTTGTGGGGTATTCAACAATCACGATTGCATTGTCGACATCCCCTCCTTTTATGAGGTTGTTCTTGAAAAGGAACTCGATCTCATGGAAGAAGACGAATGTCCTGCAGACAGCTATCTCGGATGCAAAATTCGTACCCATGTCCCAATGTGCTGTCTGGACTCCTAGCACTCTGGAGTTGAAATCAACTGTGACATCGGCCGAAGGCTCGTCTGATGGTTCTATTCTAACCCATGAACCGGATTTTTCATCTTTGACCTCTACTGTCTCGGGGATTGTGAGGAAGTGTCTATCCTCATCCTGTTCGGCAGTCCCGTCCCTGAGAATCTCACTTACATAAGGAAGGGCGCTTCCGTCGAGAATCGGGACTTCGACGTTGTCAATATCGACTATGGCGTTGTCAACTCCCATTCCGGTAAGGGCAGACATGAGGTGCTCAATAGTGGTTACGGAGACCTCTCCTTCAGAGATTGTGGTGCTCCTTGCTGTGGACGTAACATTCTCGGCAAGGGCTTTGACGCACTTGCCTTCACCAAGGTCTGTCCTAAAGAAAACAACACCCGTTCCGCATGGTGCCGGCTTTATGGTAATATGTGAGAAGGTCCCGGTGTGGAGCCCCTTTCCTTCGAATGAGTATTCGTTTACTAGTGTGTGCTGCTTCGTTTGCATGAAGTAACTGTCTTTGTTGACTTAAAAAAGTCTGCAAAGATAGCAATAATTATATTAAATCAAAACTATTCGGCCCCGGACTGCTTGAATTTGGCGTATGCCCTGAGGTATTGTTTGTGCGAGATGGCAGGAGTCCCGAGAAAGACTTCACCGCTCTGGCGGACATTGCCGATAAGGCCAGCCTGGGCCCCAAGAGTGGTGTTGTCGGCTATCTTCAGATGACCGGCGATGCCAACCTGGCCGGCAAAAATGCAGTTTTTGCCGACGACGGTGGATCCTGCTATTCCACACATGGCGGCCATTACGGTATTGTCTCCAATGATGACGTTATGAGCTATCTGGCAGAGATTGTCAATTTTGACTCCATTGCCGATAATGGTTGATTCCATCTGGGCGCGGTCGACTGTAGTGTTGGCGCCAATCTCGACATTATTGCCTATTATGACATTCCCAAGATGCTCGATCTTCTCCCATGTCCCGTCTGGCTGGGGAGCGTTGCCGAATCCGTCTGATCCGATGACGCAATTGGCATGGAGAATCACATTGTCTCCGATAATCATTCCTGGATAAATCCTTACCCCCGGATAGAAGATGCAGTTTTTGCCAACTTTACAGTTGTCCCCGATATAGACATGCTCATATATAATGGAGCCGTCTCCAACTTCGGTGTGGTGGCCGACATAAGCAAAGGCCCCTACATACACCCCTTTGCCGAATTTGGTGGTCCTGTACCAGCGGGCGAAAAGGCTGCGGTGCCTTCCAGTCTTGCGTTTCTTGTGGGAGACATAGTTGAGGAGCTCGGCTATTGCGGTATATGCGTCCTGAACGCGGACGAAGGTCACTGTGGTCTTTTCCTTGGGAACGAAATCATTGTTGACAATTATGACGGTGGCCTTTGATGTGTAGACGTATTGTTCGTATTTTGGGTTGGCGAAAAAGCAGAGTGAACCAGGCTTTCCATGCTCGATTTTAGAGAACTTCGTGACGATGGCTCCTTCGTCTCCGTCAACGGTCCCTTTAACTATCTGTGCGATCTGTTTCGCTGTGAATTCCATAATTCATATTAATTTCAGACTGCAAAAGTAAGTATTTTTAACCTGATAACCGAATTTTTTGCACTTTAAAAATTAAATTGCTATATTTGCACCCGTGAAAGAGAGATAGAGGACGTCGGGTCCCCTATTTTTTTATTTTTTAGGCTATGACTAAAGAGAACATAATAGAAAGAATCACCCCTGCCGTCGAGGCTGCAGGCTGTTTCCTTGTCGATGTATCACTGTCCTCAGACAATGATATTGAGGTAGTTATCGAAAAGGAAGAAGGCTGCGTGGACTGGGATGACTGCGCCTCGGTCGACAAGGCTTTTCACGCTCTTTTCAATCAAGACGATGAGGATTATTCCCTTACAGTTTCATCCGCCGGACTTGACAGGCCTTTCAAGGTCTTCCCCCAGTTCAAGAAGGCTCTCGGGACTAAGGTGGATGTGAAGTTCAAGGGCGGGAAAAGGCTTCTTGCGACTCTCTCCGCTGCTACGGAAGACTCAGTGACCCTTTCCTATCCCGCTCTCGAAGTTGTAGAAGGGAAAAAGAAGAAAATACGCGTTGACCATGAAGACGTTTTCCCCCTTTCGGAAATCAATTCGGTTACGCCCTATATCGAGTTCAAATAATAATAAACTATAACTAAAAATGGCAAAAGACAAAGAAAACGTCATCACTCTCATTGATGCGTTCAAGGATTTCAAGAGCGAGAAGAATATCGACCGCCCTGTCATGATGGGTGTTCTAAAGGATGTTTTCCTCACGCAGATCGCAAAGACCTATGGCAGCTCCGACAATTTCGATGTGATTATCAATGTCGATAAGGGAGACTGCGAGATATATCAGAACTTTGAGGTCGTCGAAGAAGTCGAGAATCCCGCAACTGAGATTACTGTTGAGGAGATTGCGGAAGAGACTGGCGACGATGATTATGAGATTGGAGATACTTACGCCCGTAAGCTCAACCTCTCTTCCTTCGGCCGTCGCGGTATCCTCAATATCCGTCAGAACCTTCAGGGTCGTATCATGGATATAGAGAAGGCAAATGTGTTTAAGACTTATTCCGATAAGGTTGGCGAGATCTTCACCGGCGAAGTCTACCAGACATGGAAAAATGAGGTGCTCATTCTCGATGAGGACGGCAATGAACTCCATCTCCCCAAGAACGAGCAGATTCCGGGCGAAAGGTTCAAGAAGAATGAGACTGTCCGCTCTATCATAAAGAGCGTGGAAATGAAGAATAACACCACTCCTTATATTACCCTTTCCAGGACCTCGGGAGACTTCCTTGAAAAACTTTTCGAGATGGAAGTTCCTGAAATCTACGATGGTCTCATTACTATCAAGAAGGTTGTCCGTATCCCCGGAGAGAGGGCAAAGGTCGCAGTCGAGTCTTATGACGACAGAATCGACCCCATCGGAGCTTGCATCGGAGTCAAGGGTTCCCGTATCATGGGAATCGTCCGCGAGCTTCGCAACGAGAATATCGACGTCCTCCAGTGGACAAACAATACTCAGCTCCTGATTCAAAGGGCTCTCAATCCCGCCAAGGTCTCATCTATTGATCTTGGTGATTCCCCGGAGGAGAAGATAAAGGTCTATATGCAGAGCGAAGAGGTCAAGAAGGGTATTGGCAAGGGTGGATGCAATATCAAGCTTGCAGGTATGCTCGTTGACCGCGAGATAGAGGTCTGGCGAGAGCTTCCAAAGGATGAGGCCGACGAGGAGGATGTTCTTCTCAGCGAGTTCTCCAATGAAATCGATCCATGGATCATCGAGAGACTTGAGTCAATCGGCTGCGATACTGCCAAGAGCGTTCTCGCGCTTTCCGCAGAGGATATCGCTAGGAGGGCTGATCTTGAAGACGAGACAGTGGACGAAGTCCTTGAGATTCTCCGTTCAGAGTTTGAAGATTAATTTAGAAAATAAGGGGTTACAATATGGCAGAAATCAGACTGAGTAAAATAATCAAGCAATATAATATAGGTCTTGGCACCCTGGTCGACTTCCTCAATACTCTCGGGGCCGGCATCGAGGATGCCAATCCGAACATGAAGGTCTCAGACGAGTACATGGGTAAAATCCAGAACAAGTTTGGGGCGGATCTCAAGCACAAGGAAGAGGCGGAAAAGGTCGATGTCAAGATGGCTGAGATTCTCGACAAGGCTTCAAGAAAGTCGAGAGAAGTTGAGGAAGAGGATGATTATGAGCCTCAGAGAGAGACCATCATAAAGAATAACAATCTTTCAAGGATAGAAACTGTGGAGCCCGTTCCTGAGCCCAAGCCCATGCCCAAGCCTGAGCCCGAGCCTGAGCCCGAGCACGCACCTGAGCCCGAGCCTGTGTCGGCCCCGGAGCCAGAGCCTGTCCCGGAGTCTCAAAGCGAGCCTACCGTTGAGCCGGAGATTGTGGAAGAACCTGAGATAGAGGAAGTTATTGAACCAGAGCCCGAGCCGGAACCCATTGAGGAGGAAGACCAGCAACCATCCGTCGATACCCCTGCGGAAGAAGTGCCCTCAGTCCCTCAGGCAGAAGAAGCGATTCAGCCTGAGCCGGCGTCAAAAGATACCAATCCGGGAATCAAGGTTGTTGGTAAGATAGACCTCTCCCAGTTTGAGCCCAAGAAGGCCAAGAAGAGGGAGCGCATCAAAGGCTCTCAGAAAGTCGATGTGAGTAAGGTCGGAGCAGATGCCAAGAATAATGCCGGCAAAAAGAATGATGCGAAGAAACAGCAGGATCAGCGTAAACGCGACCAAGCCTCTGGAAAGGGCAAGAAGAAAGGATCTGATCGCTTCAAGCCGGCCATGACCGAGGCCGAGCAGGAGGAAATGCAGAAGGAGATCCAAAAGCAGGTCAAAGAGACATACGCCAAGATGAATGAGACGAAGAATAACTTCGGCGCAAAACACAGAAAAGAGAAGAGAGAGATCGCTGCCATCCGCTCCCAGGAGGAGATGGAAGCCGCAATGGCTGAAAACAAAGTCCTGAAAGTGACAGAGTTCGTTACTGTCAACGACCTTGCTACCCTCATGAACAACACCCCTGTCAATAAAGTCATCACGGCATGCTTCTCTCTCGGTCTGATGGTCTCCATCAATCAGAGGCTCGATGCCGAGACCCTCGTCCTCGTTGCTGAAGAATTTGGATATAAGGTTGAATTCGTCACGGCAGAGCTGACAGAGGAAATCAACCAGGATCAGGAGCCCGACAGGGAAGAGGACCTCGTAGAGCGTCCTCCTGTGATTACTGTCATGGGCCATGTTGACCATGGAAAGACCTCGCTGCTTGACAATATCCGCAATACCAACGTCATTGCCGGCGAGGCCGGAGGTATTACCCAGCACATAGGTGCCTATAATGTGACACTTAAGAGCGGCCGTCACATAACCTTCCTGGATACTCCTGGCCATGAGGCATTTACGGCCATGCGTGCCCGTGGAGCCCAGATGACTGACCTTGCAATTATAATCGTTGCTGCCGACGATGCTGTCATGCCTCAGACCATTGAGGCAATCAACCATGCCCAGGCTGCCGGTGTCCCGATGGTATTTGCAATCAACAAGATTGACAAGCCGGGCGCTGATCCTGAGAAGATCAAGCGTCAGCTCTCTGAAATGAATATCCTAGTTGAAGACTGGGGAGGAAAATATCAGTGTCAGGAGATCTCTGCCAAGAAAGGAATCAATGTCGACAGGCTTCTCGACAAAGTACTTCTCGAGACCGATATCCTTGAACTTAAGGCCAACCCCAAGAAACTTGGAAGTGGGGCAGTCATAGAGTCTTCCCTCGATAAGGGCCGCGGTTATCTTGCGACAGTTCTCGTCCAGGACGGAACAGTCCATGTCGGAGATGTGATCATAAGCGGAAGCTACTACGGCAGGGTCAAGGCTATGTACAATGAGCGTGGACAGAAAGTTACAGAGGCCGGTCCTTCTACCCCTGTTTCCATGCTGGGACTCAACGGCGCTCCTTCGGCTGGTGAGAAATTCAATGTGATGTCCGACGAGAAGGAGGCGAAATCAATTGCCAACAAACGCGAGCAGCTCATCCGTATCCAGGGTATCAAGACCCAGAAACATCTTACCCTCGAGGAGATCGGCCGCCGTATCGCAATCGGTAACTTCAAGGAGCTCAATGTCATCGTCAAGGGAGATGTCGACGGTTCGGTCGAGGCTCTCTCCGATTCATTAATAAAGCTATCTACAGAGGAGGTCCGCGTCAATGTGATCCACAAGGCTGTCGGTGCCATTTCCGAGTCCGATATCCTTCTTGCAGAGGCTTCAGACGCCGTTATCATCGGCTTCCAGGTCCGTCCTACTACAGAGGCAAGGAAGGCTGCCGAGAAGGAAGGAATCGAAATCCGTCTCTACTCGGTCATCTACGA
>ERZ842401.1988-NODE-1988-length-27955-cov-17.382796_pt1 | contig 27955 bp, 29 predicted proteins | sample MGYA00521270_ERZ842401 | MGnify/ENA primary metagenome ERZ842401 (study PRJEB31892, sample SAMEA3878208) | bioreactor metagenome | biome: Moose rumen | place: Sweden | collected 2011-10 | study: EMG produced TPA metagenomics assembly of the PRJEB12797 data set... | reverse complement strand
GCAAAGATTCCCGCGTTGGCGCGAGTTGCCCCCACGGGGCGCGGACTTCCCGCAATGATTCCCGCGTTGGCGCGAGTTGCCACGCGGGGCGCGGACTTCCCGCAATGATTCCCGCGTTGTCCAAAGTTGCCCCCACGCGGCGCGGACTTCCCGCAATGATTCCCGCGTTGCCGCATTGCCCACACGGGGCGCGGACTTCCCGCAAAGATTCCCGCGGTGAACAACTGTACTTGAAACAAAGTTTAGTTGATTTTGTGGATAACTCTATCCCATAAACCATTTGTAAACCTAAGTTTATAAATGGCACACATTTTTCAAACCGCACTCGTCGCCGAATAATTGCATAGGGGGGGAGGGGGCGCACAGTACCTTTTGAACATCTAAAAAAAACTTGACAAGGTGCGCCGTCAAAACGTTCAAAAGATTTTTTTTTCAAAAAAAAAATCTCAAAACTGATTTTTCCAAAAACGATTTTTTCCAGACGGGGGCATTTTTTTTTGATTAAAAGTTATGATAAATAATCTATAATGTAGTATATTATAACTATCAGGAACGTTGCTCCGTAGGAAATCTTTTGTTGAAAGGAGCAGGCTATGGGTGGCAGCAATAAGAAAAAAGCCCGCAAAGTGTCGGAAGCACTTCGCATGGCTCTTACTGAAATCCTTGTAACCGTAGTCAGCGCGGTAATCGCAGAAGTGATTATCAGACTGATTTTCGGCTAACGGGGCGGTGCGGTAGGTTTTCGAGGCTTGCCGCACCTTTCACTCTCAGTCTACTCCAAAGGGGGGCGTTATGTCAAACACTTCCAAACTCATTCTGAAAAATGTGCTGAGAGGAATCATCATCGCCGTGGTGATTTTCATTGCATGGAGAATCTGGAGGTGATTATGCCGCGTGGCGGAAAGAGAGAGGGCGCGGGTCGCCCAGTGGGAACGAAAAAAAGGCGCACGGTCGTGTATAAGACAATCTCAATCTCTGCCCTGCCCGACGAAATCGAGGCACTCAAAGAAGCCGCAAAAAAAAGCGGGAAAGACAGTCAGCCGTTTCGTGCTGGATGCCGCCCTGCCACAGTAAAAAATAATTAGCCGATTTTTACTTGATACCGTAAAAAAAAATTCGCTTGCATTAAAAATAAATCCGTGCTATTTTTCTTTTTAGAAAGAGTTGCTGCTTCTCACCCTCTTTAGTAGCCACTCTTTCTGAAAAGTGGCTAAAAAGACCGCGAGGCACTTGCGCTTCTAGGTTTGGTATCACTTTCGAGACAGAAAAGAGGGTATTCAAAAATCAGCGATTTTTCACGTATCTAAAAATACATATCTATTATAAGTTGAATTTCAGTTGTTGTAGCAGAAAGTTCGTGAGAAATCATGTCAACGTCCATACCTTTGTCATATAATTCGCGGACTCGCTCGGAAAAACTTTTCTGCACAACAATCGGCTCTTTTGAATAAGAAACGTTCGGTAGATTTTCTTCCGCTTTACTATTTTGCTCTCCGTCTTTTGCAATCGTTTTTTCTTCAGTTTTTGGTTCGTTTTTGACTTCAAGTTTTGACTCCAACGGCTCGTCCGGAGTTTCTGAAGCGTTTTCGATATTTTGATTTTTCTCGTATTGAAAAGCAGGTGTGGAAACGTGCGAAAAATAGCGAGCACTTTTTTGATTTGGAGTCGAATTGAGCGAAATTCGATATTCTTCAAGTCTCTGAAGCATTTCGTTGTTCAATTCAGAAAATTTTTTCTCTACATCAAGAATCGACTGCTCAAGTTCCTTGAGTTTTCCGTCGGCGAGCCTTAAATCGCGGGCGGTTTCTCGATTCATTGCGTCCGTCAGCGACGCAATTTCCTTTTTTGTAGAGGACACAATGTCGTCAGTTGAAAACAGTTTCCCGAATTTTTTGAGGAAAATCGCCCATAAAACAATATTAACTATACAAACAAAGATGATAAAAAGTATTGTTTCCATCGCTTTTTCTCGAAATTTTTTAAGATTCTATGCTAATCATCGTTCCAAGATACGACTCGCGGATTTCGGTCAGCGTTTTTTGAGGAGAAACCTCGGCATTTGTAGACTCTTTCTCCTCCCCAGATTCAGATTCTTCCTCAAAATGTTCAGCAGAACCGCCACGCTTGCCGTCTTTTCCAACAGCAAGCGCCTTTGAATCGTGGTCGGCAGTTTTTTTTATTTGCTTTGCACGCTCGGCATCTTGCTGAATTCTTCGCGTTTCTTGAAGTTGCTGCGCCAAATGAGATCCGTTTTGCTGGTCGGCAGCAACCTTTGCAAGATGCCCCATTTGCGAGTACATCGTCTGTAAATCAATTGGAGCTATAGCCATCTGGTCCCTTCACATCAGACAAATCTGGTGCCTCATACTTACCACGCTTTATAAAGCGGTTTTCAAGGTCGTAGTAATAAACCGCGCTCTTTACGTCGGAGCGGATTTCCTCTTTATCATCGCGGATATAGATTTTCACACCAGAATACGCCGTTCCAGAAATGTAAATCTTTCCGATATTTCGGAGTTCTTTAAGTCGCTCCTGAATCTCGCTGATTTCGGCATTATACTTGTCGCTTTCAATGAGAATCTGGTCGCGCTCTTTGTAGAGATTCGCAAGCGTTTCCTCTTTGTCCTTTGGAAGCGACCGCCGTCGTTTTTGCTGCTCTTCAAGCGACTTTATATCGAGTTCGATGTCGTCGAGTTTTTTCATGTTGTCGTTTGTGAGCGATTGCAATTCCTCAAGTCTATGCTTTGCCTTCGGGTCAACGCCAACGGTGAGTTCCGTTTCCGCGCCACCTGCGCCAATATTTTTCGCGCTGATGATTTCCGTGGCAAACAGTTTTCCGCCAACAATTTGCGCTTTTTTTCCTGTAAGAAGGATTTTTTTCTGCGCAGAAACGCTACTGTTCATGATTGATTCTTGAACGATGACGTTTTCCTCGGCGTGGATTTCCGCACTTTCCACGAATCGTGCCCAAACACTGCCTTTGCTTTCAACCACACCGCTGTCGCGTCCGATGATTCCTTGAGAAACCACGATGTCACCGTCGCTGACAAGATGACAACTTCCAACGTTGCCGAACACCTCGATATTGCCACTCGCCTCCACAGAAAAACCGTCTTCCACGTTTCCTTTGACAATAACCGTGCCGAGGAATTTGATATTTCCGCCCGTTTTGAGATTGACTCCCGCGACTTCCATCACAGGTTCAATACACACTTTATCGTTCACAAGCATAACTTGCCCGTTCATTGCAGCAACAATCGAAAGTCCATCGTCTCCAACACGAACGTTTTTTCCAACGGGAAGCGGAATATCGCGCCCGTCCGTTGCTTCAAGATATTTTGCAAAAAGCGTTTTTCCCGCTTTTCCTTTTTCAGCAGGGATTTTTCGAGCAAGCACTTGACCTTCGAGCCTGTTTTGAATTGCGTTCGTTTCCTTAAAGTCAATTTGTCCCGTTTCAGATTCTTGCGCTTTGAGTTTTGTGCGGTCGGTTTCAAATTCGTAGACAATATACGCATCTTTTCCGTTGATTGGAAGTTGCGCTTCAGCCACAACGACTGGCGCATTGTACACTGGCGAATCCACAAGCGCGTTGATTTTTTCGTCGGAGATTCCCGTAAGAACGCCCTGCGTTTCTATCGCCTTTCTGATTTGGTCTGCCGAGATGTCCGCGCCGCCCATGCTCGGAGGATTTATCGTCGCCGTTGCATTCATTTCGTTTGAAGCCACGTCGATTACAAAAATCGCGTCGTTTGAAGGCACGTGGTTGTAAGAGCCGATGATTTCGTATTCGCCATTCGTTCCGCTCTTTGCCAGTTTCCGCACTTTCGCTTCGTCAAATTTCACGGTATCTGGTCGCTTGAGGTCATTTATGATTTCGTTATCATTTACAGGAGAGCCACCGTTTTCTGGCAAAACAACTTTGAGTACAATATCCGAGCCAAATCGATGCACGTAGTACACGCCGTCCACCGCAACAATCTGCTCCGCTTCCGACTCCGCGCCCTCTCCAGAGGCAACTCCGCCAATTCCTCCAGCCTTTTTGACAATCGTAGCAGGATTTTGATAAACGACTATCGTCCACGGCTTTTTTGCAAGTCCCGCAATTCCCTTAAATCCCTTTTCGATTACCTCATATTCAAGGTTTTTTACCGAAGTTTCAAATTGAACCGAAGCATCAGCAAGAGCCTCTTCAAGCGTATCCGCCCGAACTTCCACTCTCTGAATACTTTTGTCAGTTCCTAGGAGAGCTGCCATATCCTTTTTTATCTGCTCTAGCGTAACCATACGAACCCCTCAAAGGCAGGGCAAAACCAAAAATCTGACCGATTTTTCGCGCCCTTCTCTAAAATATCGGCATAATCCGCGCTAATCTGGAACTGCCACGCTCAATAAAAAACGCTACGTTTTTCAAAAAAGCGTAGCGTTCAAAAATGGTAGATTTTTAGAAAATTCCTTTTCGGAAATTGGTGAGTTTCGCGCGCAAATGAAGATTTGCGTTTGAGTGCAGTTGCGAAATCCTCGATTCCGACACATCAAGCACCTGCCCGATTTCCTTGAACGTCAAATCCTCGTGGTAGTAAAGCACAATAACCATTTTCTCTTTTTCAGGAAGTTCGTTTATCGCTTGAATTATGACCTTTCGGATTTCCTCCCGCTCAACTTGAACGTCTGGATTGAGACTTTGCGGAGATTCAATCGAATCGCCGATTGAAACGTGGTCGCTGTCATCACCAGAATACCATACATCATTAAGTGAAAGCACGCTAGTTCCGCTGATTTTCATTACGATATGCTGATATTCTGCTTCCGTGATGTTCATTTCTTTTGCAATTTCTGCATCAGTGGCAGGACGAGAAAGTTTCGCCTCAAGTTCGCTTATCGTGTCCTCGATTTCGCGTGTGCGCTGCCGAACTGAGCGCGGAACCCAGTCGAGTTGCCGCATTTCGTCAAAAATGGCACCTCGAATTCTCGTTACGGCATACGTTTTGAACTTGACTTTTTTGTTCAAGTCGTATTTTGTGATTGCATCAAGAAGCCCAAACTGCCCAAAACCAACAAGGTCATCGAATTCCATGCTCGCTGGAAGTCCCACCGAAACTTTTCCCGCAACATATTTTACAAGCGGCATATATTTTCGTATTATCCTGTCACGGAGAGCGGGTGATTTGCTTTTAGAAAATTCTTTCCAAAGCGCATCCTCTTCCTCGTCATTTATAAATTGCGATTTTGTATTATCCATATATACACCTTAAAAATATATACCTAAAATAAAAAACTAATCATCTTGCGCCAATGCTGTACGAATCGCCTGCGCCATTACGCTCGCATTTTGGTCAAGCGCGATTTCTCCACCACCTTTTGATGAAGAAGTTGAAAGAGAAGGAGTATAATCTCCAGAATTGCCGCTCACTGCAAAATCGCTGTCGCTTATAACTTCCTCGTTTTTTACGGCTTCAACGTTCAAATCCCCGATTTCTGGCAAATTATCAAGATTGCTCGTGGAAGAAATTGCCGCTTGCGCATCCTTGACAACCGCTCCAAGCGAAATCGGCTTAAACTCGGCAGGTTCATTTGCTTTTTCCTCTGGAACATTCTCGCGTCCGTCCACAGAATTTTCAGAAGCATTGCGAGGTGCGGCAGAAAAAGCGGGCTTTTTTACAACCTCAACGCTTTTTTCGTCCACTTTCGATTCTTTTGACGTTTGACTTTCCGAAGAATCGAAAGAATCGCTTTCATTTTTTTCATTCGAAGGATTTTGTGCAAAATTTTCAGAATTTGGAATAACGCCACGATTGAGCGCAGACCGATTTTTTCCCACAGAAAATTTGGGAGCGGCGGAATCATCTGGAAGCATATCGTCGTCAACCGTAATATTTACAACGCTTCCAAGTGCTCCTTGCGTTTGAGCTGCAGAACCTTGCAATTCGTCCGAAGAAAGTTGAGAAGAAGGCTGAACTGACAAAAATTTCTGAAAAATTATCGAGATTCCAATCGCAGCAAGTGCAAAAATCACTCCAAACAAAAGAGCGCGCAAAAGAAGGGGAACAAACGAAACGTGTGAAACTAATCCTATTAAAAAAGACAGACAAAACCCGACCACAGCGGCAATAGATATATATTTCGGGTTCATTATTTCCTCCTCCCTTTTTCAGATTACGGCAAAATGCTCGTTAGGTCAAGTTTTATTTACGATGCAAGAATTTTTTAAGGAACGAAGACACGCCGTCCGCGTTTCCTGGTTCGGTTTTATCGAGTTTTCCGATTAAATGCCGAATACATTGAGCGGGTTTGCTCGTTGGACTTACAATCATAAACGGTTTTTGCCTAATTACGCTCGCTTGTACCACAGGGTCTTCATACACAAAACCGATGTAATCAACCTTATAATTGAGGAATTGCGAAACAATGCTAATGATTCGCTCGCTGACGCGCTTTCCCTCCTCCGATGAATGAACACGATTTACAAGCAGTTTTATGTTCATTTCGCGGTCAATATATTCTGTTGTAATGATTTTTATGATTCCGTAAGCATCGGTTATCGCAGTAGGCTCTGGCGTTGTAACAACGCACACTTCGTCCGCAGCGGCAACAAACTGAAGAACGTTGTTTGCGATTCCCGCGCCCGTGTCAATTATGATGATGTCAGCATCAGACAGTTGCTTGAACTGCTCCGCAAAACTATCGAGTTCGTCTGGCGAAAGATTCGCGATTCTTGAAAAACCGTTCGCACCCGCAATAAAACGGAAACCAAATTCGGTGTCCGTTATGATGTCTTGCATTTTTTTCTGTTTGTTTATGACTTGCATGAGATTGTATTGCGGAACCGCGTTCAAAAGAACGTTTATGTTCGCAAGTCCCAAATCTCCGTCTATCAAAATAACTTTTTTGCCTTGCTGTGCATAACCGATTGCCATGTTCACGGATATGTTTGTCTTGCCGACACCGCCCTTCCCGCTCGTTACGGCAATTATTCGCGTTTTATGCCCCGTCATCAATTCACGAAGTTCCTGCGCTTGGTCTTCCATACTCAAATCCTTTTCTTCAAAAATTTTCTCGATTCCATTCGATTTTTATTCGATTTTTTTATTTTTTCGCACCCTGTTCCGCATTTCCAAAGAGATTTTCCATGTGTTCTCTGTCAACGGAAAAACCGTTCAAATATTTTAGACATTCAAGAACGGAAGCGCGTTTTATTTCCCTCGGAACTTTTTGACCATCAGCGATATACGCTATCGGCTTTCGCTTTTCGGCGAGCACCGAAAGCACGTTTCCGACCGCGCTCGTTTCGTCCCATTTTGTGATTATCACAGATTCGTAATCGAACTGCTCGTACACTTTTGTAATCGCCACAAGGTCGCTTGCCTTCACGGACGCAGTTATTGCAAGATACACGTCTTTGTTCATGCCAGGAATTCCAAGAATCTCGCGCATTTTTCCGATATTTGCAAAATCATTCGGACTGTACCCAGGCGTGTCAATAAAAAGCACATCGAGATTGTCTCGGTAAAAATCAAAGATTTTTTTTACATCCGCCGCATTTTCGGCTTTATCGAGCGGAACATCCATAATATTCGCGAGTTTCCGAAGTTGGTCTTCCGCTCCAATTCGAGTGTGGTCAATCGTAATCATGCGGACATTTGGGCGCGGACGACCTTTTTCTTTTGCTTCAAGAATCATCTGACCAGCAAGTTTTGCGATTGTTGTGGTTTTTCCAACGCCCGTAGGACCCACAAGGATTATCACGCTCGCAGGTTTCATCGGAGTTTTTGGACGAATCAAAATCGACTCTCCAATCCAATCAAAAACCGTTTGTTGAACAAAATCGTAATCGTCGAGTTTTTCTGCAGACAGTTCCGAGCGAAGTCTACTCGTAATCGAATTGATAAAAGAAAGCGAAAACTCGTTTTGCGCAAGAAGATTCTCGATTTTTTCCACAGAAGGATGTTTTTTTTCGCCTGACGGAGAAATCGTAAGATTCGCAAGTTTCTCCTCAAGCATTTTTTTCATATCTTCGATTTTTTCGTCGATTATAACGGCTTGCTTGTACGTCCGCGAGTCCGAAATATTTTGAGAAGCAAGGATTTGTTTTTTGCTGTCTTCAAAAGACTGGCGAGGAGTCGCTTCAGGAGGGCGCACGATGTATCGCACTTCGCAAAACTCTTTTTGTCCAAAAAGTCCCAAAACGCTCGGTTTCAAAATCTGCCGAGTGCCAACTATCTCGTAGCGAGTTCCGTAATCCTCGTAAAGTTTTTGCACACACTCGTCTTTTGTGCGCATACGAAGTACACGCGCCTCGTTGTCGCGCATTTTCATTATATCTGGCAGCGGATTCGCGCCTCCCAAGTCTCCCACCGTTCCGTCCTTATACATTTATTTCCCCAAGAATCTCAAGTTTGATATTGTTTCCAGCCGCAATGACTTCTCCGATTGAAAGTACAACCGTGCCAGGAAGTTCTCGGTCAATCGACGAGCGAACAAGATGCCGAACCTCATTTGCGCAAAGAATAATCGGAAGGAAATTGCGCTCACGGACAGCCGCCAACGCACTGCTCACCGCGCCTATCCATTTTCTGCCGTCCACGGGGTCAAACGCAACAAATTGCTCCCCGCCGTCGCTTGGCGAAACCGCATGTTGCAATATTTTTTCTGACGCACTTTGCGAAAGTTGCACAACGCTCAATTTTCTGTCGGAATCCACATACTGCAAACAGATTTGAAGCCCCAGAGCCTCGCGCACTTTTTCTATTAAAACCCTTGCGTCATGCGGGTACATTCCGTTATTTGCAAGCGTTTCCAAAATGGCAACGATATTCCGAATCGAAACCTGTTCTTTCAAAAGCCCTTGCAAAACCCGCTCAATTTCGCCGTAAGTATACTTGTACGTTGTGAGAACTTCGTCCACAACAACAGGATTCGTTTCTTTGACTTTTGCAATTATCGCAGAAACCGCCTGTCTGTTCAAAATTTCCGCCGCATGAGTCCGCACAATTTCCGTAATGTGAGTCGCAATTATCGTTGGCGGGTCAACCACGGCATACCCCGCTTTTTCCGCTTCCGCCCGCTGCTCTTCTCCAACCCAAATGGCTGGAACGCCAAACGTGGGGTCAGTCGTCGCCTCGCCACGGATTTTTTCCGTAACAAAACCCGTGTCCATACACATATAGTAACCAGGTTTGATTTTTCCGCGCCCCGCCTCAATTCCGCGGATTTTGAAACTATACTCACTCGCATCGAGCGTCATGTTGTCAACGATATGAATTTTTGGAACAACAAGCCCAAGGTCAAGCCCAGCCTCGCGCCTGATTCGCTTTACGCGCTCAATCAATTCCGCGCCGTTTTTCTTTTCAACAAGCGAAAGAATCGCGTATCCCAGTTCAAGCGAAAGGTCATCAAGCGGAACGACGGGACTGACTTCCTCGCTTCCGCCACCTTGCGTTTTTTCTTGCGCTTTTTTCCCTTCTTCGAGTTTTTTGGCAAAAGACATTTTTTCCGCTTGAATCATGCGGATTCCAAAGAAAATCAAAAGCGCACCAGACAAAAGCAAAATAAAAGTCGGGAATCCTGGAACGAGCGCGAGCAGTGCCAAAACCACGCCCGTAATCACGTAAATATAACCGCTTCGAGTAAATTGCTCTTTGAGTTGCTCCGCGAGTGCTTCGTCGGAACTGTTTCCCGTAACGATTAAACCCGTTGCAAACGAAATCAAAAGGGACGGCAGTTGCCCCAAAAGCCCGTCCCCGATTGTGAGCCGCGAATACGTGTCAGCCGCTTTTCCAAACGGCATCGAGTTTAACGTCATGCCAACAATAATTCCCGCGACCAAATCGATTACAGTGATAAAGATTGCCGCTTTCACGTTGCCACTCACGAATTTTGAAGCACCGTCCATTGCAGAATAAAAATCGATGTCGCGCTGAATCGAAGCCTTTTTCTCCCGCGCCTGCTCGTCCGTAATGTATCCCGCGTTGAGTTCAGAATCGACGGCAAAAAATTTATTGTTCATCGAGTCGAGCGAAAATCGTGCCGCAACTTCAGAAACTCGCGTTGCGCCTTTTGTTATAACGATAACTTGAATGATTATAAGAATGACAAATATAACAAGTCCAATGACAAGCCCCGCCGACGGGTCTTCCGCTCCGCCTGTAACGACCGAAGAAAACGCCTTGAGCATTCGCCCCGGAAAATTATCGTAACTGGGAGCGGGGATTTTTTTATGCTTTGGGTCTGCAAAATACGAAATGATAAGGCGCGTAGAGCATACATTTAACGCAAGTCCGTAGAGCGTCGAAAAAAGAATCACGCGCGGAAACGACGAAAAATCGCTCGCCTTTGGCGTATAAAGAACAACAAGGAGAATGACAACCGACAGCGCGATGTTCATAATCATAAGCACATCAAGAACCACTCCAGGAACTGGAATGAGGAGCATAAGGATTACAAGAATTGCCGCAGCCGAAACCGCATGATTTTGAATATTTTTTAGATACGAGGCGATTCTGCCCGCGCCTGAATTGTCAGCCATTTTCCCCCACCTGAAAAATCAGCCTTTCGCTCATTTTTAAATTTACAACAGATTAGAACTATTCGGAAACCGCCCGAATTTCTCAATGAGTTCATTGTAGCATAATGACTGAAAAATGTGAATCAGATTTATAGAAACACGTTTTTTCTATAAAAATAGCGTCATTTTTGCGTTTTTACATTTATAAAACGCTATATCTGGCGGGGAATAAAATTTATGAAAAACAGTTTTTGATTTTTTGACAAAAAAAATTCAAAAATATTTTTCTATTTTTATGTAAGATTTTAGAAAAAAGTCGTTCGCGTTTTTGAGTTTGCGCAATCATCAATTTTATCGAATGGTATTACACAGAACGGCGATTCATGTAGCCAATTTGTGTGTAAATAGTGGCAATCGCGCTTATAAACTCGATTGGAATCATGTCGCCGACGTTGCAACTAGCGTAAAGCGCACGCGCAAGCGGTCTATTTTCCACAACGGGAATTCCATTTTCATTAGCAATCGAACGAATCCGAAACGCAAGCGAATCCGCGCCTTTTGCCACAACTTGCGGTGCTTCTGCCGTCAGTTCATCGTATTTGAGCGCAACGGCAAAATGCGTCGGGTTTGCAATCACCACGTCGCTTTCTGAAACCATGCGTGGCATATTGCGTGAAAGCAAATCGCGTTGCGCCTGGTCCAAATGCGCCTTTACTTCTGGGTCGCCTTCGAGTTCTTTGTATTCTTGTTTCACTTCTTGCTTTGTCATTTTCATGCTTTCGAGGAATTGTTTTTTTTGAACAAAATAATCTCCGATTGCTATAAAAATGAACAAAATCGAGCAAGAAATGAGAATTTTCGCTGCACTCAAAGCGATTCTTCCCACGGCGAGCGAAATATCTTGAATAAAAAGAAATTGAAGAAAAATCTTTCTGTCCGCATTGATTATCGCGTAGGCGATTGCCGTAACAATCAAAACTTTAGAGAACGATTTGAGAACGTTGAACGCACCCTCAAATGAAAAAAGCGTTTTTTTGAGATATTGCCCAACTTTTGGAAGAATTTTTGAAAATTGCGGAACGATTGGTTTGACTGTAAAAATAAATCCACGATTTTGAACAAGATTCGCAAGAATTGCCGCAACAATTCCAGAAATCGCAAGCGGAAGCACCATTTTTGCAAGCGAGCGAGAAAACGAAATGTAAAAACTCCCGCCCGAAACGGACAACTCCGCGCTCCGCGTAAAATAAAAAATCATAAGTTCCGCGCAAGAGCGCAATACAAATCCGCCCAACGCAATCAACACAAGAACCGTAACGAGCATAACGAGCGACGACGCTAACTCGTTGCTTTTGGGAACGCGACCTTCTTCGTCCCGCGCCTTACGGAGTTTGTATTCGCTAGGGTCTTCAGTGCGCCCTTCGTCCTCTGCCGCAAACCACTGTAAATCAATATGCGAAAAATCCATCACGCGCCTCCTCTTGAAGCGGCAAAAAGCCTTCCGAGCGAGCGAAGTCCCGAAAGGAACGATTGCTCAAAAAATCGTATAAAGCCAAAGTTCGAGTCGCCCAAAAGCGTCCAAATCGTTAAAAATGAAAGCAAAATCATCACGGGAAATCCTTCGGACAACAAATTCATTTGCGGAGCGGCTTTTGAAAGAATGCCCATCGTAATTGAAACGAGCATGAGAGTTCCAACGAGTGGAAGCGCGATTAAAAATGCGTCGGCAAAAAGGCGCGTAAGACCCGCGAGCAAAAATTGAACGATTTTTTCACGAGAGGCAACGAGGGAAAGCGCATTCAAAGAATCAAAACTCGATTCAAGTCCATGCGAAAAAATCAACTGCGCCCAATCGTTGTGAAGAAAAACAAGCATTGCAATCAAATTGAAAAATTGCCCCATGAGCGGATTTTCGACTTGAGAAAGCGCGTCATACACTTCGCTTGCAGAAAATCCCATCTGAAACGAAAAAAACTGCCCCGCCGATGAAAACGCTGCAAATAAAATTGCGACAAAAAGTCCAAGAATAACGCCGATTGCGCCTTCTCCAACGAGGAGCAAAATGAACGAAAGAGAGATTCCGCCATTCGGCTCAAAAAAACGCACGTAAGACGAAAAATCAACGTGCGGAAACATCAAAAACGCGATGTACCCAGCAAACGCGACTTTTACGATTCTCGGAAAAGTTCGCGCGGCAAAAAACGGCATCGTCATAACAAGCGCAAAGCAACGGACGGCAACAAGAAGATACGTCGGGGCATCTTCTGCAATCTGCCCAAGCATCGAAACTGACGGCATAGACTACCGCGCAAGAAAAGGAATTTGCGAAAAAAGCGCGGTCGTGTACTCGCTCATCTGCGTAAACATGAGTCCGCTTAAAAGCGCGATTGCCAAAAGAATAACGACCATTTTTGGAAGAAACGTCAGCGTTTGCTCCTGAATCGACGTAACCGCCTGAAAAATTGCAACGATAAGACCGACAATCAACGCCGCTCCCAAAACGGGAGCGCACAGCCGAAGCACCATTCCAATTCCGCCACGCATGAGAACCATTATTGAATCTAATTCCATCGTTTTTTCCTCCCGCGTTTTTTAGCGCAACACCGAATTGAATAATTGCGTCGTCAAAAGTCCCCAGCCGTCAACAAGCACAAACAGCATTAACTTAAACGGCATGGAAATTTGAACAGGCGGCAACATCATCATGCCCATACTCATCAAAATCGAAGCGACAACCATATCGATTACGATGAACGGAACGTACAAATACACGCCAATTTTGAATGCAACGGTCAACTCGTTCAAAATGTAAGCAGGAACGAGAACATACGTGGGAACTTCCGAAAGATTTGCTGGACGCGGAAGTTTTGCCATTCGCATAAACTCTCCAATGTATTTGAGCCGATTTGACCGCGACATTTGCCCGTACATAAACGAGCGAAGCGGGGCTTCCGCCTCGCGATACGCTTGCTCCACCGTGATTTCCCCGTCCGAAAGCGGCTTAAAACTTTGAGAGTAAACGCGCTCAAAAGTCGGCCACATCACAAAAATCGTCATAAAAAGCGCGATTCCGTTCAAAACGGCAGTTGGAGGCACTTGCTGCAAAGAAAGTGCGCGTTTTATAAAATCAAGCACAATCGAAAACCGAAGAAAGCACGTTGTCAAAATCAAAATACTCGGAGCGAGCGTGAGAAGCGTCAAAATCACAAGAAGTTGAACGCTAAACGCAACTTGATTTCCAGTTGTTGGCTGCGTAATGCTCACGTCGATATTTGGAATGGACGGAAGATGCGATTCGCCAGCCATTTCCGTTCGTCCGTCTGGATTTCTAAAAGTTGACTGCGAGGAAACAGGAAAAGCACACAAAATCGAAGTCAAAAGGAAAAAAAATGCAATTTTTGAACGCAATCCTTTGAAAATTGTTCTGCTTTTCATTTTTCACACCTCCTCGCTTTGAGAATTATTCCTTGAATCAAATCGTTCTCGCTGCTTTTGAAGAGAAACCGCCGCGCTTTGCGCATTGGAAGAAAAAACATTTCCGTTTTTTGATGGCATGAACATTTCAAGAATGTCCGAAAACGAGCGCGGACGAACCGAGCGGTCGTTTTTGTCGGCATATAAATTCATCGAATCGACCAATTCTTTGTCATCGACTTCTGCCAATAGATTTATCGAGTTTTCCGTCACTCCCACAATATACGCTTTTCCAACAAGCGAAACGACTCGAACGCTCTTTCCCGCTCCAAGCGAAAGATGAGCGACTTGTCGCAAAAACGGGTCGTTTGATTGCGCTCCGCCTGCGGCATTTTTTTTGAGAAAAACAAAAACCGCGTAAACACAACCCACAACCACAACGAGAGCCACGAGCATTTTTACAAAAGTCATTATGGAAGATTGAGAACGATTTTGCTCACGAGAAGAATCAAGATTTTCTTCATTTTCCCAATCAAAAGATTCAGACGAGTCGGTAGCAACGGAAGAATCCGACGCAGAAGTGTCAGCAATGCTTTGTGCGCCAAGAGGAAGCGCAAAAAAAACAAGAAAAAGAGTGGCAAAAACCGCTCTAAAACAAAATCTCATAATTTCCCCACCCAAAAAAAATAAGCACCTGCGGAGCGATTCGCCAAAAATCAAACTGCCGCAGATGCCAAAAAAGTTAGTGCATATCGCTTACGCGCTCCATCGGAGAAAGGATTTCCGTAACGCGCACACCAAAGTTTTCATCGATGACCACGACTTCACCTTTGGCTATTGGCTTGTGATTTACAAGAATATCAACAGGTTCACCAGCGAGTTTGTCAAGTTCGATAATCGTTCCCTCGCCCATTCCAAGGATTTCCTTGATTTGTTTTTTAGTGCGTCCCAGTTCAACGGTCATCTCCATGAACACGTCCATGATAAGACCGATATTCCCTTGCTCGCCCGCAGGAACACCACCCATAAGCGAAGGATATTGAACAGACTGCACGTTTGGAGCACCGCCGGGCATACCCGCAAGCGGTTGCTGCATTGGCATTCCGCCCATCGGCATTCCCATCATAGGCTGCTGCATCATCGGCTGTCCCATTGTCATTCCTCCCATCATCGGCTGTCCCATTTGCGGAGTCGCCGCTTGCGCACTTGCTGCCGTATCCGCGCTTTTATTGCCACCGCCAAGAGCCGTCGCAATCGAATTTGCTGGGTCAGCGGCAATCGTTTCGTAAAGTTCGTAATTCGTACCGTCAAGCGAGAACGTATACGTTGTAAGAGCAAACGAACCGTCTGGAATACGAGCCATCGCTTTAGGAGTTTTTGTTGCATTTGGCGGGTCAGAGGCAAGACCTGGAATTTTTGCGCCGATGTTCGTGATTTCTGAACTCGTGATATTGCTCATAAGTTCAGAAATCATCGCTCCAACGTCGTCCGAGTAATCATCTGCGCTTGCGATTTTGTTTGCAAATTCAGACGAAATAAAGAAAGCGTGTTCGCCGCTCACACCCGCACTAAAATCGGTGTAAACGCAAACCGTTTCCTCCGAAAGTTTTGCAAGAAGTTGGTCTCTTCCCGTTGATTCAACCACCGCCGAAGCAATTTCAAACGACTGACCTGAAAGCCCGTTGAGGTTGTTAAGAGCCTTGTCCTTAACGCCGTCAAAAAAAGTCTGGAGTGTCGCAACGTCGATTTTCACATCGGAAGCGCCCATTCCGACACCGCCAAGCAGTGCGTTAATTTCGTCCTGCGAGATAGTACCTCCGACATCACTCATACGATTCATCTCCTTCTACTGACAATTCCTCAAATTCGTCGGAATCGCCGTGGTCTATTTTTTCAATAACTTGTACAGCCATCTTTTTTCCAACGGTACCTGGCTGACAATAAAATTTTTTCTGATTGCCAACGCTCAACGTGAGCGGGTCTCCGACTTTTGTGTTTGAAAGTCGCACGATGTCGCCAACTTGAAGCGAAAGCACGTCTCGAATCGGAAGATTTATGCTCCCGATTTCCGCCACAACGTCCATATCAACGTCGGAAAGTTTCTCCTTTATTGTGGCAAGATACTGCGTAGTGCTACTTCGCCGAACGGAACTAAACCAGAATTGACTTGAGAGTTTTGAAATAATCGGCTCAATCGTGAGGTACGGAATACAGAAATTCAACATTCCTTCCTCTTCGCCGACCGTCGTTTCAAGCGTAACAAGAACGACCATTTCCGTTGGCGGAACAATTTGAGCAAATTGAGGATTCGTTTCAATTTGCCCCAATCGCGGTCGAAGGTCGATAACTTGCGTCCACGCTTCGCGCATATTCGCAAGAATTCGCACGATTATACCTTCCATTACGGATTGCTCAATGTCCGTAAGGTCTCGTCCAGCCGCCTTTTTGTCCCCTTGTCCCGTGCCACCAAAAAGTCGGTCGATTATCGAAAACGTAATCGACGGGTCAATTTCAAGAATTGCGTTTCCTTTCAAAGGATCCATATTGATGACAGCAAGCGTCGTTGGAGTCGGAATTGAGCGTATAAATTCCTCGTAGGTCAACTGGTCAACCGATGCCACATGAACGTGAACGAGCGAGCGCAACTGCGCAGAAAGACTCGTGGTCGTAAGACGCGCAAACGTTTCGTGCATGATTGAAACGGTGCGGATTTGTTCTTTTGAGAACTTGTCCGGACGCTTGAAATCGTATATTTTGATTTTCCGGGTTTCTTTTTCCGGCTTAAAATCATCCAGAACGTCCGCCTGACCACCGCCATTGTTCATCGTATTGAGAAGCTGGTCAATTTCGTCCTGCGACAGAACCTCGTTCATGCCTGTTCCACCCTTCTATTTTTGTTATCTTTTGTGTTTTCTTGCCAAGATTTTTTCTCGAAAGAAAACACAAAAACCAATTTTTTTCGATTTTTTGATTTACTGCTCGATTACATCAAGTTGCATAAATCGCACATCTTTAATTTTTGAACCGCTCAAGATTCCGTCGTTTATTGCGTTACGAATCTCGATTTTCAAGTTTTCCTCGTCGTTTGGTTTCAACTCATTTTTTGATTTTTGAGAGAAAAAACGCCGCAAGAAATCTTTTAATTCCACGGTTCGCTGCGTGATTTCTGTTGAAGTCGCTTTGTCATCTTTTCTGTAGCCAAACACAACATCAACAACAACCGAAGCGGGCGTTGGGTCGTTCGTCTTTGTTCGGATTGAACCGAGCGACTGATACCAGTCAAGCACTTCGCGACTTTGAACGTACTCTTCTTGCACAGGAACGTTGCTCGTTCCAGTTTGATTTCCGCCCATGATATGGAACGTAATCACAACAATCGTTACAACAAGAATAAGTCCGCCAAGTCCGATTGCAACCCATTTCAAAAGCCCTGGAAGCAAAAGCCCTTTTCCGCCTTTCTGGGGAGATGCGCCCTCGCCTTCCATTGCATCATCTTCATCTGCCATTGTGTCCTCCCTGTCTTTGATTCAATTTTTGTTTTTTATTTTTGCTTCACTCTTGTTTTTTGAAAAATCACAAGCGAATCAAAAATGTCCGTCATCAAGAATTATTATGTCCACGCGACGGTTATAAGCCCGCCCTTCCGGCGTTTCGTTTGGACGCATTGGACGAGTGTCCGCGTACCCTGCAATGGAGAATTTTTTTTCCTCCACGCCAAAATCGGAAAGGTAGTGAAGAACATTTGCAGAACGAGCCGCCGAAAGTTCCCAGTTGGATTCAAATTTTCCAACAGAAACGGGCGTATTATCAGTATGTCCCTCTATTCTAAATCTTCGGTTTTTAAGGTTGTCATCTTGAAAAAATTTTGACAATTTTACGAGAACATCTCTCGTTTCGTTAATATCAAGTTCCGCGCTCCCCTCTTCAAAAAAAGAATCCGAAGCGAGCGTAATGACAAGACCTCGCTCATCGCTTGAAACCGTAATTTTTGAAGATTTAATTTCTGGAGCAAAAAGACTCACCGCCTTTTTCTTTACAAGACTCAACGATTTTCCTTTTTCGGTTGAAGGAAGCGAGGAAATCGTGTTTCCAAGGTCAGCGAGTTTTCCAGCCGCAAGCGATTGCCCGCCCGAAGCCGAATTAGAATCAACCGCGTCCGCAGGAATGTCGAGCGAAGCTTGCATTTGCGAAAGCGTCGTTATATCAACTTCCGTCGGGTCATACAGCATGACAAAGAAGCAGAGCATGAGCGTAATCATGTCGCCGTAAGTGCCTTGCCAGGCGGTTGACGGTTTTTCTGGTTCCTTCTTTTCTTTTTTTGCCATTTTGAACCTCTATACGCTTTCTGATTCTTTAATCCTTGACTAATTCAGCCTCAAGCGGAACGCGCCGTTTGGGGTCAAGATACGTCAGAAGTTTTTGCGCAAGAATTCGAGGGTTGTCGCCAGACTGAATCGAAAGAACGCCCTCCACAATCATCTCTTTTGCGTTTATTTCGTGAGCGTTTTGAGAAGCAAGTTTATTTGCAAATGGAGCGACGAGCCAGTTTGCAAGCATTGAACCGTACAACGTCGTAATCAAAGCGACAGCCATGTTTGGACCGAGCGACGATTTATCTTCCAAGTTGTTCAACATACCAATCAAACCGATAACCGTTCCCAACATTCCAAAACCAGGACCGTATCCTGCCCATGCGTTGATAACGCCAATCCATTCCATGTGCCGCGCTTCCGTTTGACTCATTTCGCTTTCCATAATGGCGCGAACAACGTTGCCGTCCGTACCGTCAACAACCATTTTAAGACCGTCGCGCATAAATTTGTCGTCAAGGTCGTTCAATTTGTCATCAAGAGCAAGCAACCCTTCGCGCCTAGCCGACTCGGAAAGTTGAACAAGAGAACGGATTTTATCCTCTTCCTTGTTGTCAAACGTTTTTAACGCCCGCCCCATGATTTTAAAAAGCCCAAGTGCCTGTTTGAGCGGCGCGACGATGAACAAAGCCGCATACGAACCGCCGACCGTAACGAACACAGACGGAATATCGATGATACCGCCGATAGAACCACCGGAAGTAACGACACCAAGACCGATAGCGACCGTACCGCCAACCAAACCAATTATTGTAGCTATGTCCATATTTTGCTCCTACTTGCTCCTAATATTTTTATATCTCAAGGGCATTGATGCCAATTCTCGTTCTATATGAAATTATGCGGTCAATGACTTCGTTTGGTTTGTCTTTAACCACGATTTTTTTGCCAGAGAAAAAAGAGATAGTCAAATCGGGATTCTGTTCCATACTTTCAATCATGTGTGGGTTTACCCAATACGTTGAACCGTCCAATTTTGTTACTGGAATCATTGCTCAATTTTCCCCTTGATTCGATTTCAAGTCAATAGCATTATTTAATAACTTCTATAATTGCTCTGAAAATAAAAATCGAATTCCCCGTGATAAAAATATCGGAATCGGTTCGATAATTTTTTATTAGATTCTCTCTTTTTTTATTGCGTTTTTTAATTGCCCTCGGTAGTTTTTAGGATAAACGAGTTTAGAATCTTCAATTTCAAAAATTCAAAAAAGGAGCAAAAAAATGAGCGCGAATATTTTAGTAGTCGAAGACGTGCCTGAAATGGCAGAATTGGTTTCGATGTATCTTGAAAAAGACGGCATGACCGTAAAAAAAGTGGAAAGCGCGGAAGAAGCACTTTCCGAAATCGAAAAATCTCTCCCCGACCTCGTTTTACTCGATTTGAACCTTCCAGGAATGAGCGGTTTTGATTTTTTGAAAAAATTCAGAACGGAATACAAACCAACGATTCCCATAATGATTGTGAGCGCACGCGACAGCGACGAAGATATAATCGACGCGCTCGGACTGGGAGCCGACGAATTTGTAACAAAACCGTTTAGCCCGCGCGTTCTTGTTGCAAAAGTGAACGCAAGTCTTAGAAGAAATAGCGAAGTTTCTGCGGCGGCTGAAGATTTTTTTGCGTTTGGTCCGTACAAATTGCTTTTGAACAGTTGCGTTCTCAAAAAAGGTGTGGAAAAAATCCAACTTTCTGCGCGAGAATACAAAGTCCTCGAATTTATGACAAAACACAAAGACGAACCGCTGACTCCAGAAAAAATTTACGCGAATGTATGGAAAAATGCCTTTGGAGACACAACGGCAGTCGCCGTGTATATTCAGCGTTTACGAAAAAAAATCGAAGAAGAGCCAGCAAATCCAAAATATCTCAAAACGATTTTTGGATTAGGCTATCAATTTTCAAGCGGAGAATAAAAAATGACAATCCGCACTCGACTCAAAGTGTTTCTCATTGCAGTTATTGCAGTTCCGCTTTTTTGCGTTCTGTTTCTTCCAGTGTATCATTTTGCCACACGCCCCGAACGAATGTTGATGAGCGGCTACAAACAATTCCGCCGTCTTGGAAAACTCCCCATGAGCAAGCGCGATATAGATGTTCTAAAGCAAGTTATGCGAACGCTCCCGCCTCGCGTTGAGTTTTTGTTGGTCGCAGACCACCGAGACATTCTTATGACGAATTTTCAAGAATTCAAAGACAAAAAAGAAATCGATGACGACACGCTTTTTGATTTTATGAACGAAACGAGTCAAACGTATTTTTATCAACTCGTTTCCCCGCCCCTTCTTGACGCAGAAGCAATGATTATAAGCCGAGTAAATCGCGATGACGCTCGCTCAAGACGAAAAAATGAAGCAAAAAAAATTATCGTCGTCATCGCTTTAATTTCGATTTTTGAAGCATTTGCAATCGCAATCGTCGTTTCGATTTCCCGCTCGATTTCCCGCTCAATTCTTTTTCTCGAAAAAAGCACGGAAAAAATCGCGCTCGGAGAACTCGACGTTTCAATCGTTCAAAACAATTCTGGAAAAGAAAACGAAATCTCGCACCTTTCGCAAAATCTTGACAAAATGCGACTCGCGCTAAAAGACAGCGAAGAACGGCGAGCAAAGTTTATCATGGGAATTAGCCACGACCTCCGAACTCCAATAGCCGTCATAAAGGGATATACGGACGCGGTAATGGACGGAATGTACGAATCGTTTGAAGAAATAAAAAAACCGATTGAAATCATCGCGTCAAAAACAGAGCAACTTGAAGCGATGGTCGAAACGCTCATCAATTCCGTGAAACTAAACAAAACCGACTGGCACGGCACATTGCAAAACCACGCGATTGCTCCGCTTTTAAGCAATTTTTGTGAAAGCGCGATTACGACTGGAAAAATTTTCAAGCGAAATATGGAAACGAGCGTACAAATCAGAGATGACCTTTTTTTGAAAATCGACCCGCTTTTAATTCAACGCGCACTTGAAAATATCCTTTCAAACGCAATTCGATATTCTTCGGACGGCGATTTGATACGAATACGCGCCTTTGAAGAAGACAAAAAACTCAAAATTCTCATAGAAGACACGGGAATGGGAATTGACAAAAAAGACATCGCCCATATTTTTGACATGTTTTACCGTGGCGACGGCGCACGGCGAGAAGGCGGCATTGGCATGGGATTGAACGTTGTAAAAACCGTTCTTGATATTCACGGCTGGCAAGTCGAAGTGAATTCCCAAAAAGGAGTTGGAACGACTTTTTTAATCACCGCAAAAATCGAGTAACGGGCGATTTTATTTTTGAGCGCGAAAAGACTTACAAAAGTTCTTCAAGAAATGCGTTCAAAAATAAAATTCCGTTTTTTGTAAGAAAAAATCGTTCGTCGCCTTTTTTTGAAATGCGGGCGGCGAGTGCGCGATTTTCCCACTTTTCAAACGTTTTTGAAAATACAATTCCTTCCGAGTTTTTTCTGTCCAAAATCGAAAAGCCGAATCGCGCAAAAAATTCAGTGCCAGAAACGCCAGACAAAAGGCGAAATCCCGTCATCAAAAATTCAAATTCCAGCGTTTTTTTGTCCAAAATCTCGATTTCTCTTGGGATTTTTTCAAAATCGCGCGGTTTTTGATTCCAAAAATCCACGTAAGACGCGACGTTTTTGACGTTTGTCCATCTAAAAGCCGAACATTTTTCAAAATCGTAGAGCGTTCCAGACGATGAAGTGCCCACGCCAACGTAATTTTTTTGAAGCCAATATGAAGAATTGTGTACGCTTTCAAAACCTTTTTTTGCAAAATTCGACACTTCGTATTGAAAAAATCCAAGTTTTTCGAGTTTTTCTCGTCCCAAAATCCAAAGCGAATCCGAATAATCTTCGTCAAACGGAATTTCATTGCGCTCGATTTTTTCAAAAAGTGGCGTTTCTTCGTAAATCGTAAGCGAGTAAAGCGAAACGTGATTTATTTTTGAAAATCTCGAAATCTCGTCAAATTGAAAAAGAAAATCGTCTTTTTTTTGAAATGGAAGCGAAGCGATAAAATCCACGGAAACACTCCCGCTCCATTTTTCTTCAAGAAGAGAAAGCGCGTTTAATCCCGTTTCCGCCGACGAAGTTCGTCCAACGGAAGAAAGAGCCTTGTCAGAAAGCGACTGAAGCCCTAACGAAATGCGGTTCACGCCCACGCGCTCCAAAACTAAAAGCAAATCCGCAGTCAAAGATTCTGGATTTGCCTCAAATGTGATTTCTGCATTTTTTTTGGGAGGCGCATTTGAAAAAATGTTCTCAAAAAGCATTTTTACAAAATCGGGCGGAAGCACGCTCGGAGTTCCGCCGCCAATGTAAACCGAAGACCACTTTTTTATTCCAAATTGAGAACGATAAAACGCAATTTCAGAATAAACTGCGGAAATGTAAGACGCAAAATCCGTCCAATTTTTGCGTGGCAAACTGAAAAAATCGCAATACGCGCATTTTGATGAGCAAAACGGAATGTGAACGTAAAGCGAAGCATCCACGGGTCAAAAAATGCGAATTTTTCCAAACGGAAAATATTGCAAAACGACTTTTCCTCGAATCGCGTGTTTTTTTACCGCGCCCCAAAGCCGCGAATCGGCACATTCCATTCGGTTGTCGCCAAGAAGATAATATTCGCCTTCCCCGATTTCGATTTGATGCGTTCCGCTTTTTGCGCCAAGATTTATGTCCCAATTCGTTGGAGCGGAAAAAATCTGCACGTCGTATTTTTTGTCAACGACTTCAAACTCCGTCAAAAAATGACTTTCTCCGCGCGGTTTTATATAAACAACGTATTTATCTATATAAATGGTATCCCCTGGCATACCAATTACGCGACGAAGCATTGGGCGCATTCCGTCGTCAAACGGACACCATTTTTTGAGCGTAAAAAACAAGAAAAAACCGTTTACGATTTTTTTTACGCTCGACAGTTCGTCGCGCTGATTTTGAACCAAAACAACGTCTCCGCGAACGGGCGTTTTCAAAAGCGGAAAAACAAATTCAACGTTTCCTGCCGAAATATCTGGAGCCATAGAATTTGAGCGACTCACAACGGGATACGCTACAAAAGTCATAAAAATCGTTATCGAAAAAGCGCACAAAATCAAAATTCCAAGGATAATTTTGACGCGACGGCGCAATTCTTGCCGCATTTTGTAAGAAATCGCATAAATATTTGTGTCCATAATTCACATAATACCGAGCGAGAATCGAACAGACAAGGGCATTTTTTTGTGGATTTTTGATACACCTTGCGTTCTCCGACTTTTAGACTTATACTTTTCTATTATGGAAAATGTAAAAGTAATTTCCGTAAACAAAAGAGCGAGATTCGATTATTTTATTGAAGAATCTATTGAATGTGGAATCGCTTTGGAAGGAACGGAAGTAAAAAGCGTAAAAAACGGTTCGATTTCGCTTGCAGATTCGTTTGCAGAGATTTCGGGCGGAGAAGTTTGGGTCAGAAATTTCCATATTTCAGAATATTCGTATTCGTCTGTTTTTAATCATGCGCCCGACAGAAAAAAGAAACTCCTTTTGCACCGCGAAGAAATCAAACGCCTTTCAAGAAAAACCGAAGAAAAAGGCTACACGCTCATTCCGCTCGACGTGCATTTGAAAAAAGGTCGCGCAAAAATTCAACTCGGATTATGCAAAGGAAAAAAATTGTACGACAAGCGAGAAACGATAAAAAAACGCGATGTAAACCGCGAAATTGCGCGCGAATTTCGCGCCTCGATTTAGAAAATCGGCAAAATGAAGAGGATGTTTGTCGTGACGCACGTTTCAAATTTGATTGTACCTGCGATACTCTCTACGGCTGTTGCTTCTCCCATTGCTGCGGAGCAACTTGCAATCGATTATTACGGCGTTGTTGCAGAATCAACTCTGGACGGAACGGAACTCAATATGCTCAAAATGGCGCAAGATATTTTCTTCACGCAATTAAAGTCAATCGATTCCATTACCGTTTCCGACAAACGTCCAGACTCGTCAAAAACGTCGCTTTCGATTCCTGATTTTCAAGGTTCTTCCGTGGCTTTTTACGCAGAAATCGGGGAAAATGTGAGCGAAAACGGAAAAACCTGGACGTGCCGATTTAGCGCGTTTGACCCTTCCGACGAAATCACTCATTCAAAAACGGAAACGTATGATTCGTATTACAAAATTCTCTCTGGCGCAAAAAGCGCGATAGAAAGCGTCATCTCGGATTTCAAAAAAGACGAAAACGAGAAAAAAGCGGTCGTTGTTGCAAAAACGGAAAGCCCGCGAACGTTTGATGGCAATATCGACATTGAGTCGCTTGCTGGCACCTGGAGCGGAGAGCCGTTTACGGATAAAATTTTGATTTTGAGGGGCGGACGAGGCTTTATCATTTTCAAAAATGGAGCCACGATGAACATAAAAATCTCTGCAAAAAAAATAGATTCGCGCGGAAACGTGTCTGAAATCGAAGTTCGACAAATCGGAAAATCGAATGCGTCATTTTTTCCAGAACTTCCACGGCAAACGGCATTAAATCTTGCGGCAACCGCTTCTCCAATCGTGTGGAATTTTACGATTCGCGCGGGAGAATTGTACGGAACAAAGCGCACGATTATCCCTGCGACAAACGCTCTGGGCGCAGAAGAAGGAACGGTTGTTTCAACCTGGTCAAAAAAATAGAAAACCAATTCTCCAAATTCGATTTTAGATTTTTATACTTTTACGACTCCCTCGCGGATAACCGTTACGCCACTGCCTTTTTCAATTCGCACAATTGTGGACGGAATCGAGTTTTTTTTCTCGCCTCCGTCAACAACAAGTGCAAGCGAAGGAAAGTCCGATTCGATTTTTTTTGCCGAAGTTATGATTTCTCCGCCACTTTTGTTCGCGCTCGTTGAATATATGGGAGAGCCGACCATTTTGATTACGGAAAGAAGCCACTCGTCGCGCGGATAGCGAAAAGCCGTTGTGCAAAACGGATTTTCAGCCGTTGGCGTTCTTACGATTATGGTAAGCGCATTTGGTAAAAGAGAAAGGATTTTTTCTGGAATGCTATCTGGCGTTCTGCTCGTTATATCAAAAACGGACGAAACGAGTTGAATAAACGGCTTTTCTCGCGCATTTTGGGAAGAACTTTTTAGAAGTTTTATTTTTTTTGCCGCATCCATTTCTCCGCCAACGATTCCAGAAAAGCCGTAAACAGTATCGGTCGGAAGAGCGCAAACTTCGCCACGTTTCATCAAACGGGAAGCGAGTTTTGCGCCATTTTCATCACGAGCGCACAGCACTGCTTGAATCCTTAGAATGTCGATGACGCAACGAACGCAACGCAACGACTTTTTGTTTTATGTCTTCAAGATACAAATACGAATAGACGACAAAAAACACCAAAAATCCTGTAAATTTGCAAAACCATTCAGGAATATAAAACGGTTCTGTGATTTTGAGAACTGCTCCCGTATCGAAATTTTCGACTTCGGAAGAAACAAGCCCGTTTATTTTTAGGAGTTTTTCGCCTTGCGCCACATAGCCAATTTTTCTTGCAAAAGCCGCGATTACATCTGGGTCTTTTTTGAGAGCCGCGTACTCCAATTCGAGGCTATTCGTTATTCTCTGAATTTCTTCGGCTCGTGCGCTAAGAGCGCGTTTTTGCTCAAAAAGTTGCCCGTCAGCAACGATTCCGTCGCGTCCAAACGTAAGCGAAACAAGCGCGTACACAAAAGTTCCCGCAAGTATCGCTATCAAAGTCCTAAACATTTTCGCCATGAAAAACATATCGGCAAAATCAAAAAAAATCTCAACGCAAGTCGCAATTTTCGGTCTTTTGCTATCCGTCCAAATGTGGTAAAATGGTTACAGTTCCGCGTTGAAAAAACCGATAAGAGAGAAAAAAGCGGTTCTGCATTTATGCGGACGACTCAAAAAAATTCCATTTTTGCCCTTAGCCTTCCAAAAATGATTTTTGGATTTTTCTAAAATGTGCGAAAAAAAACGGAAAAGGGAACAAAAAGAAAATCGAAAAAATAGAGAGGAAAAGATGAGCGATTCAGAAAAGACAAACGAACTCGATAGCTACGGAGTATGGGTCAAAAAGCCGCCAAGAACCGTAAGTTCGGAGAGCGAGTCTGACGAGTCGATTCCCGACTTTTCGGGTCTTGTTGACGGAGAAGATGAAAATTCCGAACCGCTGGATTTTGGAGAAGCGCAGTCTTCACAGGATTTTTCTGAACAAAATCAAAAAAATATCGAAAACTCCTCAAACGATTCATCAGATAATGCAATGGAAGAAGTTTCGCTTGACGAATTTGGTTTTAGTAACGACGACGATTCTGAAAGTGCCGACGATTCAACCGAAGGCGCGGAAAACTCAGAAGAAACAGATTCGTCAGGCGACTCCGACATTGTAATCACAGACGCGCCGAGCGTCGCAGATGACGGCGACGGACCGATAGACATTGACCTTTCGTTTGACGATTCTGACGAAAATCAAGGATTGAACAATCAAGGATTGAACAATCAAGGATTGAACGCGGATGATAAAAATGACGACGGAACGGAAAGCATCGATTTGAGCGAATTTGGGTTCAGCGACACCTCCGAGGATTCTTCGGAAGACGCAACAGAAGTGCGCGTGAACGATGACGGAACAGAAAACGTTGATTTGAGCGAGTTTGGATTTGACGACAGCGCGGAAGAAACGAGCGAAGACGAAAATCTAAAAAACGATTCTGAAAAAGAATCAAGCGAAAAAAACGACGACGGAACGGAAAACGTCGATTTGAGCGAATTTGGGTTCAGCGATGACGAAGATTCGTCTGAAAAAACCGAGGCGGTGGATTCGAGCGAAAACGTCCGAATGACCGTTATCGCAGACGACGACCTTGAAGATTCAGATTCTTCAATAGAAGAAACGAACGAAACGGCGCAAGAATCGGCAGAAAATGAGGACATTTCCGTTTCTGAAAATGAAAGTGCGGAAAGTGGCGATGACGACTTTGACATCGACAACATTTTGAATTCTGTGGAAGACGAAAACGGAAACACCGTAAGTCTTGGAGACAGCGATTCAAATGAACCAGATGTTTCTGATATTCCTGATGTTATCGACAATTCTGATGCGGATATTCCAGACCGAGTTTCTTTGTCAGAAATCGAAGAAAACGAAATCACCGAACCCGACGTTTCGCTCAACGAACCAGATTTGAGCGAAAGCAGCGAAGATTTTGACGCAGAAACGGTTGCGCGTGATATTCCAGATACGTTTGACGAGGAAACAGCTTCTCTCATGGACGACGATGAGGCAAAATTCGACGAATCGTTTGACAAAACGGAGGAAGCAGCCGAAGAGTCGAGCGCAAGCGAGGAAATCTCGAACGAAGAATCTCAAGAAAATCAACAAACTACTCAAACAGAAGAAATCGCACAGGCACCAGAAACAAGGCAGGACGACATGACAGCAGAAACAAATTCTATTCTGAGCCAAATCGTAAATCAACTTTCATCTTTGAGAAACGAATTTTCGTCGCTCAAACAAGACGTGGAAACAATAAAATCACATCAAGCAGAAAGCGCGAGCAAAACTCTTCCTCAAGAATCGCAAAGCGACGAAGAGCCGACGGAAAATGCGAGTGGCGGTTTCTTTGACGACGATGAAGACGACACGATTTCTCTTTCGGGCG
>ERZ842401.1987-NODE-1987-length-27971-cov-38.437312_pt1 | contig 27971 bp, 24 predicted proteins | sample MGYA00521270_ERZ842401 | MGnify/ENA primary metagenome ERZ842401 (study PRJEB31892, sample SAMEA3878208) | bioreactor metagenome | biome: Moose rumen | place: Sweden | collected 2011-10 | study: EMG produced TPA metagenomics assembly of the PRJEB12797 data set... | reverse complement strand
TAACAATCTTTGTCTTTCCTGCCATAGCAGCGTGAACAGCGTTGTTGCCAAGACGCTCGCAATAAAGTGAGTCGTTAGCTGTGGTAACCGCCGCACGCACCTGATAGCCCGGGTCGATGTACTTCAAGTTGATGTGAATATCCTTTGCTGCAAAGTATTCGGTAATCTTGTCGCGAAGATACACGCCGATGTCCGCCAATTTCTTGTTGCCAGAAGCGTCGGTTTGGTCTGTGGTAACAAGCAAATCTTGCCCCGCACCTTCTGCAACGATGATAACCGCGTGATGTCGCTTTTCAAGGCGTTTTTCAAGCGCAGCCAAGAACCCGTTTGGTCCGTCAAGGTCGAACGGCACTTCAGGAATCAAGCAGAAATTCGCTTCGTGGCTTGCAAGCGCGGTTGCGGTTGCAATGAAGCCCGATTCACGTCCCATCAACTTCACCAAGCCGATACCATTAATCTGCGAAATCGCTTCCATGTGGATAGAAGCAACAGCTTCGGTCGCCTTCTGCACGGCAGTTTCAAAACCGAACGAGCGGTCAATAAACTCAAGGTCGTTGTCAACGGTCTTCGGGATTCCCACAACCGCAACTTTCAGCCCGCGCTTCTCGATTTCACGCGCGATGTCAAGAGAACCGCGCTGGGTACCGTCGCCGCCGATGATAAACATCATATTGATATTGAGCGATTCAATGCAATCAACAATATCAGAAACGCGATTTCCGCCGCCGCGAGAAGTGCCGAGGAATGAACCTCCGATTTTGTGAATTGTATCAACATTTGTCGGGTTCAAATCGATTGTGTCAAAATTCTGGTCAGAGAAAAATCCCTTGTATCCAAACTGGAATCCTTTAATGCGGTGCACACCATAACGATTCCACAAGCAGCGAACAACAGCACGGATAACATCGTTTAAGCCCGGGCACAAACCGCCGCATGTACAAATACCAGCAGTAACGTGAGATGGATTGAAATATATAAACTCCCGCGGACCTGCTTTCTGCATAAGATTGCTCTTATCGTCCTTGTCTGGCTCTGCGTCGCCGTAAATATTAACGTGATAACGCACAAAAGAGTCGTCCTTAACGTAGCTTGCACGGAAATCGCCGTGCTCGCGTGAAAGCTTGATTGGAGAAGGAACTTTACACGGTCCCAAATCGTCCACGGAAAAATCAAATTCAGACATAGCTAACCTCGCAATGTATGTTTAATGCAAATTCTATACCCTATATTGCAAAAAATCTAGTATTATATTGGATTTTTATGAATATTTTTTGTTATCTCTGATAAAAATATTCGCTTTTTCTTTTTTCTCAAAAAAAGCTCCGCTGTAACATTGCAACGGAGCTTTTGAAAGAATCAAAACTCAAAAATCAAGTGTTGAATTGGTCGATTTCCTCTCCGATTTGCGAAATTGAATCACGAACCTCACCCGAAATATTGGAAAGCGCCGCGCCTGTTTCGTTAATGTCCTGTGCACCCACGCCCATTTCTCGCATACTTTCCTTGATAACCAAGGTCGCATCTTGCAAATTTTGGATTTCGCCCAAAATCATCTTATTGCCTTCAGCCATCTCTTTTGAAGCCGTGCGAACTTCAAGCGTACTGTCATTCATCATCTTCAACACATCGACAATCTGGTGGCTTCCTTCCTGCTGCTCTTCCATCGCCGCTTTTATCTGGCGCACGAGTTCGTCAGTAGAATCAATCATCGAGCTCACTTCGTCAAAACTCTTGCTTGAACTTTGAGAAGCAGAAACAACCGCCTCAATCGTTGCTTCGATTTTCTTCAATTCCGCACCGATTTTCTTTGACTGCTCGCTTGAGTTTTCGGACAATTTTCGGATTTCATCAGAAACCACCGAGAATCCGCGTCCAGCCTCGCCTGCATGAGCCGCCTCAATAGCCGCGTTCATAGCCAAAAGGTTCGTCTGGCTTGCCACGCTCGCAATCGCCTTATTGGCTTCCTGCAACGTTTTGGATTGCTCTGCAACTTGGTTGATAGCCTGTGCAACGTGTTTTTGCTTTTCAACACCGACCGACGCATTTTTGGAAAGTGTATCGAACGATTCAGCCATTTTTTCTACGCTCTGGTTGACGCTCGTAATATTTCCAATCATCTCTTCAACCGCTGCCGAAGCCTGTGACACGCCGTCAGACTGGTTTTCAATCATTTTTTCAAGCGAATTGATATTCTCCGAGATTTCCGCCACCGCCGCAGAAGTCTGGCTTACCGCGTCCGCCTGCGAGTTCACCTGCGAACTGACGCTGTTAATGTTTTCAAGGATTTCCGTAATTGCCGATGCGGTGCTATGGATATTGCCCTGCAGGTCGCTTTCAACATTTGTAAGATTGTCTTTTGAATTTTTGATTTGCGAAACAATACCCTGCAATTTTTCCACGAATAAATTGAAGCCTTTGACCAAAGAACCAACTTCATCGTGATTTGAAACACTGATTCTCTGCGTCAAATCCGCCTTTCCGCTTGCAATGCCGTTAATAATTCCGTCAACCACAGAAATCGGCTTGACAATAGCATGTGCAATCAACAGCGCAATCAACAGCGAAGCCACAACAGCAACCACCGCAAATATCACAACCATAATGACATTATGAATCAGCGGTTCAAAGATTTCCGACGCAGGTCCAACAGTAACAAGCGTCCAGCCGCTTTCTTCAGAAATATTGCGCGCTGCAAAATATTTTCCGCCACCCGCGTTGATGTTTACAAAAACAGAATCCGCAGAAAACTGCGAGCGATATTTATCAAAAGCAGGATTTTCCTTGAAGAAGTTATCTTTTCCGATTTTCGCCGCATCATTGTGCGTGATATAATTGCCCTCGCGGTCAAGAAGGAAGGTTTGTCCGCTTTTTGTCAAGCGAATCACCTGAATCATCTCGGTAAAATCAGCAAGGCTTACGTCAATGCCGATAACGCCGATAAACTCGCCGCCACGGATTGCTTTTCGCGCAATCGTCGTAACCATTGAATTCGTTACGAGGTCAAGATACGGAGCAGAAACGTCGAATGTTACCGCGTTGCGTCCTGCTTTGAACCACGCGCGCGTAGACTGGTCATAATCTGCCGGCGGCTGCCAATGGTCATTCGCCCAAAAAAATCCGCCGTCTTTTACAGGAGTTGTTCCCGAAAAGTAAAGCTGGGAAAACACGGTTTCGCCCTGTAATGTATGTGCAAACATTTTTTCTATATTCTCGCGATTAAGCTCTTGTGTTGCAATAAAATGAGCCACATCTGCGGTTATCATTTCAGGTTTTCGCAAAAAATGATTTATTTGCATTTGAGCCGTCGAAATTTGACCGTCTGCAATATCCTCGATGTTGTCGCTCATACTGTTGACTTGCACAATCATAACAGGCACAGATACAACAATAACTGCAAAAACAACCATCGCAATATTGCTCAGTATCAATTTTTGTTTGATTTTCATAGAAACCTCTTAAAAAAAACGCTATCTCTTATTCTAACAGATTTCGGCAAATTTTCAATCTCAATTTATGTAACTTCTTAATGAAAGACAGCAAAAAATCGCTGTCTTTCTCAATGCTTATTTATCTATTGTAGATGCGGGGGGGGGGGGCAAAGTTTTTTGCAGAAACACCTGCCGTTTGAAGTTTTCCGCCACTGCTGCTTAAAAAGCACGCATCAGGATTTTCCTTTTTTGTCAACGCGGCACGGTTCAAGTAATGCAAAATGCAGAACAACCCTGCCACCACGAGCCACACAGCGCACTGCAATATCGCCGCAACCGCCGTGCTGAACAAGAGCGATACACATACCACAGTGCACAAAAGCGCCTGCACCGCCAACAACAAAACCAAAATCTGCACCGAAGAAAGCCCAAGATTCATCAATTTGTGGTGCAAATGCGCGCGGTCAGGAGAGAAGAAACTGCGGTGCTCGCGTTTGCGGCGAATCATCGCCGTTACGGTATCAAGCACAGGAATGCAGGTCAACAGAACCATTGAAAACGCCTTGTTTATCTCAAACGACGAACCAGAGCGATACAAGGGAAGCGCGGCAATCATAAAGCCCAAAAACTGGCTTCCGCCGTCGCCCATAAAAATCGAGGCTTTCGGTTTGTTGTAGAGCAAAAAACCGCCCAAACCGCCCGCAATGATAAAGCAAAAAGCCGCAAGCGTGGGACTCGGGTGCACATAAATCACGCCGAGCGCGCAGAAAATCAGTGCGGAAAGCCCGCCGCAAAGTCCGTCCACGCCGTCGATGAGGTTGAATGCGTTAATCAATCCCGCAATCCACAAAAACGTCAGCGCGTAACTCACAGGCACAGGCAAAATAAAATCGCCGAGCGTGTAAAACCGCTTTCCGCTGAAAAGCATAAGCACTGTCGCGATAATTTGAACGAGGAGTTTTTTGCGGGGGGATAAATCTTTGAAATCATCGACAACGCCGAATATAAAAATCAGCGCGCCACCGATAACGAGCGGCATATACTCAAGCGGTCGGCTTTCGGGATAATTGGCGCAAAAAAACACCGCCGCCACAAAAATCGCGGGAACAAAGCCCACCGCGCCGAGTCTCGGAATAAATCCTTTGTGGATTTTTCGTTCGTTTGTACTATCATACCAGCCGAATTTTTTGCACGCACAGATAATCAGAGGAATCAACGCGGCTGATAGAGCAAAACTTACTATAACAGAAAATAATATGATATTTTGCAAAGCGACACTCCTAGGCAATTATTGTAATACTATGCGCAATAAATTTCTATTGAATTTCAGGAAATTTTGTAACAAATTTTTAATAAATCTCCAAAATCGCTATTTCTCGTTCTGAATTTTTTTCGTGTCATTCTGAGTGTTTGATACGGCAATCTTTTGGTGAAAAATAGGCAGAAAATGCTCAAAAATATGCAATCTTTTATCAAAGTTATCTGTCTTTTGTTTCGGAAAAGATAACTTTTGACAAAAATCACTGAAATTATGCGTGGAATTGATGAAAATATGCTTCGGTTGTGTGGATTTTTGTCTTTTTTATCTGTTTTTTTATAAAAGTTATCTTCCCCAAGTGGTAAGTTACCTTTCCGAGCACTTGGGAAAGATGTCTTTTGCGTTAAGAAACATACCTTATGCTTTGAAAAAGATGTCTTTTATCATAAGAAAGATGTCTTTGCGCTTGAGAAAGACATCTTATGTGTTCGGAAAGATGAAAAAACGTTATTCCTTGCCAGCGGAATAGACCGACGAGCCGCCCACGAAGTATTTTGACAGGCAAATGAACAGCGTAAATATCGGAACGCTGGCAATCACGGCAACCGCCATCATAACGCCTTCGTCGCTGTATTTTTCGGCGGCGAATTTGACGATGTACGCGGGGATTGTCTTCATCTGTTCGCTTTGGGCAACGAGGAGCGGCCACAAAAGATTGTCCCACTGCTGTCTGAACGTGAGTACCGCGAGAGTCGCCAGCGCAGGCGTGCAGTTTTTGAATACGATACGGAAAAAGATTTGGATTTCGCTTGCACCGTCGATTCGAGCCGCGTCGAGCATATCTTCGGGGAACGTGATGATGTACTGGCGCATTTGGAAGACGGCAAACGCATTCACCATAAACGGCACGATAAGTCCCGCGTAGGTGTTTTGCATATGTAGTTTCATCACGACCATATACATCGGCACCATTATTGTTTCAAACGGAATCATCATCGTTGCCATAATCGCAAGGAAGACAACGTTGCGCCCGCGAAAGCGATATTTTGCCAACCCGAAGCCAACCATCGAGGCGAGCAAAATGGTTGTGGTGGTAACGGCAATGGCGACGATAAGGCTGTTTACGATATTTCTGAGATAGATAAAGCTCTTGTCATTGCCCGCGATGGCGTTGTAGAAATTCTGGAAATGCACGGGATTGGGAATCCAGCGATACGGCATTTTCATAATGTCGATTGCGCGCATAAACGACGCGGTGAGCATAAACAAAAGCGGTATCACCGTGAGAAAACAGCTGAAAATCAAAAAGACGAAAACGGCTTTGTCCGCAATGTATGTTTTGGTGTCAGTTTTCATAAAAAGCTCCTTGCAGAAAAATCAATACGATACATCGTCGCTCTTTGAGAAGCGGAACTGAATGCAGGTGAGCGCGAGCATAATCAAGAACAGGATAATGCTCATCACGCTTGCTTTGCTTATGGCAAGGTCGCGCATTGCGGTATTGTAGATGTTGAGCGTGATGACGTTTATCGGAGCAAGCGGCGCGCCCGACTGCGTAAACATATACTGCGTGGAAAACGTTTTAATGCACTGAATCATCGCCATAATCGACACCATAACGACCGTCGGTTTTAAAAGCGGCACGGTGATAAGCCAAAACTGCTGCATTTTGCTTGCGCCGTCAATCGTGGCGGCTTCGTAGACGGAATTCGGGATTTTTCCGATGCCCGTGATGTACAAAATGGTAAAATAGCCGACGTATTTCCAAAAATAAATGATTATCGTGGAAAGCCGCACCATTTTTGAATCCGAAAGCCAACGGAAATCCACGCCCGACTGTCCCGAAATCGTGTTGAAAATCTGGTTCATCAAACCGCGCGGGTCGAGCAAAATCATCCAGATGAGCGCGATAACCACCGACGAAAGCACCGCCGGCGAATACAACACCATTTGATACGCCCGCTTACCTTTGTTTCGCGACGTAATGAGCGCGGCAAGCAAAAGGCAGACGACCACGAGCGGAATAAAGCAGCCGAGCGTAAAAATCGCGGTCGCTTTCATCGAATTCCAAAAATCAGGGCTTGAGAGGATTTTTATATAATTCGTCAAACCCACAAACGCTGGCTTTTTGAGCGACAGCAGTTTTTTGTTATATAAACTCGTGATAATCGCGTTGATAATCGGAAAAAACGAAAAGAGCGAGAAAAACACAATTCCCGGAAGCGTGAAAAACCAGCCCCAGCGCGCTTTTTTCTGCTCAAACGATAATTTTTTCTTTGCAGACATTTTTTTTCTCCACACAAAATTGTTGATGAGGTTTCACTGTATGCTGTCATTTTTCATTGAGATGACAGCATACGTGCAATGCGAGATTTAATCCTCGTCGATGACCGCCTGCACGTTCTTTCGGAGGTCGGCAAGCGCAGATTCGGGAGACACGCCCGAAAGCATAACGGATTCCACCGCGTTTTTCAAAAGCGAATCGATTTTGGGGGAATTTTCGTCGTAATAGACCACGGAGCCTGCTTCGAGGTCTTTTTTGAACACATCGGAATACGGCATATTTTTGAACGTGTCTGATTCAAACAACTCTTTCGTCGGCTGAACGATTGCGACTTCTTTGAGATAATCCTCGCTGTGAGAAAGCATAAAGCCGAGCAATTTCCACGCCGCCTGAATCTGCGCGGGAGATTTTTGCGCGTTGACCATATAATAATGTCCGTAATAATGACACGGCACATTTTTTGTCGCGCCCGCCCACTGCGGATACGGAATCACGCACCAATCATCGCTGTTGAAAAAATCGGGGTTTGCGAACGCCATACGCTGTTCCTGATACAAGCCGCTGAGCGACATCGCAATTTCGTCGTAATTGTTGTCGAAGATTTTGCGCGCGGCGGTGTACGTCGGAGAGCCCAAATTTTTCCCCGCAGGACTAAAATCGCGCATATATTCCAGCGCCTTGAGCCACGCCTCATCGCCCACAATCGCCTTTTTGCCGTCCTCGCTGATTAAACGCCCACCGAGCTGCTCCACCATCGGCATCCAGCTGATAAGATAATACGGATAGCGGAAATCAAAACCGCGGCGCGTGATAATTTCGCCGTCGTGCTTGGCAATTTTCTCGCTCACCGCCATAACGTCTTCCCACGTTTTCGGTGCGTCTTTTTCGCTGTCAAGACCTGCGTCTCGGAAAATCTTTTTATTGAGATACACACACCAGTTCGTCAACTCGAGCGGCAATCCGTAGATTTTGCCGTCCATCTTCACCGGGTCAAGCATTTTGCTCATATACGCATCTTCCAGCGCCTTTTGGTCCTTAAAGCCCGCTGCCACCGCGTCTACAGGCGCAACTCGCCCGTTCACCACAAACGGATATTCGTCGTTGATTTCGATGTTAAAAATGTCAGGTCCTTCGTTTGCCGCAAAGCCCGCCACCAAAATATCCTTGATTTTTCCCGACGGATAGGTAACATAATTCACGGTAATATTCGGATTGTCTTTTTGGAACTCGCGAATGAGTCGCTGTTCCAGCTCTGTACGGTTTTGGTCTTCGTGCGTCCAAATCGTGAGGTCCACAGGCGCATTTGGGTTCACGCTCGCCTGTTTTTCGCCGCCACAACCCGCCAGAGAAGCCAGCAGCAGCGAGAACGCCACGGTAAAAATGCTTTTTGTAACTTTCATAATGTCCTCCGCGTAATAAACATATCTACAGGATAAATCAGATTGCGCAAAGAACAACGCGAGAAAACTGAACAAATGTAGAAAATTCTCCACCGCTTCAAAAATTTTTCTGACGGTGTTTTTTTAGAATGCAGTCAAAAACAATAGACCTGTTCGATAACTTTTTTGTTGCGAGGGAGATTTTTTGAGAAATATGGGGAAAAACAGTTGCTGTTGAGCTGTTTTGGCAAGAAAATGAGCTTAACATATTTAATTTTTCAATACTTTTTTAAGAAAATGAACTTAACCTATTTAGGTTTTCAACACTTTTTTAAGAAAGCAGGGCTAACCTATTTAGGTTTTAAATATTTTTTTAAGAAAATAGGACTAACCTAAATAGTTTTTCAATATTTTTTTAAGAAAGTGGCGAAACAACAGTTTGAACATTTCTTTGAATAGACTTATTGCTATATAGATTTTTGTCATTAAACTTGTTCGATATTCTTTTTCGTGTTATTTTTGCGCATTATAGCCGATACATTGTGTATAAAAATCTCCTTCGCTCCCCATCGTGTTTCCGCTCCTTGTTTTTCGGTGGGGAGCGTTTTTTTGCCCAATGCGGCTTTCCTGCTTGAGAAAATTGCGCGCAATCGGCATAATTGCGATATGAAATCGCTTCCCAAATCAAATATTGCACTGTTTTTTTCGTATTTTAAGCCGCACAAAACGCTGTTTATCGCAGATATGATATGCGCTCTGTTTGTCGCCGCCGTCGATGTGGCATTCCCCGTCGTGTCGCGCTGGACAATCAACACGCTGTTGCCGCGCTATCAATCCGCGCCCGAAAAAACGCTCGCCGCATTTACCGCGGTCATCGCCGTCTGCACGCTCGCCTACATTCTTCACACGCTTGCAAACGTGTTTGTCACCTATTTTGGACACATGTTCGGTGTGCACGTGGAAACCGATATGCGCCGCGACGTGTTTTGCCATATTCAAAACCAAAGTTTCGCGTTTTTTGACTCGCACCGCACCGGAAAAATTATGAGCCGCATCACCACAGACTTATTTGAAATCAGCGAAATGGCGCACCACGGACCCGAAGACCTGTTTATCTCCGTCCTCACGCTCATCGGTTCGTTCGTGATAATGCTGTCGGTGCGCTGGCAACTCGCGCTTATCATTTTCATCGTGTTTCCCGCGCTCCTTGCCGCAATGCTGTTTTCCCGAAAAGCGATGATAGACACCAGCCGCCGCGTAAAAGGCGTAACCGCCGAAATCAACAGCGACATCGAAAGCGCGATTTCGGGCGTGCGCACCACCAAAGCATTCACAAACGAACGCTTTGAGCAGGAACGATTTGAACAAAGCAATCAGCGTTTTTTTACGGCAAAATCGCAGTATTATCGCGCGATGGCGGTTTTTTTGAGCCGCAAAGATTTCTTGTCGAGCATTATGGGCGTCGTCGTGCTTGGTGCGGGCGGTTATTTTGTGATGAAAGGCGAAATGACGCTCGGCGACCTCATTGCAGCAAATCTGTTCGTTACGGCATTTTTGCAGCCCGTAAAGCGACTGACTGGCTTAGTCGAGCAATTTTCGGTGGGAATCGCAGGATTTTCGCGATTCGCCGAAATTATGCGAAGCGACCACAGCACCGCCGAAAGCGAAAATGCCCGCGACATTGAGCACGTCAAAGGCGACATCGCATTTTGCGCCGTGGATTTTTCGTATGTGTCGGGCATTCCCGTGCTCCAAAACCTCAATCTCAAAATCCATTCCGGCGAAACCGTCGCGCTCGTCGGCTCATCGGGCAGCGGCAAAACCACCATTTGCAATCTGCTCCCGCGCTTTTACGACGCAACGGCGGGAAAAATCACCCTCGACGGCACGGATATCCGCGATTTCACGCTCTCGTCGCTGCGCCGCCAAATCGGCATTGTGCAGCAAGACGTGTTTCTTTTTGCAGGCACAATCCGTGAGAATATCGCCTACGGAAAACCCGATGCCACCGACGCCGAAATCGAAGAAGCCGCCCGCCGCGCCGAGATTTTGGACGACATTCTCGCGCTCCCCGACGGATTTTCGTCGATTGTGGGCGAACGCGGCATAAAACTTTCCGGCGGACAAAAACAGCGCATTTCTATCGCCCGCATTTTCCTCAAAAACCCGCCGATTCTCATCTTGGACGAAGCCACCAGCGCGCTCGACAGCCAAACCGAAGCCAAAATCCAGCGCAGTTTTGACGAACTTTCGCGCGGACGCACCGTGCTGGTCATCGCGCACCGTCTAAGCACCGTCAGAAACGCGAACAAAATCGCCGTGGTTAAAGACGACGGAATCGCCGAAATCGGCACTCACGATGAATTGCTGGCAAAAAACGCGCTCTATGCGTCGCTGTGGAACGCGCAAAACAGCGCGTCTTGACTTTTACTAGAGGAAAAACGAAAATGCACACTATGGAAACAGAAACGAATGAAAGATTGACCGCGCTTGAAACAAAGCTGTCGTATTTGGAAGATTTTGTGAATAAATTGCAGGACGTTGCCGTGTCGCAAACCAAAGAAATCGACGTTCTGCGCGAAGAAAACCGCGTTCTCTCCGCCCGATTCCGCGAACTTTTAGACAGTCTCGAAGAAATCCCGAACCGAAAACCGCCGCATTATTGATTTTTTGCCGAGCCGTGCTGAAAATGAAAAAAATTGTTTTTCTCTCCGTTTTGCTCGCCGCGCCGCTTTTGAGTTCGTGCAAAAAAAATGCCGAACAGAACGCCGTTTGTGCCGACCTCGTTATCTACACACCGCATTCCGAAGCCAAAACAAAAGCGGTCATCAGAGAATTCCGCCAGCGCACCAATCTGCGCGTTCAAGTGGTGTACGGCGGCACCAGCGAACTGCTTTTGCGCCTCAAAACCAACGAAAATGCCCGCGCCGACGTGTTTTGGGGCGGCGGAATCGAAAGCCTTGAAGCCGAAAACGCCCTGTTCGCGCCGTATGATTCACCGCAAAAAAGCGCGCTCGAAACCGATTATGGCGCGCGCTGGCTGCCGTTCAGCCTGATGACGATGGTCATCGTGTATAACGGAGAACTTGTGCCACAAGACCGGGCGCCCCAACGCTGGCAAGACTTGGCAAAACCGTATTTCAAAAAGCGCATTTTCATTCCGAACCCCGCAAAATCAGGCTCGGCATATTCCATTTTGAATGCCATTTTGCAGACGGGCTATCCCGCGGAAAACTGGGCGCTTCTCGGCGCAATAAAAAGCCAAGCCTCCGATGCAGGACTCGCCGAATCCGCGCCCAGCGTGCACAAAGCGGTGGCAAGCGGCGAATATTTTGTGGGATTCACCAGCGAAGATGCCGCGCTTTCCTACCGCGAAGAACACGGAGAAAGCAGCCTCGCCATCGTGTATCCCGCCGACGGCACCATTATCGTGCCCGACGGAATCGCGCTCATAAACGGGGCAGAGCACCGCGAAAACGCCGAGCGCTTCATTGATTTTGCGCTCTCGAAGACCGTGCAGACGTACATCGCGCAAACGTGGCACCGCCGAAGCGTCCGAACCGACGTTGCGCCGAGCGAAAACCTCAAGCGCAAGAGCGAAATGGTGCTTTTGCCGTACGACATTTTCTCGTCAGCCGCCCGCCGCGACTTTGTTCTTGCCGAATGGGATTCGCTCGACTGATTCTTGGGGTTAACCGTATGCAAATAAATTAATAAAAGGTTTTGTTAATTCATTTGCTCTGAAAATAGATAGACAATAAGTTTTTTTATATTGTTTTCTTTGAAATATAGTAGAAAAAATATATTTTTAGATGTTTTTCTTTGCAAATCAATTAAAAATAAAGATTGACAATCCATTTGCAAAGAAAACAAATTGAAAATATTTCTTTTCGATATATTTTCAATCAAAATGCTCGCTCCAGAAAAAAGCGGACGGTTTTGCATACGGGAATCTGCCCTTTTTTGAGCGGAAAGGCAAAAGGTGCTCTAACAAGTCATTTATTGACGCTTTTGAAACATATTGCTACGATTTTTTTATAAGAAAATATGTGGAGGGATTTTAATGATTGAATTATCGCACGTTTCGCGCTTTTTCGGCGATTTTCGTGCTGTAGACGATGTAAGTTTTTCCATTAAAACAGGCGAAATCGTGGGGCTTTTGGGTCCAAACGGCGCAGGAAAAACCACGACAATGCGTATGATTACGGGCTATCTTGAGCCAAGCGCGGGAACTGTTCTTATCGACGGAAAAAATATCACCGAAAACAGCGTTGCCTGCAAGGCAAAAATCGGCTATATGCCCGAAAGCGCGCCGCTGTACCCCGATATGATTGTGTTTGACTATCTGTGCTACATTGCAAAAATGCAGGGGAAAGACGAGGCGAAGGTGGAAAAGCTCGCGCGGGAATGCGGGCTTTCTGAGGTGATGCACAAAAATATCGCCGACCTTTCCCGCGGCAACCGCCAGAGAGTCGGTTTGGCACACGCGCTGATGAGCGACCCCGAGATTTTGATTTTGGACGAGCCGACGGGCGGTCTTGACCCGAATCAAGCAGTCGATGTGCGCGAGTTAATCAAGGAAATCGGCAAGACGCGCACGGTTATCATCTCCACGCACATTTTGAGCGAAGTCGAGATGATGTGCTCCCGCGTGATTATCATTTCGCGCGGCAAATTGGCGGCAGACAGTTCCACGGCGGCACTCAAAGAACGCTACGGGCACAAAGCCGCGGTGCTTGTGAGCGCAGGCAGTTGCACAGAGGCAGAGCTTATCGAGCGGATTTCGGCGATAAATGGCGTGGATTCAGTGTCGCGGGCACAAGACGCAGAGAAGATAGAGGCGGACAGCACGGCGGTGTCGGTGCTGGCACATCTCAAGGGAGATGCCGAGGTGCGCCCCGAAATTGCGCGGGCGGTGAGCGAGAAGGGCTGGAATCTCTATGAACTTTCGATGAAAAAGAACAGCCTAGAAGATATTTTCCACGAAATCACGGCACAGGGAGCTTCTGATGAAAAATAGTTCGTGTATTATGGCGCAGAGGGAACTCCGCTCCTATTTTTCAAGCCCGATTGCGTATATCGTCGGGTGTTTGTTTTTGGTCTTTTCAGGGATTTTGTTCTTTTCTACATTCTTTTTGGTAAACAGGGCGGAATTGCGCAATTTCTTTTCTATTTTGCCCATTCTCCTCTCGTTTTTTGTGCCCGCAATCACGATGCGGCTGCTGTCGGAAGAAAAGCGAATCGGCAGTTTTGAAACGCTGCTGACGCTCCCCGTAACGCCGCTTGAAATCGTTTCGGCGAAGTTCATTGCGGGTTTTTTAAGCTCGGCATTTTTGCTGTTGCCCACGCTGTTTTACGTCATCACCGCCGCTTCGTTCGGCACGATTGACGCGGGTCCCGTCATCGGCGGCTACGTTGGCGCGCTGTTTTTGATTGGCGCATTCACGGCAATCGGGCTTTTTGCGTCTTCCATCACGAAAAACCAAATCATCGCCTTTTTTATTGCGTTTGCCGTGTGTGCATTGCTGTCGTTTATGTCGTCGTTCCTCGTCTTGCTGCCGCCGAGCGCAGTGGCACTGCTGTCGTTCTTTTCGGCGACGGCGCATTTCGATTCAATCGCACGCGGCATTATCGACAGCCGAGATTTGCTGTATTTCATCTCGATTACGGCGGTGTTTTTCGGCTTTACGGTGAAATCAATTCAGAACGGAATGAGGGGCTAATATGAAGAATGTGATAAAATGGCTCAAGAATCCTGCGAGCGACTTTGCGCTTTTTGTTATCGTGCTCATTTTGGCAAATCTCGTTTCTGCCAAGTCGTTTTTCCGCTTTGACCTCACGCAGAACAAGACGTATTCGCTCTCTGCCGTCAGCCGTCAGACCGTGCGGACGCTGGAAGAGCCGCTTTCGGTAAAGGTGTTTTTCAGCAGCAATCTGCCGTCTCCATACAACACGGTTGAGCAGTACGTCCGCGATTTGCTCGTGGAATACAAAGGGGCTGCGAACGGCAAGTTCAGCTACGAGTTCTACGATATGGACAACGCTGAAAACCAAGAGATGGCGCAAAAATACAACGTGCGCCAAGTGCAGATTCAGGAAGTAAAAGACAACGAAGTCGGTTTTAAGCAGGCGTGGATGGGCGTGGTGCTGCTCTATGCCGACCGAATCGAAACGATTGACCAAATCACGACGAGCGACGCACTGGAATACAAACTCACCACCAAGATGGCGAATATGGTTGCAACCACAAACGCACTGTCGGGCTTGCAGGGAAAAATCAAGATGACGCTGTATACAAGCGACAATTTAAGCGTGCTCGGCATCGATACAGCGGCTTTGGAAAAAATCGTGCGCGAAAGCTACGGCACCGTGAACGCGCGGAATATGAATCGCATTGACTTTGAAAGCGTGAAGCCCACGGGCGACGAAATCGATTATCTCATCAACACCTACGGCGTGCAGGGGCTTTCGTTTTCCACGCGCTCGGGCGAGAAATATCGCGGCGTACTCGGCTTGGTGCTCGAGGGTGCAGACAGCGCGAAGGCAGTTCCTATCGGTGTACAGCGCAGTTTGTTCGGCTACGACGTGGCGGGATTAGACGACCTTGAGCAAAGCATACAGGACACACTGAAATCGCTCGTGTCTAAGATTCAGGAAATCGGCTACGTTACCGGGCACGGAGAGGCGGACTTGAACGACAGCCAAGCAGGCGCGGCGCTGTTTGAAACACTCCTTAGCGATATGTATTCCGTCACCGAGGTCGATTTGAGCAAAGACGCAATCCCCGCAGGCATCAAAACGCTCGTAATAAATGGACCAAAAGCAGAGTTCAGCGAGGCAGAGCTTTATAAAATCGACCAATTCGTAATGAAAGGCGGCAACCTTGCGCTGTTCATCGACCCATTCCTTGAGGTACAGGACGGCACTCAGCAAAGCTATTTCTACAATCAGCCAGCCTATGAGCCGATTGAAACAGGGCTTTCTACGCTCCTCGACAAATACGGCGCGAAAATCGAAAAAGGCTATGTGTACGACAAGAAATGCTATTCGACCGTACAGCAGGGTATGGGAAAACTCGATTTGAACTGGGTGCCAATGCTTCAGCGCGGCGAGTTAAACCAAAAGAATCCTATAAGCGCAAACTTGGGCTTCGTGCTCTTTGTGCAGACAGGCGCAGTCGATATTTCAAATGCGGCGGACGGCGTGAAAGCCACCGTGCTTGCTCATTCATCAGAGCAGTCGTGGCTTAAAAGCGACGGCATTATCCTCAATCCGAATATGATTGCCGCGCCAAAAGCCGAAGAGATGAAGCCGTACAATCTTGCCGTTATGCTCGAAGGCTCGTTTGAAAGCGCATTCGATGCCCCTGTTGCCCAAAGCGGCACAGAGGACGAACAAACCGAGGGCGCAGAAAACACCATAGCGCTGACGAGTGAAACGCACATCAAGAAAAGCGCGCAGAAAGGCAAAATCTTTGTGGCGGCAACGTCTACGATTACCAGCCCTCAGCTCATCGACGAGGCGGGTACTCAACCGATTGCGATTTTCGTGCGCAACGTGATTGACACCCTCAACGGCAATGCAGACCTTTGCTCAATGCGCACAAAAGGATTGTCTTCGCTCAACACGCTCAATGCGCGAAACGGTGCGGCGGTGGCGCTTGCAAAGCTGTTCAATCAGTATGTGCTCGTTATCATCTTAGCGCTCTTAGGGCTTATCGCGTGGAGCAAACGCAGTGCGCACAAAAAGGCTATCCGCGCCCGATTTGACCCGAACGACTCGCGCGAGGGAGATACAAGCAAAGAAAGCAATGCTCAAAAGGCGAGTGCACAACGCGCACAGGAGGGAAAATAAATGGGAAAACGAAAGATTATATTGCTCTGTCTTGCCGTGTTTTTGCTCGCGGTATACGCATTTCAGATTGCCTCGAGCCACAAAAACACCGTGCGGGAGCTTACACTAAGCGAGGACATCAGCACGATAACGCTTTCTTGCAAAGAAAACGGCGAGATTACGCTGACAAAGAACGCAGACGGCTGGAAGGTTGGAAAATACACAGCAAACGAAAGCAAAGCGTCGCAGATTGCCGAACAAATAAAATCCATCAAGATTTTGGACACGGTATCTTCAAGCGCAAGCGACGCTTCTCTGTACGGCTTGGACGAAGCAAACGTTATCACGGTGAAAGCGTGGGCAGGCGAACAACTCTTGCGCACAATGGAAATCGGCAAAGCCTCCGTTACAGGCTCGCAGACCTACATTCGCCTTGACGGAGAAAAAGCGGTGGGCTTGGCATCAGGCTCGCTCGCCGCGCTGTTCAGCTCCACAGCGGAACAACTGCGCGACAACAGCATTTATTCCTTTGCCTCCGCCGACATCGAAAAGGTGGTTTCCCGCTCGAGCGCAGGGAACTTCGCCGTTATGCGACTGCCTGCCGCAAGCGAAGACGGAGCGGCAGAGTGGGCTCTGCTCACCGAAAGCGGCGAGATAGACACAGAACAGTCTGTAGACAGCGCAAAAGTTGCTTCGTGGGTTTCAAGCATTGCGATTCTCAATGCAAGCGACTGGACAGACGAAAGCGACACAACGCCGCTCGACGCACAGACAACGCTTGAGATTACTGCAAAAGGGAAGACAATCAGCGTGAACATTGCGGCAAAAGGCGCTGACGACACCTATACAACGGAATGTTCCGAAAGCCCGTATCGCTTTAAGATAACGCAATATGCAGGAGGCAATCTTTCTAAGACACTCGAGGAGCTAAAGGCGCAATAAGAGGAGCGCACGGCTCTTTCTAGCCTACAAACAAAAAGCGCGATATGTTCTCACAGGGAATATATCGCGCTTTTTTATACTCATCGACACCGCACCGCAACTCTGCGCCTAAGCGACAAAAAAAGTGCGCCTAGGTTACGCGCACATTTGCGCCTAGGTTACGCGCACATTTGCGCCTAGGCTACGCGCACACTTGCGCCTAGGTTACGCGCACACTTGCGCCTAGGCTACGCGCACACTTGCGCCTAGGCTAGAAAATAACTGCGCCTCGCCTAGAAAAGCATTGCACAAAGCAATCAAAGTCTTTCTATCCACGCTTGAACCAGAATGCCGAACGCCACGCCGACGTTCAAACTAGCCTTTAATCCCTTCATCGGAATGCTTACGCGCCCGTATGTAGCACGGCGAAGGGCTTGCGGGCTAACGCCGAGTTCTTCCGAGCCGATAATAACAATGCCGCGCTTGGGGAAGACGAAATCCTTGAGCGGTGTGCCGCCTGTTTCAAGCGCAAACACGGGTACGTCGGGCAGTTCGTCAAGGCTTTTGCGCTCAAAGCCCATTGTTTCTATGCACCCCATTCCGCTCCGAATCGCCTTAGGGTGAAGCGGGTCGGTGCAATGCGGCGAAACGTAGACGCGCTCCAGCCCCATACCTTCGGCGGTGCGGAAGATAGAGCCGACATTGAACGGAGAGCGAATATCCTCCGCGTACACCGACAGCCCTGCGTAAAAATCCCGCTCGCTTACCACGCCGCCTCCAGACGAGGCAGGGGAGTGCGGCGCAATGACTAAATCCCACTCGGCGGGAAACGTGCCGATGAGAGCCAAAAGGTGATTGCGCGCGATGTTGCAGGCGCGGCGCTCGTCAAACGGCACGGCAGAAAGCGCCTCCTCCAGCTCCGAGGCGGCATCTGGGGATAATTTTGGGTCTTGTAGCACAATGCGCACCAGCGTTTTCGTGTATTCCTCGCGGCTCATCGACGTAAAGTCATACTCGGTGCCCTTTTCGGCAATCCCCGCGATGTCGCGCTCCAATGCGCCGAACGTTAAGGCGAGCTTTCTGCGCTTCTGCCCGCCCTCAAGTTGAAAGAGTTTATGTGGGTCAATCACTGTTGTTTCCTGTTTGTTTCTTTTTTGCAGTAAGAACGCAACAAGGGGCAGTAAGCCCCTTGCTCGTTTTCAGATAGTCTTTGTGTAATTCGATTGTCCTTAGAACGCCTTTTTGATTAGAGCAAAAAGGTCATCGGTGTTCATACTGCGCTGGACGCTGTTCATCAGCTCAAGACTGCCCGCGTCCTCGGCGGCAAGAGATAGCTGCTCAATCGAGATGTTAAGTTCTTTTAGCCGAGCGGGAAGCTGCGCCTTGGCGATGCGCTGGCGTGCCTCCGCCGCAAACTTCTCCGCCGCTTCTGTATCCGACATCTCGCTCGTTGCTACGCGCATAATTTGCGCCACTTTTGCCACGCGGTCGGCTTTGTATGTCATCGCGTCTTCAATGACATACGGAAGCAAAATCACCGCCGTGAGCGAGCGCGAGATATTGAATCGCGCATTTATGCACAGCGACAGCAAACTTGCCGCCCCAAGCGAACTCGTTGCCGAGCCCAGCGAAGCCATAAATCCGCTCTGGCACAAAAGCTCATTCGGCGGCGTGGTAATCGAAAGCGTCGGCGAGCCGTCCACGGAATAGCTCAACAGCTCCAAAGATTTCTCGATTATCATATCGCTGAAAAACGATGCTTTCTGCGACAAATACGATTCAAGCGCGATGCTCAAAATCTCAAGCGAGATTGATGAGGTTTGATTTTCGCTGAGCGTAACACCCAGATTCGGGTCAAACATAACCAGCTTTGAAAGGGAAGGAGATACTCGGAGCAATTTTATTCGGCGGCTTCTAGAATCGATGACGGGGAGTCTGTCGGTAAACACAAAAATATCGCGCATTGTGGTCGGAAGACAAATCAGCGGCAACGGCTCTGCGCTAATCGCCGTGTCGTCAAAATAATTGTAGACATTCTGCTTTTCGTTGAACAGCGCTGAAACCGCGCGCCCCAGCGTAATCGCCTTTGCGCCGCCCGCCGCAATCACGCCCTGAACGTGCGCTTCGCGAGCAAGTTTGAGCGCATTCTCCACCGTATTTGCCGAAACGGAAGTCGTAACGTCATCAAAAACAAAATGATTTACTTGATGCTCAACAAGCGGCTGCAAGATTTTGTCAGTGAGATTCACTTCTTTTAGAAGCGGGTCAAGAATGACCATAAACCGCGAACCGTAATCAGCGGCAAACTGCCCAAGTCTGCTCGCCGTGTACGACCCCAAAATGATATTTGGTGAAATTCTGAATGTAAAATCTGCCATCGCAAAAAATTCCCTTTATTGAATGTTAAAATAACCGATTTGCTGTAAAAAATGCGCCGTACAAGCCGCTTTTTCGCAACATCTTTAGCTTTTACTGAAAAAAAAGACGGAAACATAAAGCTTCCGTCTTCAACGTCTGACTTTTTATGTTTACGGGCTGCAGAACGATTGTTTACAGACCGTAGCTCATCATAATGCGGTCAGCAGTAGAAGCTAAAACCGCGTTATTGATATAATTCGGGTCTTTGATTTTTTCCTTGATTTGTGCCACAAGGTCGCTGCGAACATCGGGTGTTTCGTCCGCAACTTCCTGCAGGTACATCTCCTGAGCAAGTTCTCTTGCTTCAGCGGAAACCGAAATAGAGTCTGAATCGGACGGGATTCGACCCTTAGGAGCAACGCTTTCTGTGCGCTGCAACGTTTCGAGAGGCTGTACGCCCCTAATTTTGTCTATCATCATACAATGACCTGCCTTTCTCCTATATAATCGGAGTTTTAATCCTCGGGTTTAGTATTTTTATTGCCTGAAATAAATACAGCGAATTCTCCCTGGATTTTAGCTCGAGCCGCAAATTCATCGCGAATGAAAGAAGCCGTCCCCTCTTTTATTTCCTCGTGCAGCTTAGTCAATTCACGTCCAACGACGACGCGTCTCGTACTATCAATATCGGCAATATCCGTCAACAACTTAACAATTCTGAAAGGACTTTCGTAGATTACAATCGCCGCGTCCATTTCCATTAGCTCCCGAAGCCGCGCGCGCCGACGACCAGGTTTCGGCGATAAAAATCCCTCGAATACCAGCGTTTTTCCGCCCGCGCCCGCCACGCTCACCAATGTGGCAAATGCACTCGGTCCCGGAATCGGCACGACGGTGTGCCCAGCCTCGCGCGCTTTGCCTGCCAAAATCGCTCCCGGGTCGCTCACGCCCGGCGTTCCTGCGTCACTTGCGTAGGCGATATTTTGCCCGTCGTCAAGCATCTTGATTATCTTTTCGGACGCAAATTCTTCGTTCTGCGACCTGCACGACACAAGCGGTTTGCGGATTTCAAAATGAGACAGCAGCTGCAAGGTATGCCGCGTGTCTTCTGCCGCAATGACATCAACTGTGCGGAACGTTTCAAGTGCACGCGCCGTAATGTCTCCTAAATTGCCAATCGGAGTTCCTACAATATATAAAGTTGCCACGCTTTTATCTTACACACAAACACAATTTTTTACAAGAAACAAACGGCGTTCGGCAAAAAAGAGTGTGGATTATTGAAAATTTGGTGCATTAAATCAAATTCAAACTATAGTGAGCTTTTATGTTGCAAATTGCGCTGTCTAAATCTTTCACAAAAGATTCAAGGGACGGGTCTTGATGTAACTTAAATTCTTTGGGGCGCAAAAATTGAAAGGGCTCAACATTCAGCAAAGTCGCAATTTTTGCAATTGTTTCGGGCGATACCCATTTTTTTCCGTTTTCAATGTCGCTAATAAATGTAAAATGCATATCCAGCCGATTTGCTAAATCCATTTGGCTGAACTTTTTATCTTTGCGAATACGTTTTAAGTTGTATCCAAATAATTCTTTTACATCTTTCTCAGTCATATAATTCTCTTAGACTAAATTTTATACTAATGGCTTGACTTTTATTCAAAAGACCTATAGTCTAATATTTATTCTAATAGACTAAATAAAAGGCAGAAAATGATTCGTTTTGCGCTGCTTGTCGGTTCTGCGGCGGCAGGTTTTGAGCAGACAAAGATTTCTCTAATGCACGAAAAGCTCCTTTCGGACGGTTGGGCGGAAAATGAGATTACGATTTTCCCGAACGGCGTGAATGAGTTGCTTTTAGAGTATGCGCTGAACAACTGCGTTGAGCATAAAAATGCGAAAATCTTTCTCTTTTTTTGTGTGCTGTCGCAGGATTGCATAAAAGACGACTGCATTGTTTTGGGCACTGACGAAATCAGGAAATCGGTGATTGCACATTATTCGGCTATAGCGGAGAAGGTTGGCGCAGAAATGCAGGCGGTGTATGACGCGGACGGCGAGTTGATTGCAGAAGAGAGCTTGGGCTGGGAGAAAGTGATATGAAGAAAAATGCGCCACATAAGATACAGCCTAATAGTTTAAAACTTAATTTTGCTCTCAACACAACTCGCACTGTTCTTAATTTTCTGATTCCGCTTGCAATATTTCCGTATATCAGCCGTGTTTTAGAGCCCGACGGATTCGGAAAAGTGGAGTTCGCAAACTCTATTGTGTCTTATTTTGTACTTTTTACTGCGTTAGGAATCCCAACGTATGGAATGAGGGAAATTGCGCGTGTTCGTGATAATGCTGCAGAACGCTCTCAAAGTGTATTTGAATTGAGCATCATTCTTGCTTTTACTGTCGTTGTCGGATATATCGCTTATGCGGTTATCATAAACTCCGTTGCACAATTTGCCAATCAAAAGACACTGTTTTTGATTGTTGCGCCCACGATTTTTCTTTCGTCATTCAGCTTTGATTGGTTTTATCAGGGCATAGAGAACCAGTCGTATATTACCCTGCGATATATTATCGTAAAAACCATACAAATAGCGTGTATTTTCTTGCTGGTAAAGCAGAAAGAGCATTTTTTAAGATATGCGGCTATTTCGGTCGGTATGAACAGTATTTCAGCCTTGTTTAATATTGTTCATTTGAGAAAATTTGTGCAGCGTGTTCCGCTTAGGAAACTTCATGCTTCAAAGCATATAAAGCCTGTTCTGATTATTTTTTGCTCAATAATTGCAACGAATGTTTATACGCATCTTGATGTTACGATGGTCGGGCTTTTCTGCGGCGATACAAATGTCGGGCTTTATACGGTTGCGAACAGAGTTATCAGAATCGTGATTTCCATTGTAACGATTTTTAGCGTTGTTATTATTCCTCGATTGGAAAACTGCTTGAAAAACGCTAATGAAGCAGAATATGTGCGCTATCTAAATGTATCGCTCAACTATATTCTGATTCTTGCCCTTCCGTTCTTTTTGGGGATTATTGCGCTATCTTCTGACATTATAACGATTTTTGCAGGGACGAAATATCTTGATGCCGTGCAAACGATACAGCTTCTTTCGCCAATCATTGTTATCGTCGGACTTGCGCATTTTGTCGGTATGGAAATCTTGTTTCCGAGGCGCAAAGAGTATTTGTATACGATTTCGGTTTCTGTGGCGGCGGTCGCAAATGCGGTCTGTAATATGATACTTATTCCGCGATTCCAGCAAAACGGGGCTGCAATCGGGACGTTGGTTGCCGAGGGGCTTGGATTGCTGTTGCAAATCGTGTTTGCGCAAAGATATTTGAAGGATACTGAGCTAATGAGTTGGAATACCGTGAAATACCTGATTGCGGCATTAGCGATGTATTTTGTGATTAGGCTCATTCCCTATATCAATGGCAATATATTGCTGCATTGTGCACTGTGTACGGCTATTGCGGTCGGTGTCTATGGAGTAATGCTGCTGGCTTTAAGGGAAAAAACGGCAGTGTTAATTTTCAGGAGTTTTATATGCAAATAAGTGATGAACTTTCTATAAAAGCAATGTCTATTAGTCAGATTTATTCGTTATATGTTTCTCGAAAATTGATTGTAAATAGACAGTATCAAAGAAAACTCTGTTGGACAATCGAAGAAAAAAGAAATTTTATGGATACTATTTCTAATGGATATCCAATTCCATTGTTTCTTCTTGCAAAAGATGAAAATGGAAACTACGAGATAATTGATGGTATGCAAAGACTTGATACGATTTGTACTTTTATTGAACAAAAATACAAATTGAAAGATGGCTATTTTGATTTGGAATCTATGCCCGATTCTCTTGCTCAAAAAAGAAACGGTGTGTTAATTCAAAAAGAATCGAAGCTTGCTACAGAGATATGTACAGCCGTTGCAAATTATGAATTACCAGTTTCAATTTTTTCTGCAGAAACAAAAAATATTGAGGAAGTTTTTAAGCGTATAAACTCAACTGGTAAACATCTTTCTTGGCAAGAATTGCGTCAAATTGGCGTTAGAACAGATTATGCGACTATGGTTCGAAAAATTTCATCTGAAATGCGTGGTGATATATCAGAAGATAAACTTTTATTGAATGATATGTCAAGAATCAGTTTGAGTAATTATAAACTCCCATACTGTATTCAATTAAAAGATACATTTTGGATTAAAAATGAGATTTTTACAGAAACTGACTTGCGTTATTCAAGAGATGAAGAAGTTGTTGCATTCCTTTTAGCACGTATTATCCTTGATGGAAAAGAATTGCCATCTAAAGCTTTGAATAAGTTCTATGGATATACTCGAAATCCGCTTGATACATCTGTTCCTGTCGAAATGACGGAATTGCAAAATGGTATTGATAGGATTGGAGTAGAAATTCTCCAAAATCAGTTTGAAAAAGTATTATCAGTCCTTATTGAAATTATTAATAGGAGTGGAGTTTCTTTTAGAAATATTTTGAATTTGAGTAAATCAATTTCAGATATATCGATATATTTTCAGCTTGTTTTTATGGCTCTGTTTCGTATTGTAATAAAAGAAAATAGGAATTCTTTTGATGTAGCAAAAGTGATAGAGAAATTTGAAAGGGCGGATATTCATTCTCTACATCATAAAATAGGTGATGAAAGATATTTCAATGACGCCTGTAACATGTTTTATGGTCTAGTTGAAACCGAATTTTTAAGTAATGGTAAGAGCGATCCTGCAATAGGAGATGGACAGATGAAATGTATAAATCTCTTAAATCGTTCTAGAACAGAGCAGACTCTCTATGATTTTAAGATAAGTCTTCTGAATCAGCAAACAAAAAAATTTGAGCAATCAACATTAGATAAAATTTTAAAAACACTTACTGCCATTAATAATAGTAACCCGAATAAGATTGGTTATGTCGTTTTAGGAGTCGCGGACTCTGAACAAGATGCAAAGCACTATACTCTGTCTTTTGGAAATGAATATAAAATTGAGGGAGACTTTCCAATTGTAGGAATTGATAATGACGCTCGTATGCTAGGTATGAACGTTGACAAATATGCGCATAAAATAAAAGAACACATTAAAAGCAACCAAAAAATTCCAGAAGATTATAGGAATCATTTAATTGCAAATATGGAAGCACCTTTGTTGTATGGGAAGCAATTATTACTATTTAAGACAGATTATAATGATTTAGTTTCGTTTGATGATGGATATTATGTGCGCGATTTTTCTGATGTAAGAAAATTGTCTGTTCCTGAATTTCAGAAATTATCAAAAGAATATTATTCAAAGTTTCAATCAGAAGGAAAAAAATAATGATTTATGTTTTACTTTTTCTTTTAATTGAATTATTACTGTTTTTTTATTTTCTTTTTGATAGAAACATTCTTTCCCCTTCAGTTATTGCAACTGGAATGTTTGCTATTAGTAGTTACGTTGCATCTTTATATATGCATAAATGGCATGCAACAATTTCTATGCATACGATATTAATTATAACGACATCTTTGCTTGCAATGGGAGTTGGAGAATTTATTGTCCACTGTATGCAGTATAAACGAATTCAGAGTACTCCATTTACAAAAATTGAAAAGTCACCAATTTCTGTAAAAAGAAAGTATGTTGTGTTTTTTTTATTTTTTTCCTTGATTTTGCTTTTTATTTATTACAAAGATACCGTCCGAATTGCTACAGAAGCTGGATATAAAAAAGGTGGAAGCGTACTTATGTTATGGTCTGCACGTGTAGCAACGATAAACGAGGACGGAAAATTTTCAGGACGAAGTCGCTTTGCAAAATATTCGTTTACAGTCATAAAGAACTTTGCATATCTATTTTCATATATTTACTTATATAATCGAATTTATTTTCGGAAAAAAAGTTTCATTTGTCTTCTTCCTATATTTATGTTCGTTCCATTTATTATTCTATCAACAGGGAGAACTGAGTTTATTTATTTGATTGCTTTTTTGACTGTTATTGGTTCGATTTTCTTTATGCAGTGTCATAACTGGAATCCTATGTATACATTCAAAATCATTCGCATAGGTTTCATTGGTTTCTTATGCTTTCTGTTATTATTTATTTTTGTGGGGGCATTAAAGTCTTCAACAATTATATCAAAAGCAGGAGATACTTTAGCTTTTTATTCAGGATTATCAATTCCCTCTCTTGATTATTATTTTGAACATCAACCATATCCTCGCGGAGAATTGTTTGGAGAACACACATTATTTGGTATATATGGCATTCTACATCGAATGTTCCCTGATACAATTCCATCTCTATTTATTCCTGCAGAAATGGTTAATTTTTATCATGTTCGAGGTAATGTATATACAGCTTTACGTCGGTACCATCAGGATTTTGGTTATTTGGGATTGTATCTGATAATGTTCTTCATTGGATTTTTATATTCTTTTTTGTTTCTAAAAGTGAATCGGACCGCTAAAAGACATGGATTGCTTTTTTATGGGCTTATATTACCGCCTCTTGTGGAAATGTCCATAGAAGAAAGATTTTTTATGCTAATTGTTTCATATCAAGCATTGCAAAATTTTGTCATTTCATGGCTGTTATTTCGTTTTTTTATTGATAGACATATAGATGATGCGAAATTATATCGTTTGTTATTTCAATTTAAATCTGGAAATGAGTCTTGGGGGCAACAATGATTTCAATAGCAATGACGACCTTTAATGGCGAAAAGTATCTCAAGGAACAAGTTGATTCAATACTCAATCAGACAATTACAGATTTTGAATTGATTATTTGTGATGATTGTTCTACAGATTCTACATTTCAAATTTTACAAGAATATACAGAAAACGACTCTCGAATAAAACTTTATCAAAATGAAAAAAATCTTGGATTTAAGAAAAATTTTGAAAAGGCAATTTCTTTGTGTTCTGGCGATTATATAGCACTTTCAGATCAAGATGATGTTTGGTCGAATACTCATTTGGAACTGCTTCTAAATAATATTGAGAATTCAGTTCTTATATGCGCAAATGCAATGATTATAGATGGAAAAAATGAAAAAATTGGTTATATGAAACAATCTGATTTTTTTGTTCCTGCTGACTCTGATATGCAGTTTCTTCAATTGATGCATTGTAATGTTGCACAGGGGTGTACGATTCTTTTTAAAAGAGAATTAGTGGACAAGGTTATTCCTATTCCAGACGAACACAAATATCATGACTATTGGATTGCTGTTGTTGCATCTATTCTTGGAAAAATAACTTATATTCCTGATGCAGTTGTATTTTACAGACAACATGAATGTACTGTAACGGCTAATAGCAATGTCAGATTTCTAACTCGTGTAAAAAATGTGTTTTCTTCTAATCTTGCGGAACATTATTTCAATTTAAAATGTTGGCATTCTTCATTGAGTAAAGTTCATTTGTCAGATGTTAAGACTTCATTTTTTATAAATTCCATAAAATATTTTGATTGCTTTTTAGAGAATCACAAAGCGAATGCTATTAGATATTTTTTGAAGAATTATAAATATATGTATGCTACATCATCATATAGACTTCTGTTAGTCCGATTTCTTAAAAATTTCCTTTTTTATAAAAATTCTCAAAACATAAGCTCTTGTTTGCAGGAGAGGGTGTATGACTAGATTTCTAAATCGTTTTAAATATTTAAAACCATTGGATGTTGTCCATATTTTTCTTTTTCTGTTTGCCTTGCCGTTCGGTGCGATTTTTCGGCTGTTTCATAAGGACTTATGGCTTATCTGTGATGATGGAAATGATGCTCGTGATAACGGATATTGGCTTTTTAAATATATAAGGGAAAATTATTCAGAAATTGACTGTGTATATGCATTAAAAAAAGATTCTCCTGATAATGAGCGTGTAAAACTTTTGGGCAAAGTTATTCCCTATGGAACTTTTTTTCATTGGATTTATTATCTTGCCGCTTCTAAAAACATAAGCTCGCAGAAAGCAGGAAAGCCGAATGCTGCAGTCTGTTATTTTCTCGAAATATCTGGTTTGTTAAAGAACAAGCGTGTTTTCTTACAGCATGGAATTACAAAAGACAATAGACCTGTTCGGGAAAAAGGGAACTAATGTTGCAAATTATAAATGCCACAAATCAATATAAATTTACTAGAAAATCCTTCAAGTTTGTTTCTGTAGCGTGTTGAAAATATTCGAAATCGCTTAATATATCGATTTATATGCTCTATAAACACTCTCTCTTTTGCAATTTCCTTGTTAAACTCTTTCTCTTCTTGTGTTCTTTCCTTGCCTTTTACTTTTTTTATTGGCAAATCACACCTTTTCACTGTTTTTTGAATCCCCTGATACCCTAAATCGCCCTTTACTAGCGTTTCATCAGCTATCTTTATTCCACTCTCATCAAATATTTTCTTGTCATGAACACTCCCCTTGGCAAAGTCAACGGATAAAATATCTTTAATTTGACTGTCTGCTACGATTTGAGCTTTTTGTGTATGCCGTTT
>ERZ842401.1986-NODE-1986-length-27983-cov-9.822938_pt1 | contig 27983 bp, 25 predicted proteins | sample MGYA00521270_ERZ842401 | MGnify/ENA primary metagenome ERZ842401 (study PRJEB31892, sample SAMEA3878208) | bioreactor metagenome | biome: Moose rumen | place: Sweden | collected 2011-10 | study: EMG produced TPA metagenomics assembly of the PRJEB12797 data set... | reverse complement strand
GGTGCCCTTTTCCTCTCAAAGACTAAAAGCTACCGCAGAAATCATTAATCAGTATAAAGATATGAACGCAACAACAGTTAAACTCAGTGTTAGAAATTGGGCAGTAGAAGACCGCCCGAGTTACAAACTTCAGAACTACGGCGCAGGTGCTTTGACCGATGCGGAACTGATTTCACTCCTTGTAGGCAGTGGCACGGCTCAGTATAATGCCGTGGAGATAGCCAACCATATCCTTTGCAAGTTCGACCGAGATTTGTCAAAGTTGAGCAAGGCCGAGTTCTATGAGTTGAACGAGGTGGAGGGTGTAGGCTCACACACCATTTGCAAGTTGATGGCTGCAATGGAATTGGGCAAACGGAGGCAGTTGGCAGGGATTTCCGTGAATCCTGACCTCAGTTCGGCTACGACCATCTACCGATATATGCTCCCGAAAATGCAAGACCTCAAGACGGAGGAGTTTTGGGTACTGCTCTGCAATCAGAACTTTAAGCTCATCAAGCCCGTCCGTATCAGTCAAGGCGGCATTACGGAGACATCCGTTGACATCCGTATCATCATGAAAGAGGCAGTACTATCAAATGCCACCATTTTAAGTGCCGTTCACAACCATCCCAGTGGCAATCCCCATCCCAGCAGGTATGATGATGAACTGACAAAGAGCATCCATCAGGCCTGCAAGTTAATGCGCATACATTTTGCCGACCATGTGATTGTTTGTGATGGGCAATATTATTCCTACAAGGAGAGGGGACGGCTATAATGGCCGTTCTCTGCCCTGTCTGGCATCTGGTGGGTGGCGGGCAGGGGGTTCCATGTCGGGCGGATGCTCCCTATGGGTCGCATCCTTCGGGTCGAACCGTTCTGCTTCGCCCGTAAAGCGGTATCTCCGATGGTCGCATATTCTTTGCTCTTTTCCTTGGGAGGACTACGGATGGCTTGGAAGAACGGGGGACGGAACCACTGCCTACTGCCGCTGCCATAGGCCGTCGGTCAGCACGCTCCTTACGCTATCTGTGCAGTACAAGTATTGCACGGATAACTGATCAGTCGGCACTGACTGACGGCTTACGGCATGCAGGCTGTAGGCAAAGGTTCCGTCCACAGGAAGCCAAATTGCACGGGGCAATTTCAGAGTCAGCGGACGAGCCGCAGACACTGCTTCGGGACAGCGGTATCGCCGATGGTCGTTCTATGATTTGCCTTATCTGCTTGGAAGTATTAGCCGCCCAAAGCAGTATCATCCGCTGTGTGCGACGGGGCGCATATAGCGGATGACACCGCTTTAGTCTGAGGTTTGGGAACGCCATTATCCGTATTCTGAGGGTCTTGGCAAGGGCGTTGCCATTTGCTAAGACGCTCGGAATACGAACAGAGGCTGTTTGCCAGGATGACAGTTTGAAGTACAATCCGCAAGCGAGTTTTGGGAGTAATACCCATCAAGGGCTTGTGAACTCCAGCCGCCAGAGGCATTCTTTTCACGATGCGAAGGTAATATGTATCGGCTGAATGGCCTCGGTATTCATTACCAATAGGCTGAAATCTTCCTTTCCCTATAGGAAGAGTATTTCAGGCAATTGGCAACGTAACCTTCCGACTGCCTTATCATTCGATACGCCTTCATAGGGCATCGTGAAAAGAAAGCCCGGCGGCAGAGGAGCAAGCTCCAATGCCAGAAGGGAAAAAGTTAAACCATCAATATTCAAACAACATGACAAGATTTGCAGGTACTTTCGAGATTCCAGTCTATGCAATAGGCTATCTCGCCAACGATGACCCTTCAGGACTGACTGATGCGGAAGTCGAGTTGATTAACGGTTTCGTGGATTCCTACTTCCCTAATGGCTACAGTGTCGATTGGGATTCTGTGAACGAACAATATTTCAGCAGTTCACCGGCTTTCGGTCCTGGTGCCACTGTCTGCGAAGCCAAGTTCTATGCCAACTAATGTTAACCTACTCCATATATAACCGATTGTGAAATCTTTGGTCTGTTCATAAGACTATATTTGTTCATTTACCCCATCCGTCTGTGAAGATAGATGGGGTTTCTCAATGCCATCGGCTGCTTCCCTAATGCGGTCGCAGCCAAGCGGGGCAAGACTTCTGCCAAGTCTCGCCCCGTAACAAGGTAGCTCCGATGGGCGAAGTTTGGTGTAATTTTAAAAAGGCAGAACCTTCAAGATCTGCCTATACTCCATTTTGAGTGGAGAAAATCTGCGAGGCGGCTCCCATCCCGGGAGTCCAATCCTCATTCCGCTGAAGGCTTCAGGGTCCATCCGCAATAGTGGGTCAGGAAGTCTATCTTTCCCCACGTCTTGATGCCGACGATGGCTCCCTTCGACACCTGCAAGGTCTTAGCCTTAGCATCCACCTTGCATACACGGGCGACGCTCTTGACAGCCTTGTCTTCGCTATGTCTCTTTGCCATATTACAACAAGTTAATGAGTTATACCATTAATTATCTACGTAAGAATGCTATACATTCTGCTGTGAGAGTTCACCCACTAAAGTGAGTGAGAAAGTTTTTGCCGATGTCATTATACCTACAATTGAATGTTTCGGTACATGTCGGACTTTCTCGGCGGCATTATCCATCAGAGGACGGATGATGCTCTTTATCGCCTTGCTCTCATTTGGTTTTGTTCTCATTGCTTGTACTATTTTTTATTAACTGCTGCAAAGGTAAGGTCTAAGTGCGCAGGTTTTCTGCGTAGAAAAGAAAAAGTTTCAGAAAAAAAGCATTTCTGAAACTTATTATGGGGAATTGACAGCCTGTTTTCACCAATCATTTTTGTGTTTTGGTTTCCTCGTATACATCTTTTTAGATTTATGTACACGAGTTGTGGCATGAAATCCTGGGCCAAGGAGTTCCATTTCTGCCTCTCTTCCGCCTCGTCTCATTGCCTTAATGGCATCTAAGTTGGTAGCCTTTATGATTTTACGTTTCATGCCTTACAACTATTTGGAGTTTGTTATTTCAAATGAAAGGAGAACAACAGTACTCAACAATTAGTTAAATGGTAATGCTTAATACTCCGTCGTGATGTGCACATTAAATCCGTGAAGACTTGCTCTGTAAGGGAATCCAGCTGTCCGAACTGGCAAATGTGTTCCAGAAAAAGTTTTAACTCACCTTGCCTTGTATGCTGCTCTCCTATATTCTACCTCTACTCTATGAGGTCGTACTTGAAGTTCAGGGTCTGAATCTCCATGTCAAGCAGCCGGTACTGCTGTGACAGTTCATCCACCTGTTTGCGTAATTTCTTCACATCGATGGTGGCGACATTTTTAATCTCGCTACGACTGTATCTATTGTTGCGTGTAGCAGAGGCACTATCGATTGCCGAACGCAAGATGTTAATGTGCCTACCCAAAGCATCACGCTTAGCCAATAATTTGGTCAGCGGAGTGCCGTTGTCAGATGTGACCTGCATGTTAGTCACATTTATCTGATAGATGTAGTACTCAAGCTGCTCCACGCATTTCTTTAATTCTGAGAACAGCTCTTCTGGTTTTTCCGCAGGTTCATCACCCTCCTGCACTGTCACGTTGTTCTGCAACCGTGACTCTAACTGACTGATTCGGGTCAGCAGGTCTTTACGCAGACTTAAAGCTTCTGATAGTTTCATATTCTAACGGGTTTATCTCTATTTTGAGTGCAAAGATAATTATCAAGTGCGCAGTTTTTATGCGTAGCTACTAAAAAAATTACGGTTGACTCCGTTTTTTGTAGTTTTCAATGCTGCTTGTCAGCCTTTCCTGTAGTCTTTTCACTAAAGAAACAGGAGACAAGACTATGATTCTCTCACCAAAACCAAGCAGGTCACGCTCTAACTCATAGTTAACAATTACGTCTATGCTGAAAACAATGCTGCCATCTTCCCGTCGTTCGACCTCCTTTTGGCTTTCATGAAGAGGTTTTGTGATGATGTAAGGAGCCTGAGCTGGTATTGCTTCAAAAACAACATGTTCTACAGGAGAATCGAAATCCCTAGTCACTCCTATCATATTTTTGAAATATGTCTGAGGTTGAAAGGCCTTTTCTGTTTTGTACTTCTCTTTTTGGGGTGCATCAGTAATATACTCAATGCGATCTAATGCAAGATTGAGAATCAGTTTGTCAGGTGAATCATGCCGCTTACCAAACACGAACCATCTGTTACGGAATTCCTTTAATAAATATGGTGAGAAACAGAATGTTTGAGACTCTTCAGAGATAAAAGACTTATATGTTATCTTAATAACTTCCTTTAGCAAGATAGCATCATGGAGGGGCGTGATATATTCAAGCCCTTTCAGTCGCTCATTGTTTTCTAACAGGATAACAGGTTCCACCTTATATCTTATGGATGCCACATGATCCTCCAATCTGTTGACGACATCACCTACACCGTCAAAACCTTGGAAAGAACTCATCTGTTTCAGAAGACCTACAGCCTCTGATAGTTGAATGAGGTCATCTTTGGAGATGGGCATTTGCATGATGGAATAGCTTCTGTCTTTATAAGTATAGTACTTACGATCTACAACCTTAATAGGAGCGTAATAACCTAGAGCCTGAGAATTACGCATCTCTTGAATGTCGTTTTGAATTGTTCGCTTACCAACATCACCGTAACCGTTGTAATCGTAAAGTGCGTCGCTGCATGCGTCTATCAATTCCTCCAACGTTGCCTGGCGACCGCCTCTTAGCATGCGGTCAATGGTCTTATATCTTAGCAGGGCATTTCTGTTTATAGGCATAATTAAGCTGTTTAAAGATTAGTTATACTGTTAATGTAGCCATGTAATCTAGGCTTATTAGGATGCCACATATTGTTGCAACACAGACGATAAGTCTGAGTCATTGCCTGTTTAACATTGGGCAAGACGATATAGCCTATTCTGTAACTTGTTCATCTCTTGTGTTTGTTTGTCAGTAATATTCAAAGTGTCTCCAGCCTGTTCTTCAATATATCAATGCCTGCTACAGCGGTTGTCTTGATGTGTTCAAAGTCGTATGCCAAGCCTCCATTGAACTCAGCAGGATCAATTATAAAGCGTGGTATATCATTAGGAGCGTAATCCTTCAAATATGCTGCAGGATTGACTTGAAGCGATGTGCCTATTATGACGAATATGTCTGCTTGGCTAACGATGTCAACCGCAATATTCATTTTATCAACATATTCGCCAAACATAACGATGTATGGGCGTAGCTGGGAACCATCTTCAGCTTTGTCGCCTACTCTTATGGGAATTGTCAGGGGGTATTCTTTCACGCACATGGTACGTTCGTCCATAGAACACACCTTACTAAGCTCTCCGTGTAAGTGAGTAACATGGGTAGATCCTGCACGTTCATGTAGATTATCCACGTTTTGGGTAATGATAGACACATTAAAATCCTTTTCTAACTCTGCAAGTACCTTATGAGCATGATTTGGCTCCACCTCAGCTAATTGTTTTCGTCTCCAATTATAGAAATTAAGGCACTTCTGGGTTTCATTAACAAGTGAGTCTTTATGAGCCAAACGCTCCCACTCCTCATTAGTCCACAGTCCATTTTTGTCACGGAATGTCGCTAAGCCACTCTCTGCACTGATTCCAGCTCCTGTAAAAATTACGAGTCTTTTCATGTTCTTACTTTTTAATTGTCAAAGTCAAATTCTTGTATATCACTAAATAGTTGCCACCCTCCCTGAGAATGTTTATAAGCTTCAACCATACCCTCGGGGACGGATAATACAGCATTATCACCATGTTCAATAAATGAAGATATGTGAACAAAGCACTTATCAGGATTAGATATAAAAGAACGAATATTGGTTAAATTTTGGCATTCCCAAAATGCATGCGGCTCAATTTCCTGCACACCACTTGGAATGCTAATTGAATCTAACTCCGTATTTTCTGCAAATGCATTTTCGCCAATAGAAATCACACTTTGTGGAATAACTGTAGTCTTACATCCGCAGATTAATTTGTGGCTGTCAGATATAATTATTGCATTACATTTGTCCCTTGAATCATACACTGGATTATTCGAATCAACGTCAATAGTATGAAGGTATTGGCAACCTATAAAAGCCGAGTTGTCAATATCGGTTACAGAAGGTGGAATATGGATTGATATTATTCCGCTATGGCCGAAAGCACTATCATCAATACATTGAAGACTGTTTGGTAATCTTATATGCTTCATATTAGAACAGCCATAAAATGAGCGGAATCCAATGCCGACAATCCCCTCTGGAATTTCTATTGAAGAAATAGATGTCCCTGCAAAAGCATTACTTCCAATAACACTTACATCTGAAGGAATTGTCGTGTTAGAACATCCCACTATAAGCGTATTTGATTCAGTCTCAACAATTGCGTTGCAATCCTGCCGTGAATCATATTTCTTGTTATTTTTTGAAACAATTATTGACTTCAAGCCAGTACAGCCTTCGAAAGCATCTTCACCTATAGACAAGATGTTTGATGGAATAAACAATGTATCCAAACCACGACAATCCTGAAATGCTAAATCATAAATGGAGATAACACTATCAGGAATTACCGTTCTTTTACATCCTGCAACCAATATATTTTGTTCTGTAAGGATGATAGCATTACAGTCATCTCTGGAGTCTAGGAATTTATTACTCTTGTCAATTACGATAGACTCCAAAGAATCACATCCAGAAAAGATTCCACCTATGGCTGACATCACGCTGGATGGTATGACTATTGATGTCATCTGCCTACAACCTTGAAAAGAATTAAGGCCAACCACATTATATTTTTTCCCTTCTATAGTTAGTTCAGAAGGTATTTCTACTGCTCCAGAAAGATTATCACTTGCTGGTCCAACATATACAGAATAAGACCAGAACATCTGAGCATGGTGACTATAACAAAGTTGCCCATCAGAATAGCTCCAACTTCCTATTTCATCGTCATCATATATTAAATTATCTGACGTTAAGATAATTTCTTTTTGCTTCATATAGTTTATTTATTATACCATTGTTGAATCTATGCAAAATATTTAACAACTAACCAGCGTAGGCAAGATGGAATCTTTGCAAGAATCTCCTCTTTGTAGCGTTGCCGTTCATTCCTTTTTATCTCATCTATCTTTTCCGAGGTTTCATTTCTAACTGCAGCAATCTGGTCACTAGCATTTTTCTGAACTTTTCGGACGGTTTCATCTGCGCCTTGCTTAATCAGTTTAGTGTACTCATCAACTTTCCTATCAAAAGCCTCTTTCTCTTCTTTGGATCTCTGAATTGCTCTACGTTGAAAAACAGTGGCATTCCATTCTTCCGTGTTGAATGTGATATGGTTGCCGCACTCAGGACACTTTTGGACCGAGACCCCTTTCTTATTCTGCTTATTCTCCCTTGATGCTCCACAGACAGGACATGTATAATCATACCTTAATTCAAAGTTTCTCTTCTCCTGATATTTTGAAAATAGGGTATACAGGGAGTCATTAAGTGTTTCGTTTAACTGACATATTCTTTCATTATGGAAATCACGGGCACAGTAATTGTCATAAATAAAAAGGAATGCTTCTAGTCGACTGTAACCTGATTTGAGGAAGTCTTTGAAATATACTCTATTCCATCGTTCGAATTCACCTTTGACATCTTCCACAAGTTTATCCAATAATTGTTTTGCGAGAAGGATATTCCTATGATATTCAGCAATCTGACTTTCTGTCTGTTTAAAGCAATCTATGATCAGAGAACGCTTTTCATCATCTTTTTCCCAAATATCAACGGCTACATCTACTAGCGGGTCAATGTCTTTAAGGTTGAGAACCTCGCTTTTGATATTTCCATAGATGACACATATCAACAAATTTATCTTCTTATACGTGTCTGGCTTTAAATAACCAAGACAATGATCTTTTGCCTGGTATCCATCCAACACAAGTTCTCCAAATCCAAAATAGATGGTTGCCAATTCTGCATAAACTTCGTTCATCATGTCCATAGGGCTATAAAGCCCCTTTACGAACAAGACTTTGTGACATATTTCATGTGCCAAAACTGCCACGGATGCCTTCCAATTATTCCTGAAAGAATCGGAAACGTGAATATGAACGACCTTTTCTGTCCCATTATTCTTACAGTCACCGCCGGTTCCTTCAGCAGTCTTTGCGTATGTAACATCTAATTCATAGCCGAACAGGCCTACAAAATCCAACATTTTCCGAGTTTCTTCGGCTAAGATATAATCAGTAACCATAGTGTCAGCTACAGCAGTAGGGATATATATCCTAAATTCTTCACGCGGGACTTTTTTCTCTATGTCATGAAGATGTGACAATATCTGTCTTGGTGTAAGATCGAATCTCTTATCTTCCATAGCTTATTCGTGCTTTATTTCGTTTATAACTTTGACAAATTCAAGGGGCAACATGATATTCCTTTCGCCTAATGCATTAGCGAATAGAGGAGCGATTTCTTTATCTTTGAAACCTGCGATACCACAACCGATGCGTGTAACAAGAAACCTTAGTTCAGGGTGTTCACGCGCAAAGGCAATGAAGTCATCCACATAAGGCTTAATTGTATTTACACCACCTTGCATTGTCGGGATGGCATAACTCTGCCCTTGCAGTCCTACACCCTGTCCCCAAACTGCGCCAAAATAACGCTGAGCATGTTTAGCTGCCCCTCCTTGATGCCAGCCACGAAGGTTACTGCCAAACACAAACACTTCATTATCTGCAAGTGAGTTGACAACATCCGGTGTGTACATCATCTGCACGTCATCAGAGGAGGTTAACTTCTCAGATGATTTTGTTTCTTTTTTGAAGAAGTCAAGAATACCCATGACATACATTCTTTTAGGTCACAAAGATACAAATAAATATTCAATTTAGTGCTTTTCCTTTCATTTTTCTCTCAATTATAAGCTGGATTTATCACGACAGGCAGTTTTTAATCAGAAAACACTTCATCAACGTGACGTAAATGAAGATATTGCTTTTTCATGTACTCAATAATGTTCCCGGCTATTTTTGAAGCAATATTCCTGCCAGCTGGTTTGTCATGCTTGTTGACGAAAACACCAATTGTATAGCGAGGTTTTTCATACGGAAAGAAGGCCGCAGCGAAACAGCCCCTACAATTTATGGCATCAGGAGGACTTACATTTACTATTCCAGCAACACGAATATATGAAGACTTCATTTTAAGACCTGTTCCATATTCTACTGTTTCAAACATTGCAGAAGCCAAAGAGTCTAATCCTGCATTGTTCTTAACCTCACAAATCGGGGTAGTGGAATCATTCTCATTAAACCTCATCAAAAGTTTTCCTTGATTGGCAACCATATTCACCCATGCAGTTTGCTGGTACAGGGAGAACGGAGATTTATAACCAATAATATCGCATGGTGACCAGTAACCCCAAGAGTCGCTCTCTTGATAATTATCTGCTTCACCATCATAATTTTCAAAAAAGATACCAGTTCTTCTCACAGCAGCACCATATTTTCCCATGTTCCTTTTGAAGGCAGTTTCTACTGCTTTATAGATTCCAACATCAGAAAGATCAAGAGATCTTTTCAAAGTCAGAGTTCCAAATCCACCTCTTTTGTGGCTTAAGTCTTCTATCACACATCCAGTAAGACTATCTTTATATAATCCATTCCCTGTTTCTACTAAATAATCAGGACTAAGATGCCCCATCATACTAAGATAAAGAACAGCCCGGCTAATACCAGCTGGTACCGACTCGCTGTTACCATCAGGAATATCCTTCACTTTTCCTCGTAATTGTCCTATTGAAACATTTGCTATGACATTGCCTGAATTAACTTCCATGATGACAACGCCAGCTTGGTTTACGTCATCACCAAAGTCTTTAATGCCATCAATCAAAGTCTGTCGAGCATATTGCTGCAAGTTTCGATCAATTAATGTCTGTGCTTCCACTCCTAATCCAAGGAGTATGAAAACCAAAGAAACAACCTGTCTATTCATATATTTCGTCATTTTTACGTTTTATCTTTTATTTGTTTGCTATCTCTCAAAGAATCTTTGAAAAATTGCTCTATTCTCTTCACTAACAGGACTGAAAGGAATCAAATGTGGTACGGCAGCAATCTGGAATTTGATAGAGGTACAATTCAGAAACTCTGGAGACTTTCCCATTTGGAAAATAAGCCGTTCAAGACTAATATAATCGTGATATGATATTTCAATCTCTCCTTCTGTTTCTTTTCCTATTACATATATTCCATACAAGGATTCATCATCGGTAACATCTCGGTCATGTCTCATGACTGCCTCCACGACATAGACAACTTCATTCTTTTCATTCGTTAAAATTACATAATCAACTCCATTGCTGACATTATATGGACTATCATTAGTCTTAATATAAAGCATCTTCAATCCAGTGGTTTCATCAAATCCAAATGGATATCTCTGAATAGTACAATGGAAACTATGCTCCATTGATTCTAGGTATGCAATCTCCCTTTTATATTCGACATATGCTGAGTCATTCTTCATTGATTCTTGATATTCTAGGGGAGGGTATTTACCTTTTAACTTTGCGAACTCCTTCCGAGCTGCTGCCATTTGGCGGAGAAACCGTTCACTTGTGTGTAATTTCATATATGCTACAGAAGCTGCTTGAAAACCAGCATCAACATCACTCTGCCAGTGAGCTCCTACAATCACACGGCTTTCACCATACATTAGGCCCCTGGCCAAAAGAGTGTCGGCTGCGTCAGGATTGATTTCCGTAAGCAACAAGGCTGCACTCCAGCCGAGTATAGTATGGCCCGAAGGATAGGAACCATTCATCCTTAAACTCGGTTCATCCTTTGGAACCAGCGTCTTTTCATTGAAAACCATAAACGGCCTTGGTCTCATGTACTTCGACTTGGGAAGTTTGCAGATAGAATCAGTTGTAGCCAACGCATCCTGAAGCAGTTTGTATGTTTCAGGAGTATTTTGCTTTGAGATTTGCAGACCAAAGGGAATCGAATACTCCTTGATGATTGTAGCCAACCCATAATGGGCGTCTCGTACTGCAATAGCAGCACGCTCAGGGTTAAGCCTTTGGGCCTTGCCCCAATAATACCTTTTCACGTCCCTAATGAACTCTTCTGAGTCATCTTTTGGAGGTGCCTTATACCAGTTAAGCATATCCGGCATTTCTTGAGAAGTAAAGTACGGTTCAACCTTGTGCGGTTGCGCATTTGCGCTACAAAGTGCAGCAAGACAAGCAAATACAACAAAATAAGATTTTAGACTTTTCATTTTGACTATTGATTCGTTAAACATTACTATTTATACTTAATCAAGACTTAACTTAATCGTTGTAAGGTTGAGTTTCAATTGTCCATTGCAGACTTGTTTTATGTCTTCCCCACGAACTACCACAGTTCGCACACCGAAGATTGAAGTCAATGACCTTAACAGAATCCTTCAGACGAGCACTAAAATACTCTTTGCAATTTGCGTTACAAAAGCGTGTTGTATCAGAATACTCCATTGCTTCAATCCTTTGTATTTTGTTAATACGTGGATCCTTAAAATCCTCATCACATAAATCTACGCAAGAGTAGAAATAACAAGCAACTATTGTAACGACAATAAATGCTCCAAAAAACAGTTTGATAATCTTCATAACATTTGTCGTGTTTGTTAAACAATTATTATCTGGCCGCAGGGTGTACCCATCCGTCTCTATGTTTGATGTTTTGGGGGTTTGTTAATGACAGATACGGAGGCAAACTGAGTCTGTTACAAGCAATCCAATCAATAATATGCCGGGCCACATCAGAAGGGTTAGCATACCCTTTTCCCCAATTTCTCCATATATACACACCAATGGTATATTTTGGTTTTTCGTATGGGAAGAAGGCTGCTGCAAACTGTCCTTTATAACCATCAGCATCTTTCTTGCTGACATTCGTCATTGCCGCCACGGAGACAAATTCGCTATTCATTCTGCGTCCCAAGCCGTCAGTGACACACTCTCTCATTGCAGAACGCAAGCTATCCAACCCTTCTTTGTTGGAAATAGAATCAAATGGCAAAACATCATCTTGCACGTCTTTTCTAATGATAAATTTTCCACCAGCAACGGCATTACACCAACACACTTGTTGCAGTAAAGACATCAAAGCCGAGTGACCGAGGATATCATGAGACTGCCATTTTGTCCCAGATCCTGTCAAAGTTCTTCCTCCCATGCTGATGCCAGTTTTTTTAATAGCATCGGAACACTTCATCATATCTTTATCCCACACCTTTTCTGCAGCCTTAAGAATACCAATGTCTGAGTTGAGGGCGAATGCTCTTTTAAGGTCTATCAGTAGATAGCCACCACGCTTGTGGTTATGGTCCTCTATAGTACAACCAGACGAATCAATATAAAGGCCATCACCAACATCTTGTACCATATACGGATCTGTGTCTGGCATCATGGCAAGATAGAGTACACTTCTGCCAAGTCCACTTGGTACATATTGTGTGTTTCCGTGAGGATTTCTGATGAAGTTTCCATCTTTGTAAAAAAGACTCACGTTTGCAACAACGTTGCCTGTGGCCACCTCCATCACAACAACGCCAGCATAACGTAACTCCTCTTCAGAAAGTGTGCTGATCTCTTCTGCCAATTCTCCACTGACAATGCGCTCTAATTCCTTATCTGCTAATGGCTGGGCTTTTGCTCCCATCCCGATGAGCAATAGTGCAATAATTAATAATTTTTTCATACTTCGTCTCCTATTAGCTGTCAATACTTGAATTTAAAGCCTCCCATATTTCCGTGAATGCGGGAGGCTTTTGTGAGTTAGCATACAGGTCAAGATGCCACTGGCTCAGTGGGCCATGACGGATCAGTAGAAACAGGCCATGAAGTTTGGGGGAACTTCGTGGCAGTGTAACATGTGGAGGTAGGCCAACTAGTAGTCGGGTACTTGCTGGCTCTTGCCTGGTTGCTCCTTTGGGCGGAGCATGTGATAACAGCTATCGCTGCCAACACACATGTGAATAGTACTTTCTTCATTTTCGCAATAAATTTTTTGTTACACCTACTCATTAGCTTTTCGGCAACCGCTTTAATATCAAATTCATTATTTAGTTCCATTTATGCATCAAAATTGTACAGAATCTGTTTCAAATAAGCTTCTCTCATCTCTTTCTTCATAGCGAGAATTGATAACAACTCATCAACAGAATCCTTCTCTTCCTCCGTTCGTGCGAGAGTTTTTGCTCTCGTTAGCACAGAACGTGCTTCCTTGTATTTTTTAAGGCAGATAGCGAAGAATCCGTGGTTGTATTCCAAATTGAAAGCATCAAAATCTTCCATAGGGAAATACTGCTTAGCTTTCACTGCATTGTCATAGGCTGCTTGATAGTTGAAAAGTGCACCAAAACAAGAAGATCGAAATGCGTAAATAGAACTAAGCCGCTGGTCAATCAGCGCATCCTCTAGTCGAACTACTGCGAGGCATTTGTCATAATAATCCAACGCCTCTACATATTGTTCGTGATCAAAAGAACAATTACCACGTGCTTGCCACACAGCTTCTAATTTACTTGTGCCAATAGCTAATGCCTCTAATTGAACCCAGATTAGTCTTGCTTCATGACGACTGTCAGTATTTTCAAGATTAGTGGCTACCTCAATAAGAATATCTATCTGTTGGTATTTGCAGAGATTCTTATACCCCTCTGTATTAAGCATGATGTTAAAGAAGTCTGTCCCCTCCCATATCAAGCCCAACGACACAGCAATGCGAGCACACTGCAAACTAACTTGGAATTTTTCAGATTGTTCTGTATGGGATAGTGCTTTGTACAAAGCACTGATGGCTGCATGTGCATCTAATAAAGAAGCACTAATCAACTCCAAGTCTTTTTGATGGTTAGGGAATAGTTCCTTCAAACGCTCTATCTGCAATTTCACCTCTGAAGTAGGTACATCTTTATCTGCCAACATATTTTGCAGATGCTCGTATTCAAATGTCCACTCCAAACCAACACCTGTCAAACTCTCAGGAATTTCACGATCTTTAAAGATATTCTGAATCACACTCATAGTTTCTGCCGAAGGAATCGTTTTCTTTGCAAAATCCAATCCCAGTTCGTAATATGTTTCTGCCAAAGGATACAATCCAGTTACTCGATAGTTGTTGATATATGAAAGACACGCATCTATTTTTACAGATAGAGCATAGCCTGGATGGGGCAACTGGAGGGAGTCAAGTTTTTCGTTTATGACATATTTTGCATGTGTTGTTGCCCCAATAGAAGTCAATCGATGGACTTCACTGGCTGTAGATATATACATAGCACCATCTGTTGAAGCGTAGTGACGAGCATGAATTGTGGCATAATTGCAATAATTGTCATTTGACTCTCTTAGTAACCCCCACTTGCCTTCAATAATTGATTTTACATACATTATTCTCGCCTTGATGGGTGCTTGATTATTAATCTGGTCTATAGTCCACTCTGCTTGAATAATGTTCTTTTTGACTAATGATTCATTATTGTTATACTTCATAGCATCAATTAGATGATGATATATTTGTATAATACTGAATTGAGGCAGACTATTTATATTTACTTTTTTCACCCAATCATCGCACACATCAAATACATCCAGTAAGGCAAGTTGATAAGCGATGTAGATAGCCGCAGTGTTTTTTAAGACTTCATCATCGGTGCTTTCCCAAGACTGATATGCTGCAGCAAGACAGTCTCCTATTTGCCCATGATTTTCAAACCACAAGGCTGAGACAAAAAATGTAAAAGGTAAAGCATCGGTATCATCTTGCATGCATCCGATAGAAAGTGCCTCGTCAAGTAAACATTGGGATTCATCGTACCAAAAACCATGCAATAGAATATGGGCTTCGCACGTTAACAGTCTTCCATAGAGAAGACTCTTATTGTCTATTTTGTCTTTACAAAGCCTTATCGCTCTCATAATCTGCAATTCATCATTGTTATGGATAGAAGGATCCGGCTGTGCATACACTTCATAATACCGCAGGAGATTGACGATTAATTTCCCGAACTCTTCATATACAATTCCATCAGGGCACATCAATACAACATAATTAATGATGTTTATCCCCATTGTGAAGAAGTCTCGCACATGAAGCAAGTTATCATTGGCAGATAATGTCGTTTTATCCACTAACTTTGTAATGATAGAGTTGAGGATATCTACTGGCAATGTGACATCTGAAAGAACATCGGCTACTTCTTGAGGGGCATACAATATATTTTGTCTTTCTACCAGAAGTCCACTCTTCAGAATGGTGTCCAGATTCTTTCCAAAAGTGTGGGGGTCTGTCCCCCAGACATCACATAAATGTCTTATGCTAACCCCTTTGCAAAGTATGGTACAACCTTTTAAGATTGTCTGCGCCGACTCTTTGAGTTGAACATAACGGCTCTTGATTTCATTTGATAGTGTTATATTCATAATTTTAACTTGTCAATTTAGTGGTGAACTTGTATAGTCTGGTGTTCGGTCAGATACGTATGGTTTATATCCATATGCGATCTCTGTCCCCCTCATGTCATAAGCCTTACCGTTTACGACAACATAATGTAGTTTACCATACCCATAGTCTTTCTGCCCAATGGTAAACGAGTCAGGTATTGTTAACACCTTGCCATACTTGTTATAGATAGAGCAAGAATCTGCATAATAGAGGAAGTAAAAAGTATCATTCTTCACTTCATACTTACTGTAATACTGTGTATAGGAGGATTTTAATTGTTTGGTCTCCATGCGATTTCCACGTTCAAGCACATGTGTATAGAAAGGTGATCTAACTACTATTCCATCTGGTGTTTCTTTAATGTGTATTTCCATGGCAATACCAATGAAAAAAAAGAAGCAGAGAGCACAGCCAACAAGACCAAGGTAGTCTCTCAATTTTTCACGCCAATCAGTTGAGTCACCGATAAGTAACCCAACGCAAGTAATAGCCATGCCCACAAATATTCCCATTCCTCTCTGAATATAGTCCTCAACATAGATACAGAATACAAAGAGAAGAATTGTAATAATCATCTTAGCAAATAACTTAATCATAATTGCAATATTTTTTAACATTTCACCTGCGCTCTGCACTCTAATAATAGGTGCAGAGCAATTTCTTTTCACTTGACATATCAAGGATAGTCAGGAGTCCCACCATCAAAAACTGATGCCATATTAACATTTCCACTTAAGGCCCATACAAAAAATGCTATGAGCAACAGGAAGTACAGAATTCCTAGAATCCAATAATAATCTCTTTTCATTTTTGTTGTTTTGTCTGGATAATTGTCGAATACGCTAAATCTAATAGATCGAGGGTGTGTCAAAATAGGCACCCCCCAGAGAGAGCACTACATCCAGCTATGATACTCTGTAGGTTCAAAACCGCAACTATTGAACAGATACGCAAGGGCCATCTCAAGTGCAGCCATCACAACTATAATGACTGCAATAGAAACATCTTCCATAAATCTGCTCCAAATGCCCTTACTGTTCTTCTGGACATCAGGCAACGTTGTTGTATTCATCAGATATAACTATGAATTGTTTGATATGGGATTTGCGAAATCTTGTATAGTGAGGCATGAATGTTATTCAAAATCGTATTTCAGAATTGAGAGCCATATTTCTCCATAGATGATTGGAACTCATCAAATCATTAAGGCAATATTTCGTTTGTAAGGCTTTAGAAAGCATCGTATATCTTAGCGCTTTATCTGGATTTCTCGAAACTCCGAGCCCTTCAGCATAACTATCTGCCAGCAGTGAATAGGCCCCTCCATCATCTTCCACATCATGGAGGCCTTCATGAAATAATTGAATTGCTTTCTGATACTCGCCTTGCTGCCATAAGTATTTGCCGACATTCAGCATTCCAATTGGGTGTCCCATATCTGCAGCCTTCGTCATCATTTCTATTCCACGCTTTACATCAATATCGAAGGGAACAGCCCCGCAACATAGAGAATACCCTACGTAATTTAACGCAAGCATATTCGAGGCCTTGGCTGACTTCTCAAGGAGTTGTTTCCCCAATATGAGGTCATCGAAGTTGTCGAAGTGACAGGCAAGGATCCATAATCCGTGCCAATATTGGTCTGCCGGATCTACTAAATATGAGTGTTGTTTCGGTTGCCCGTATAACTTCTCATATATTAATGAGTAGAGTTGATAGCGATCAAAAAACATTGATGCATCATAGCAATTTTGTGACACATAGAATCTCACTGCGTCCTTATTGGACTTCCCTCCAAGGCTACTTGATGACAGGAAGAAAACATTGCTATTCTTGTCATCGCTATTCAAAAGCATTTGCAATTCATTATACAGACCAGCATTCTGAATTGCTGTTCTCGAAACAAAATACAATCGGATAGATGCCTCCAGCCAAGGTAGTGTGGTTAATTCTATACTCGAGTCCGTGTACATGTTGGCAACAATCAAAGTCGTGGAACATATTGCATGCTTCAACTCTTCCATTACTCTTTTTGCCATTTTTTCCGTGTGTTGCGTATAGCAACAGTAAATAACAAGTTGTCTCATAATCTACGAAGTCTTTATTTGTGATGCAAAAGTATATAATCTCACCTATCTCAATAACACTGCAAAGTTAGAGTGGTACAGAACAAATCCATAACTAATAATCTCAGATTATCTCAGTATGCCACTTTATTAGTAAAGAAAAAATGTTTTATTCCTTACCAGAAGTACCCAAATATACCTGTTAAACATCTTTTCCCTCACTGATTCTGCTGTTTGAAGGCCGCACTTTGTGCCAAAACTTTAAGCACAAGGTTTGGCGACCATGCACGGATAACTCGAAACTGAGGTCGCATGGTTTTCTTTCCATGTTCGTCTAAGACTGGCATGCCGTTATCATCCTTCATGCATGTTTGCCCCCAAACGCCAAGTTGCTTCTTTCCTGTTTCCTCGTTGACAAGACAAAGTTCGTCTGCTACGTTAAGAAGTAAAGCGGGTGTTATTATACATGCGTCTGGAATACCAACAGCTGCGAAAGCCTCACGAACCCCTGCATGCATTCCAAAGAGAGTCCTTTTTTACCTGTTTCAACACATGTGACAGGCTACCAAATTTGCGATTGGCAGTCGTACGCGCATGTGCTGTAATTTTCAATATACACATGGCATGTGCTATAGCACTGTTGATGTTTTTCTTCATAGTCGTGTGGTATACTTATATGGCTATACCTTTCCGTTGAATTAGACATATTGAATTAGAAAAGCGGGAGGGAGTCGAACCCTCTACGTTTGGAATTCTCCTTACGCATACCATACCGCCCGTTAGTCTCAGATTGGCTGTGAGGTGTTCCCTTCGGCTTACTCCATAGCTTTCCTGGTGTGGACATTCTATTTTGCAAGCGGGCAATATACTGATATTTATCTGTATAGTGCAGCTGCAGCCTATCTGCTGTTATTTATTGTCTTCGCTGTGGTGCACCGTTCGCATAAAATGCTTTCCTGCTCATCCATACCCTGCCGACTTTATTTGGTGGTTGCCTTCCGTCCGATCTTATCCGCTCCGTTCAATCTTGTATACCTGCAAGCTTTTAAAGCTTGTGGTTTATACTCAAAATCGCTTTGCCGCCTACACTGGATTGTGTGAATTCACGCTCTCAGAAGGTCCAGCCATCACTTGCTTCGCAAGCTACATATCGACTGCGTCTCGCCACTGCCTATGAAATGGGCTTTCTCGACCGTCTTTTTTCTCAAGGTTTGCTCCTTGCCACCCCCTCAGAGGATTTTGCTTTCATTCCGTAGTCCTGGTTCACCAACAGAATCCCGCCACTGCAGGTGCTCGGTCGAATTAGATCTTTAATTTATCCTTTCGACGTTGCAAAGATACAAAAAGAGACCAACTCCACAAGGGGAAAAACAACCTAAATCCCGACCTTTCCGTGTCGGGATTTATCAATTATTGAGCAAGTTTCTTAAGGCTAAATAGCTTAAAAACAGGTAGTTATTCTTCCGACATTTTTAGCTCGGATATTTGTTGGATGATGAAGTCTGCATCTTCTGACACTTCTTTTTTGGCATTAGCTAACTGCATAGCATTTCCTTTGCTATCTTTGAAGCAATGAGGTACACTCTCAATTATAAATTTCTTTGGGAATTCTTTCTTAGTGAGTTCTTCTTCGTATATACCATAAAGTAAAAGGCGCAGGCATTCTTTTGTTTTTATCCATGTTATAGGTTTCCATATTTGTGCTTTTTGACATCCTACGACATGAAGCCATGAATTAAGCGTAGCATCAGCACCAATGAATTCTTTGTTTTTAAGGGAATTATACAATTTCTCAGCTTGGGCGCGACTCAACTTTGCAGGTAAATTAGCTGGTACATATAGGCCTGGTCCTTGAGAAAGATTATATGGTTTGCCATAATTATTACCTTGTTGTCTGTCCTTATCATAACCATAATGGTTAGTCTCTATCTTGAATTCGGTTTCCAAAATAAATGGTTCAATTAGGGGCTTACCATCCTTCACGAACTCAATTATTGTAAAAAACTTGCTATAGGAATATTCATTGGCTATCTTTACATAAAGTACCAACGTTTGATTCTCTTCACTTATTGTAATCCACAAAGTGTAAATATTATGTATGCTATTTAGTTCTTCCTTATTTAGCTCTTTCTTAATTTTAATCTGTTCGGTGGGAATGGGGGCGCTGTCCCCATCAAGGAAACAGAGATTTAGCAATAGTTCATCTCCTTTATTGATATCTTTTATAGCCACATTCTTTTTTCGCTGAGCAGTATTGGGATCATTTCCTTTTGCGTCATCAAAGTAAAGCGTACCAGTATCTATATCCAGATGCATTTTGATTTGCAATTGAAAGAACTCACCGCGAGTTACTTTTTCAGGCATAAATACAGATGTATTGACACTATCATTAGATGATTCGGAACTTTCGCCGAGCTTAGTCCCTTCAGGTAGCGAATTTATATCCTTCCCCCTCTCTTTTTGTTCTCTTTCGGCCAACTCAATTGCTCCAAGATAGGTATTTCTGTATCTCTCTCTATAATTCTCTATTGGATCGAAAGAAAAGTATTTCAATAAATCTGGATAAATATAGCACAGACGGAACTCTACATCTGTTTCATCCTCGGCATATTGAATTCTAATTGAATCAGAGAATTTAGATAAAGCTTTAATTGCATATGCCATTTCTTTTGACTGGCAAATGGCAAGATCCAGAAGTCCTGTAAACTCTTTACTGATGGCATTAACAAAAACATCAACAGGAAGAAGAGTGTTATCACTAAGAACAAGAGCATCTATATCTTGGCTTTGGATGTGGTGACAAATTATGATAACCAGTCGATACTGGTTGATCTTCGAAAGACTCTGTATAGTTAAATCACAAACATCAACTCCGATGTCTTTTAGCTTCTTGATGGCATCGTCTGGACCGTAACCCTTGTTTGTCATTTTTTTTCTAAGGTCAGTTGTCAAACTGATGAGACACAGTTCGTCCTTATGCGGACAATTGGAAATCTTTGTCATATTTTAAAAGTCTGATGTAAACAAAACCTGTATTAATCTCAGTGGGTCTAATTTTCAATTTGTATTCCCTTATCGTGTTCTGAAGATGTTGAATCTGTTTCTGATGTTGTTGATTGTCTTGAACCTTTTGCTTAACTTCGTCTTCTGTCAGAATCTGACTACTTGAAGTGGCTTGGACGTGGTTTTCTTTATTGAGGCCCCTCATAATGTCATCAGGGTGTAGTGGCGCAACAACCCACAATTCATGATGTTGTAGCAAGAGTGTATTTATATCTTTTATGTCTGGGTTACTTGCTATCAAGTTTGCAAGTTGTGGATGTCTTGCTACGACATCTCTAAGCTGTCTTTCTTTTGCTAATCTTTTAGCAAAAGTTTTGTTCGTTGCTATAGCACTGGCAAGATTCTGGTTATTGGCCAAGGCATTCGCAAAATGAGGATTTGCTGCCACAGCATTTAATAGTTTCCTGTTCTTTGCCAACTCTTGTGTTAGACCTGGCGTTTGTACTATCCGTTGTAGAAGCAATCTATTTTGTGTAATAGAGGATGGAAGACGGGGAATTTTTGGTGCTTGAAAAACGGGCTTTAACCACTTTTGATGGATATACCCACCAAATGCCCATGAATTGTTGGATATGGTAAATGAAGGTGTCTGTACCCAAGAATTACCACTTATTGAGTCGTGTTTGACTCCAATTCCCTGGAATGATTTAGATATAGCAATATACGACTTGATACGGACAAGATCTGGACAGTTCAATCTAGCGAAATAGTTAAAGGCTACATTGTTCATCGCATTTTGCTTCATTATCAAACTGTTGTTGGCAGACCAATACATTGGGGATAAGCTTCCTGTCCTAATGACAGGGCAAAATCCAGGATAATCAGCTTCAACGATTTCAAAGTTCCATAGGAGTCTTGTGGAATCACCTAATTCGTGAGTCACACCATACGGGAAAGGGTAACTAATAGGCTGGGGATGGTTTATGATATAGTCTTTCACTTTTCCATTCTCACTCCAGGATTTTAAATGAAAATCTGTCATTACCATGAGATTCCCCAGTTCTGTATCATTAAGCATGTTACTCATATTGATAGGTGTCGCATAAAGCGTGTCATTAATGACTTTAATGCTATCTTTATTGAAGACGAGAGAAATATCTTTTTTCGTTGAAGCCAATGAAAGTATGGTTTCACTTCTTAATGGAGGCAAAATGTTAACAGGCACCTCACGTTCTCGGCCAATAACAGCAATCCTATTCATGCTTCGGAATGTTCCACAGATTAAGTCACTATCAAGTGCAAACTTACGGGCATTAACAAGAAAAGATGAATCATTCTGATAGTCAATATTATCTGCAATCACCCATACTATAAACCCACGATGTTTACTAAAAAAAATATCATTTGTCTTGGTCATCCCATAATCACACAGTCTTGGAAAGCTCATTTCGCATATTGAGTCATTGGGGAATTGTACCAAAAGCCGAGTGGATTTTAATCTTTCCCAAGAAAAAGAATGGTTCAAGGGATTATCTGAAAAGTATATATGTTCTACAGGATGATCTAAATCTGTGTAGTACGGCTTGTAATCAGAGCGATAAAGGAGATTAAATAGCTCCTTTTCTAATTGAAGGAATTGTATTGAATCAAGTTTTGCACAGCCTACGGCGTCAATTAGCTGACCATCGATACCATATAGTTGGTTTCTCGTTGTCAATTGGCCATCATATTTATCAAAAAGTTGACGAAGGTCGTTTTCCTTAACCCAATTATTTGGCTCGCTCATGACAAACACACATGTGTCTCCAAAATGCTTTAGACCAACGGTCTGAAAACCAAACGGATGTATAGCCCTAAATTCCTGCCACGTTTGTTCCATCAACTTCGGAGAAATGGAATCACATGTTGAAGCTTGGATCTTATGGCTGAAAAGAATCACAAGGGCCATAAATGATAATACTTTTTGATATACTCTCATACCTTATTATGTATAACTTTCATTTATTCAATAAAACTCTATCAATCTAACATTATATGCAATTTCTGATTCTCCCATCAATGTTTCGTTTGTAGGCATAGTACCAGGAGGCATCAAAGGTTTGTAAATCCTAAGCCTTTTGTCCTTCCGATAAACTTTCTTCTCGATATCAAGAAGATGCTGCAAGATCTGTCTTGGCGAGAAATATATCAATTGATTGGGCATATCCTCAATTGCCGGTATATTATTCTATATTTTAAGTTATTCCAAAAGATTTCATCCAAGTGTAGCCTCATATAGTTTCATCAAGATGCACTCTTGTCCATCAGCAAGTTTCCATAGAATCAACTTGTCACTGTTTCACATCTGCAAGATTAAAGTAGAAACCTCCAGCATAATGCGAATACATCTCATCCAAACTCGGCACATACGATACTCTATCCTTTCTCCAATGAATTTGGGCATGATTGTAGCTGCTGTTTTCTGAGACAGACACTACACCTCTTCCTGGAATGGATGCTTGATACTTAACCGTTTCCCCATCAAATGCCGAATAAATGAAGATAACTTCACTGTCTTCGTTAATATCATCTTCACCACTATGGTGGACAACACGAAGATTTTTCACTGCTTTTACCTTTCCTATCGGATGCCAATCCAAAGCAGGTTTCTGCTTTTCAATCGAAGTAGTCGAGGATGATGTCTGATTTGGATTCGTAGTACTTGCATTCTGTTGACCAAATGGTAAAGTAAGATAGTATTGTCCAGCCTTATAAGTCAAGCCAGTTAGTTGTTTATACTTTCCATCTTTATAAAGCCAGCAATATCCATACGAAACTCCTAGTCCATAAGAATCTTTCATCACAGCAAATGTCTCTCCGCCAATCACAATCTTATAGTAATTGGCACCGCCCATATTCGTCATATACAAATCTGCCATGTGCTCTGTTCCAACAGCAGACAGTTGTTTTCCCCTTCCCTCATAGTAAAGCGAGTCCATCGCAAAGGTATAGACTGGAATCTTGCCCATCGATACTTCAGACTGAGCATAGCTTACAGAGCTAACTATAAGTGTAATCGCAATCAAAACAAATCTCTTCATACTGCTTATGTATATTATTTAATAGTTGTAACCGAAGATATAATGTTCTCTGTAATATTTACAATGGTCATTAGTTCCTCAATGCAGGCCCACTCATAGCATGAGTGCTCTGCATTTTGGCCTGAGTAGAAGTCACTACCACCGGGCATTACGTCTGGGAAACGTGCAACCATCATGGCAGATGTCGTTCCACCACGGGCATACTTTCCTCTCATTTCCATTCCTGCATCATGCGCGGCTTTCTTTACCATGTCAGGAACATAGGCGGGCATAGAGTAGGCAATGTTCTCATATTGCATCTGGTCATCGGTCTTTTGTGCTTCTACAAATGGGAAAGCGGCTTGAACCTTTTGCAGATTATCTTCCATTAATTTTTTCTGATAAGCCCCTTCCTGTTGGTCAAAGTAACGTAATCTTACCTTCACAACATAATCATTGACATTTGGCTTGCCTGATTCATCCAAAGGATGAGCCAACGAATAGCAATGGATATATCCCTCTTTCCCCTCTCTTGCACTTGGGTTCATTTCAGGAGGAACAAGACCGATAAAGTATGATGCAGCAGTCAAGGCATCGGCATATTGCTCATTCTTGCCGTAACTTGGATGTGCCTTGTTACCTTTGAAATAATAGGTTTGGCCTATGGCAGTGAAGTTGGCAATAGAATACTGGTCAAAGGTACTACCATCTACATCAATAACCATATCGGGTTTGTCACCGAATACTGCTGGATCATATCGCATTGCAGCTTTTCCAACGTCCTCATTCTGACTTAATGCTACCATTACCCGACCATGCTTAAACTTAGGATTCTTGACAAGTTCTTCAACCAGTGTTATGAGAACAGCGCAGCCTGTTTTGTCATCAGCCCCCAGTAGTGTAGTTCCATCACTTGTAACTAGGGTTTTTCCTACTAAATCTTTCAAATGAGCACATTGTGGATTGTTGGGGCTTAATGTGATTCCGCCAGGCAACTTTATGTCACCACCATCATAGTTCCTATGAACCATTGGCTTAATATCCTTACCTGGTGCCTCTGGTGTAACGTCCATGTGTGCCATAAAGAGAACAGAAGGAACCTTCTTTTTGATGTTGGATGGAATGTCAATATAAACATAGTAATCATCAGAGAGGGTAACTTTTACACCTTTTCCACCAAAAGCCTTCACCTCGTTATAAATATACCGAGCAATTTCCCTCTGGCCATCCGTCATTGGGAATGAAGTCATGCTTGGCTCATCTACAGACTGGCTCTCAATTCTTACATACGACAGAAAACGCTCAAGCATTTTCTCTTGACTTACCTTCCCTGATGCAGGAATCTGTGCCTGACATGTAAAAATGTAAACCAACAAACACAGAATCGTGGAAATCCTCTTCATAACGTACATTTATTTAGTAATTTGTATTTGTACTCTGCAACGCATCAAAACGTACCAATTCATTTATATCAACTTCTAGAAGTGCAGCTGTTTTCATGAGACTACCTAAGTCTGGCTGACAAGTATTAGTACACCATTTAGAAATAGTTCCTTGGTCTTTTCCTAATTGTTCAGCTAACCATTTATTGGTACGTTTCTTTTCAACTAACACTACTTTTATCCGATTGAGATCTCTATTTGTCATTTGTTTTAAGTTAATTTGCCTCAAAGATACGAAAATAACATGAAATAATGTGTCGTATTAACAAAAAATAGGAATTTTCGCTAAATAATTGCGGATTTTTCAACCCATTTTTGCGCATATTGTGCAATCTGTGCATCTTTATGACATTACAATAAGTGTTTTTCTTTGATTAATGATAGCCACTATCGCCGTCTGAAGCCATATTCTTTTTGACGATGCAAAGGTACATCGCTGTTTCCGAATGACCTCGGTATTCAGTACGGATTCCGTAAAATCTTCCTTTCCCTTCAGGCAAAGTGTATTTGACACAATCCGAGCCACACCTTCCGACTGCCTATCGTAACCATCAACCTTTTGAGGCATCGTAAAAAGAAAAGTCCCGACGGCAAGGAGCAAAAGCTCCAAACCCTAAGGGAAAAAGTTAAACCTCAAAAACATTTAGAGTTATGATTTATTCAAATTTTACAGGACGTGTTGCTAAGAAGGCAAAAGTGATTGATGGTGTTAATGGGCAGTTTCTTTCTATGGACTTAGCCGTGAACGACTATTCCAAGGGTGAGGAGGTGACGCAGTGGGTACGTGTTCAGAGCAGCGACCCTGCACATCTGAAGCTGGCCGAGTATTTCACCAAGGGACGCATCCTGACCATTCACGGCAACGTGAAGATTGACCAGTGGGAGGGTAAGGACGGCACACCTCACGCACAGTCATGTCTTTGATATTTTAATTGTTATTATCCTGATTCTTGCGATTGGCAGTTTTCCGAATCGCGGTACAAAGATGCGATTTAGCGAGTGCCAACAAACTCGTTTGATTGGCCGAGCGTGAGCATCTTCGCCGTTTGCGACGGCAAAGATAGACAATGTTCATCAAACAAATGGTCGGTTGAAATACTCCTTAATTCAACCGACCATTATTTAAGGCTCGTTTATCCTTATTAGAAGACCAAGTGATAGTAATCATAGTTACGGTAATGATGATTACTATTATAAAACATAGCGGTTATAGGCTAAAAAAATGGCGATAAGCTGCCAAATGTGCCTTAAAATTCACACATTTGGCAACTTATCGATAATTATTTTGGAGGAAGGAACAGCTTATCCATTGTGATTGTCCGTTGAATCAAATGACTGTGCTTACCTTGGGACAAGCCATAGGTAGTGACTAAGACATATTGAACAGCGTCCTTTGTTCCTGTTTCTTCAATAAAACGTGTCCTGCGACGACGCAAATTCTCTCCTTCTGCACTGGAAATAGAATAATCATCTTCGGCAAACTTCATTTCACATAGGCTGATGACATTATCGGCACGCTCTAAAAGCAAATCAATCTGGGCACCCTTGGCAGAATCCGTTCCCCGGACATACCAGGAATAAACGTTGCTGGCAATTCCCTCAATACCCAAGGCATCCTTTATCTGCGGAATATGCCAAAGGCACACGCGTTCAAAAGCTCGTCCCATCCATGAGTTCAAACGGCCAGAAAGCAGATGATGGCTCCAATACTGATCGTCACCAGAGCCTTGGCGAATAACTTGATAATAAAACAGCGTGTAAAGGTCTGTCAGCTGTATGATGGCATCCTTTTTCTTCTGTCCTATGCGTTTGTATGTCCGAATGAAACCACACCATTCCAACTCTTGGATGATGCGCGACAGCTTTCCATTGCTGCTTAGTCTGCCAAGTTTAACTATCTCTTCGCGGGTAAGACCTGACTGTTTCTTTGTTAAGGTCTCAACCACTTTTATATAAGATTCTGGTTTATCGAAGAGAGAGGCATAGAGCATATTAAACTCGTCGGCCAACTCGCCGTCAGGATTGAAGATGAGATTGTCGATGTTCTGCGAAAGACTCAGTTCCCCGTCAAGCAGACTCCAGTAATAAGGTATTCCTCCAAACACCATATAGGCCTGCAACAACTGGTATCGGCTCAGCCCTAACTCCATGTTTTCACTCATCTGTTCGCATTCATTCAAACAGAAAGGCTGCAAGTGAATCTTGTGGGTCAGACGGTTGTGGAGCCCACCATGGTTATTGATGATTTTCTTCACAATCCAAGAGGTGGCACTTCCGCAGACAATAAGAACGATGTCTTTTCTGTCAGTGGCCCAGGCATTCCAAAAATGCTCCAAAGCTGGCAGGAAGTTGGAACGTGGCGTGTCCATCCACGGCAACTCATCTAAAAAAATCACCTTGCGACCTTGGGGTAAAGTATCAATCCACTCTTCTAACAGCAAGAAGGCATCCATCCAGGTCTTTGGCTTGTTACAATTACATCCAGCTTTCTTCAATGAAGCCTGAAATCCCTTCAGCTGGTTGGACTTGGTTGCTTTTGCCAAGCCGGTATGCGTAAAGGTAAAGTTTCCTTCCAATGCCTCTTTTATGAGATATGTCTTGCCAACGCGACGACGACCGTAAACAGCAATAAACTCAGAACGCTTTGTGGTAAAAGCCTTCTGTAGTGTCCTAATCTCTTGTTTTCTTCCTATTATCATAATATGTTCGTTGTTATTAGTCTCGCTCCCGTATTGATGCGGATGCAGTGCAAAGATAACATATAAATTTAGAATAAAGTGCGATAAGTTGCCAAAAGTGCGTATTTTTAACTACATTTGGCAACTTATCGTGTATTTTGGCTACATTCCCCCATGAAATAGAGCAATCCAATGGTCGATAATTGACTGAGCCTGCTGCCATTTCTTTCCCTTTGAGTCCAGCAGTTTTGGATTTGCCATCAGTT
>ERZ842401.1985-NODE-1985-length-27990-cov-17.223913_pt1 | contig 27990 bp, 16 predicted proteins | sample MGYA00521270_ERZ842401 | MGnify/ENA primary metagenome ERZ842401 (study PRJEB31892, sample SAMEA3878208) | bioreactor metagenome | biome: Moose rumen | place: Sweden | collected 2011-10 | study: EMG produced TPA metagenomics assembly of the PRJEB12797 data set... | reverse complement strand
CCTGTGCAATATGTTATCGGCACCGCAGACTTTTGCGGGCGACAGTTCCATGTTGCCCCGGGCGTACTTATCCCACGTCCTGAAACAGCAGAGCTCTGCCGTTGGATCACCTCACACGGGGACAGGCACTCTGTGAGGTCGAACCTCACAGAGTGCCTGTCCCCGTGTGAGGTGATTGATATCGGAACGGGTAGCGGGTGTATAGCTATTACTCTGGCTTTGGAGATCCCAAAGGCCAAAGTTACTGCATGGGATATATCCGATGAGGCATTGCATATTGCTAAAGAGAACGCTAAGGCTCTCGATGCCGAAGTCATCTTTGAAAAGAAAGATATCTTGAACATTATTCCCGAACAAAGCTCGCCTACACGTAGCCTTTCTCACCTCTCACCTCTCACCTCCAAATACGACATCATCGTGAGCAATCCGCCGTATATCTGCGACAAAGAGAAAGAGTTGATGGAGAAAAATGTTCTTGAGCATGAACCGCATCTGGCACTGTTTGTTCCTGACAATGACCCGCTGCTCTTTTATAGGGCTATCGCAAAATACGCTATTGATGCATTAAAGCCCGACGGCATGTTGTTTTTTGAACTCAATCCCATTTATGCTGAGAATACAGAATCTCTGCTCCTTGACTTGGGCTTCAAGCATACAGAACTGAAAAAAGACCAATATGGTAAACTTCGTTTCCTTAAAGCCACTAAGATATGAAAAAAGAAAAGACAGAAGAAGAGGCTTTCCTGCAATTAGCCTCGTTATGTGCAAATGCCGAGCATTGTCAATATGAGATGCTCGAGAAGATGAAACGCTGGGAACTCTCTGATGAAGCCCAGGCAAGAGTCATGGCCCGGCTTGTAGAAGAGCGATATGTTGACGATAGACGTTATGCGCGTGCCTTTGTGAAAGACAAGATACGCTATAATAAATGGGGGTATAGGAAAGTACAGCAGGGCCTATGGATGAAACGTATAGACAAAGACATCCAGGACGAAATCCTCGATGAAATAGAAGAAACTGAGTATCTCAACGTTCTCAAACCTCTTCTTAAACAGAAACGTAAGAGTATAAAGGCCAATAGCGACTATGAACTGAACCAGAAACTTGTGCGCTTCGCCTACGGACGCGGGTTTACGTTCGACATCATCCGTCAGTGTCTCGATGTGAGCGAAATCGACGAAGACGAGTTTCCTGAAGATGAGGATTAGTTTCTGGACTCGTCTCTTAGATCTGATATCGCCAAGGCTATGCACGGTCTGTGGCGAAAGGTTGTCAGTCACTGAGGAGGTACTCTGTGGGAAATGCAATCTGCACCTGCCTCGTACCGGTTTCCAGCATGACCCTCAGGAGAATGTCATGACTAAGATGTTCTGGGGCAGGATACCCATCGAACGAGCCACAGCCCTCTTCTACTTCGAAGCTCATGCCGAGACGGCAAATATCCTCTACGAACTGAAATACAAGAACCACCCCGAGATAGGCGAGACGATGGGAAGGATGACGGCCCGTGAACTGCAAAGAGGCGATTTCTTCGATGGAATCGATGGGATTGTACCTGTTCCACTAGCAAAAAGACGTGAGCGGCAGAGAGGCTATAACCAAAGTATGGAGATAGCAAAGGGGGTGAGCGAAATAACCAATCTGCCAATATATAATAAGGTTGTAAAGCGAAAGACTTTTAATGGTAGTCAGACCAGTAAAGGCCGTTGGGAGCGTAACGAGAATGTGGAGAATGTCTTTGAGCTCCTCGATGGCGACAGTGTCAGAGGCAAGCATCTTCTCATCATCGATGATGTCGTAACCACAGGAGCTACTGTCATTGCTTGTGCCAAGGAAATAAGCAAAGCCGAGGGAGTTCGCTTCAGCGTCCTCTCCCTCGGCTTCGCTAAGAGTTAAGAATACCCTTAGATATTTATCATAAACGACATACCAATGGTGTAATAGTTCATCTTCTTTGTCTTCCTGAACTCAATAGGATCAAGATAATTTGAATAGTCAGACACGAACTGAACCATGTTGAAGGCATTTTCAGTAAGACCATCCTTAAGATAGTGATACGGATCGTATTTCATGGTGAAATTCTTCTTAGAGTAATCGTAGTCTACGAACAATCTCCATGCAAAGTTTGACTTGTAACGATAGGTCAGCGAAATACCAGTACCCCATGTGGTAGAACTCTCTGAACCAAGAGTCAGATAGTCCCATCTTGAAGAGTATTTCTCTCCAGCGCTAGTGTTAAAAGGATAAGATAAATAGCTTTCATCTGTAATCAGATTTCCGTCTTGGAGAACCAGACGATAATTAACATCCTTAACGTAACCAGAGGCATAGCCATCGATATCAAGCTCCTGGGTAAACGAACGTCCGATAAGGAACTTTGTTCCCAGTGAGAAACGATTGCTCAGAGGCAGGTTCAGATACAGGCCAAGGCTGGCGGAGAACTCTGTCATGTGATCGCTCTCTACTATACCCCCCAGATCTTCTATTGGGCTTCCACCTTCTACGGCCTTCTTGTAGAACTCTTCTTCTCTGTTAGGATAAAGTCCACCCATAACACCATACCAACCGATAGCCTGATCCTCGGCAGCCAGTTCTGTATATTGTCCGAACGACTTTGCTGACATTGCACGAACACGTGCACGACCACCGATACCTATATATTTATTAAAGAAATATGCTCCTTCTACATCTACCACAGTAGCCGGGCGGAAATGAATATTCGGACCTTCTTCATCCTCTAAGGCCTCTTCGTCGTCATAGCCGATGTCCGCAGCCTTATAACGCTCTGCGTTGACAACATCTTCTATTCCGAAACCGATATTCTTTGTTCCCAATCCAAGACCCATAGATATTGCGAAGAACGATGGATTCTCCGTGTCTGAAATAAGATCATTACGCAGAAGACCATTTCCCTTGAAGAGGATGTCGCTCAGGGCATATCCCAGCTCTGTAGACATGATACCGATACCTGCTCCCGACATGACGTCGCTGATCCAGTGACGGTTGTTCAACACACGCATAATACCTGTAGCTGTTGCAACACCATAACCGGCGATAGAGAACCATGGTGAACGTGTAAGACCATACTCCTTATGCAGAATGGTTGCACCCACGAAGGATGTAGCGGTATGACCAGAAGGCCATGAGTTGGCAGTACTACCGTCTGGACGCATCTCCTTGGCAGAATACTTGATTCCGTTGACAAAACCAGCCATGATGGCATACGACATACCTGCCGAAGCCAACAATCGGCCCCAGTCACTACGTCCCTCATATCCTCCGAGCTTAAGACCAACAGTCATGACAGGGCCGAAAAACTGTGTATAGTCATCAATACCCGTCTTGAAGTTGGTAAGCAACTGGGTATTCTCCTTACCTTCTTTATTGTTTACGCGGAACATAGCCTTGTCGCCCTTTACAGCCAAGCCTGCAAGAAACAGGGGCACGCCTACAAACGTAAGGTCATCCATGACTTTGTAGGGCTTAACACCTTCGTTGGTGCGGTTCCAGGTCATGCGGTATTTGTTGACATCACTTACTCTTGTAGAACTGTTGCGTAACTCCAGTTCGGGACGGTAGTCGCGGTTGGGGATAGCAACCAATTCCGGCTTCATCTCAGGAGACTGCAATTTCAATGGTTCCATATTCATGTAGTTTCCTGCAACAGCACTTGTAGTACCGCAGAATGCCATGATGGCAACCAGCAAAAGGGATTTGATTTTCTTCATTTTTGTTTTTTTAGTTGTTATTTACTTTTCCGTCGGCAAAGATACGAAAAAGAAATTAAAAACAATAAAAAAATGAAAAAAAGTTGCACCTATTCGCTGATCCATCGGAACACAGCACCATTTCTACGGGCAGGGTCGGAGCCTGTGAAGTCCATAGAGTAGGGGCTGCCAGTAGTCGGACTCTTGCCGATATAGCGGTGGTTTCGCATCGACATGAGCATGAATTCATGGTTCAGATAGTCTTGCCAGAGGAAGACTTCTGCCTTGGATTCGTCAGTAGTAAGACGGACATCACCGGCGATCCCAAGACCTGCGCAGAAGATATAGCGGCCGTCCTCACACTGAAGGATTACCTTATTCTGCCCCTTGTCTATGACGCGGAAACAGGTCTGAGGAGTGTTGTCTTTTGTATCTGTGTCATATAACAGACCATGAGCTTGTGCCTTCATGGGTTTCTCTGTTGCAAGGTTAATGATCCGTATAGACTTGCCGAAGGGGATGTTCTGACTGCGGTCTGCCAGAGGTTCTTCTACTGTGAAGTTGTCGAACTCTGCATAGCCGCCGTTCTTTCCCTTATAATTGAAGGCGAAAAGGGCATGACGTGAGCCTTGGAAGGAGATAAGCTGATATGATAGCGGCATCTCGCGACCTAACTGTTTATAGCTCGTGCCATCGAGAGAATACTCATAGTGGGCACAATCGTTGTCGAAGTCGCCAACCATGCGTAGCCAGAGTTTATCAGTTTTTTCCAAAGAGACATCAATAGTATCGTTGATGGCTTGCTCAAAGCAACGCATAGTCATCTCCTTTCCATTCTTTACTATACCTATCCATGAACAGGGAACATTGATATTGCCCAATCCGGCTACATCGCCGTCCTTCATTCCTTTAGTGTAAAGTTCTACTGTAGCGATGCTTTTTGGACCGATGACTCTCTGAGTGAGAGAGTTACGCGCCCACATGAGTTGCTCTGCAGGCATAGATTGCAGACGTAATCGCCCGTTCTTAAGCCTCCATTTGCTGTCGTCTGGGTTGTGATTCCATTGCCATACCCGACCAAGAGCTTTCCCATTGAAATCCTCATTGCGTTCATATGGAGCATGAGGTTTCTCGTTTAAGCTGATATTGGGTTTGAACCATGTGCGGGGTGCACGGCCCAGGTTCCCTTCAAGACCAAGCATAGGCCAGCCGTCTTTCCATGTGACAGGAGCAAGGGTCACTGTACGACCGATGGAATGGAAGTCCATCATGAGCAGTGCCCACCATTGTCCGTTCTGGTCTTCAACGATACCGCCCTGATGGATGTTCGTACATGCTGTTGCATCTTTGTCTACCTGGGGAATACCAAACTTCGTACCATCCTCACCGATACGGTATTTTTCTCCTCGTGGCACCTGAGTCAGGGGTGCTGCATGATAGCCGAATGTCTCGTCGGTAGTGATAGTGACGGTTTCGTAAGGGCCCCAGATACTCTTTGAACGGCTACAGAGCGTGCGCCCGTTGGGCTTATAGTCTGTTGAGATAAGGTAATACATTCCGTTTATCTTATACATGTGATGCCCTTCGCCAACAGCATTGCCTTCGGGAATTATCGTACGTTCTGTTTCCTCGATAGGTCCGCTCATGTCGGGTTTCAACTCAGTACACTTCACTTCACCATAGCCATGGATGGCATATATCTTACCATCGTCGTCGAAGAGAACAGACAGGTCGTATATGCGTCCTTGCATATTATGATGTTTCCAAGGGCCGCGGATATCTTTTGATGTATAGCATTGCAAGCCCTTGCCATTGATGTTGGAGAACACATAAAACTGTCCGTTGGCATAACGGATGGCAGGAGCCCAGATGCCCTGACCATAGATCTCCTTGTGATTCTTTAGTGAGAAGGCATCGTCATCGAAGTCGAAACGGTCAAAGCAATATGATATGTTCTCCCAGTTTACCAGGTCCTTGGAGTGCAGAATCACCGATCCGGGAACAGTGTGCATGGTGGTGCCGGCAAGATAATAGTCGTTGCCCACACGGATGATGTCAGGATCAGAGAACTCATCATAGAATAGAGGATTGGTATATGTGCCATTGCCATTGTCGGCAGTCCACGACTGGGCGGCGGAAAAGTCAGATGATAAATGATAAAGGATAAATGATAAACTTATCACCATAATCCATTTATTGTTTGACATAAATAATTTCCTTCTCATATTATTCTCTATTACGTTTATCATTTATCCTTTATTATTTGTCATTTATTCAATTGTTGGCCATCCGTCGGCAGTCCAGGTGATAGGCCGCTGAATGAGGATAGACGCGCCCTTATGTGCTATGCTGTAGCCATGGCAGATAAATATGTCCTCTCCGTCTATATGGTATGCTGCACAGTGACCGGCTGCCTCAAATACCTTTTTGTCGCCCTCAATAAACAGTGTTCCTCCGCCTTTTGCCATATCTTTTCCATCACGGTCGGTGTAAGGTCCTGCTACATTCTTGCTGCGTCCTACTGCTACGCGGTAGTTACTCTTAGCACCACGGCAGCAGTAGTCCCATGACACAAAGAGATAGTAATAGCCTCCGTGCTTGAATATAAATGGTGCCTCGATGGCGTTAGTACCGGCAAACTTTGATGTTGGGTTTGGCTCTGAAGGTTCGAACCCCGGAGCATAGCGCCGTGCGATGGTACGAGGCTTCTCTCCTTTAGCTATATGCATCGTAGTGTCGAGACGAGCAAGTTGGATACCATCCCAAAAACTGCCCCATACAAGCCAGGGCTGGTCGTTGTCATCGATTACGAAATTCGGGTCGATGGCATTCCAGTTGTCTCGCTTTTCTTGGGATGTCACAATGCTCCCTTCGTCATCCCATAAGCCATAAGCCAGTTTTCGTGTAGACATCAGACCGATGGAAGATCCGTTCTTTCCGAATGTGGAACAGCTGTAGGCGAGCCACCAGCGTCCGTGCCAATGGATAATGTCCGGAGCCCATACATGATGCGTAAATCCCGGTACAGAGTCGCGTGTCCACTTTGGAATCACCGACATCACCGGCTCTGGCTTTACCGTCCAGGCCTTCCGGTCTTTTGATGTCATCTGTTGAATACCCATGCCTGTGGCAAAGATATAATATGTGCTATCTTCGTACGCCATCACAGGGTCGTGCACCATAGGTGTATCAGTCTGGAAAGTCTTCATCATTCGTCTTGGTTGCGAAAAGCATGCTGCAGACCATACGAGAAGACCGGTTATAATAATTAGTTTTTTCATTATTCATCAGTTTTTGAGCACATAAAAGGTAAAGTGCTGCTGTCTCTACGACATCATCTTGTCCCAAAAGACAAGCAGCACCAAGGAATTGACAGGATTCCTGTTTTTTATCTTTTCAGATTACTTTTTCTTACCTAACGATATATTTCTTGCCGTTTCGGATATATATTCCTTTTCGTTGTGGATTGTCAACCCGGCGACCATTCAGGTCATAGACGATTCCGTTATCAGGACTGTCATCGGCCTTTATGTCTGAGATGCCGGTGGCAGCTGCAGTCTGATATGCCCATACGGTGACACCGTCAGTACCGCTCGACTTATAAGCCAAACCTGTGAAGGCGATGGTCTTGGTGGTTTTCTGCTCTAGAGTCTGTTCCACCATCACGCCTCTATAGGCAATACCGCCAATGACCAAATTCATATAAGACGTGCCCTCGGTGACAGCCCAGGTGCCAGTGAGGTCGCCCGTAATTTTTTTGTCGGCAGTGAGTTCCACAGTCACAGGCATGGCTGCCTTTTTAGTTAAGTGGTCTAATTTATAATTGTGGATAAGCAACTGGTAGGTACCGGGGATCTTGTCGGTGCTCACCTGCTGAGTGGTGGCAATGTCGGCACTCTTAACTTCCTCTCCGGTATATTCGAATGGTGCTGCCACGAGCCAGCCGTCCTTGTTCTGGAACACCTGGTGTACTCGCACCTGATGAGACTCACCCCAGTTTTGGAATCGCGTGTGGTAGACCAGATAGGTACGTCCGTCCTCGGCAGCGATGATGCTGTTGTGCCCCTGGCTGCGCTCACCCAGATTTCCCGTAGCCTGATTACCCCAGTTGGTGTAGGCACCGAAGATGTTTACTCCACGGTTGCTGGCAGCTTGGGGACCGAAGTTCAGCTGATAGCTGCTGTACACGGCATTGATGTTGTTGGAGTCCTTATAGGGTCCGTCGGGATTTTCGGAACGGAACACCCTCATCTGATAGCCTCCATTATTGTAGTCGCTCGCGTTTCCTCCTGCTGCCAGTCCGCCATAGGTTACAAAGAGGAAATAGTATCCGCCGATGTACTCGATGTAGCTCGCTTCACCGGATACATAGTATCCTCCTGCAATCTTCTTGCCGAAGTAGGGGTCTTGCGTGATGCCATCGCCCGAACCCGTCAGCGTGTATTCTACATCGTAGTCGCGCAGGCCGGTTGTCTCGTCAAGCTCTATTATCCAGATACCGCCACTCCAGGAGCCGTAGCTCATCCAGAGCTTGCCTTGTTCGTCGTAGAACACGCAAGGGTCGATGTTGTTTGGCCAGCGTCTGCCCCAATTGTTGCCCACATTGTAGCGGGCGGGTAGTGTGCTCTGCTCGCCAATAACAATTTCGAGGTCGGTATCCTTGTATGTTGTGCCGCTTTTGAAACCGCTGATAATCACGGGAGCCTGATATTGGTATGGTCCTTCAATGTTATCCGCCGTGAGTAGGACGATGCTGGAGAACCATCCGTCACCATTGACGCTCATGTACATGCACCACTTCTGCATCACTGGATTCCAGATGACATCGGGAGCCCAGAGGTTGCCGCTGATGTCATAGTTGCTGTTTCCTCGTTTCGACCATGCCTGTGCATCGAAGTTGAGGTTATATTCCACACCGCCCTTCTTCACTTTCGTCACCTGAGGTGTAGTAAAGGCATCCTTGCTATATGCATTGTCGCTTGAGGCTGTCTTCCAGGCTACTCCAGCCAGACTGTTGTTGTCCAGTTTACCCTTCTTCACTTCTGTCCATTTCATCATGTCGCTGCTCTTGGCAACAGCTCTGTGAGAGCCGAAGATGTAGTAGTACTGGCTTGCAGGATCCCATACCACACTGGGGTCGTGCACACTTACGCGGCTAAGCGAATAGGCGGCGGCAACCATTGGTAGTAGTAGACCCAGGATGTAAAGTAGAAATCGTTTCATGTCTCGCAATTTAAAGATGTAAATAGAGCCGGCTCAGCCCCTTGGCACTGGAGCCGGCTCTTTCATTTGGTTATCATCGAGTGTTACTCGAATACGAAGTGTCCACCTTCTATGGTGAAGCGGAAGCGGAAGTTGTTGGCTTCGATTGGGAGTCCGATGTAGCTCTGATAGTAGGTCTCACCATCGTTACCGTCGAATACCATCTTCACGTCGGCTGTTGAACCGTTGTTGGTCACATAGACTGTCACCATAGCCTCGTCCATGGCAGCAAGCCATGCAGCCCAGTCAGCCTGTCCGCCACTTGGTGTGCAAGCAGCGTAGCTGTCACCCCAGCCATAGTTGTCGGAACGGAGTACAGCATATTCGCTATTGTCCTCACGGGTGAGTACCACGTCAACTGTGTTCCAGTTGGCAGCTCCATTGGTGTAGTGCTTGAAGCGTGTTACGTAGGTCTGATCTACAGGTACAGTCCAATTAGCAGAGTGAGCAGCCCACCATGCGGTAGAGTTGTCTTCCTCACCAACTACCTCGTCGAACTCGAGATGGCAACCGTCCACTGTATAGCGGAAGTAGAAGTCATCTGGATCTACTGTGTTGATACCGATATACTCCTGTATGTAGGTCTCGCCGTCGGTACCTTCCATTACAGCCTTCACGTTGGCAGTGCCGTCACCATTGTTGGTGATGTAGGTAGTCACTTTGGCACCGTCCATGGCAGCGAGCCAAGCACCCCAGTCAGCCTGTCCTCCGCTCGGTGTGCAGGCATCGTAGCCAGTACCCCAGCCATAGTTGTCAGCACGTACTACTGCATATTCGGTATTGTCGGCCTTGCAGAGTACTACTACGAAGTTGTTCCAGTTGTTAGCACCGCTGGTGTAGTTGGTGAATGTAGAAACAAATGTCTCCTTCGGTCCAACCTTAATGTTCTCTGAGTGAGCACCCCACCAGCCTGTAGAGTTGTCGGTAGCACCGATAGAAGTGTACATCTTGTCTACAACATTGAATTCGGCTGTAGCTATAACAGGTTTAGCGGCAGCCTCGCCCTTATAGGTCTTGGCATAGACGGCTACGAGTGTCTTCTTGCCCAGTGAGTTCATATCAGGTATAGCCTGGAAAGTCAGATCAGAAGCCTTCACTGTAGCAGAAACCTCCTGCTCGAACTGTATGGTAGCCGTAACATTTGCAAAGGCTTCCTCAACCGTTGCACCTTGGAGTACTTTCTTGGGCACACCATTCAGAGTCATTGACAGTGGCTGCTTGTCTTCCTTAGAAGTGAAGCCGCCGATAGGCTCAATGGTAGAACCCAGCCAGTTGATATAAGACCCTTCAGGAACAATGAAGCAACGTATTGTAGTGTTAGAAGCATCTGCGTTCAGATTAACTAACGGTGACTTCTGAATGTAAGTCTTTGTTACTGTTCCATTGGTCATTGTAACCTCAAGACCACCGTTTGTACGATCTACGGTGAGAGTAACTTTACCACCGAGTTTGTCAACGCCGGTATCGGTATCACTCTGGAATTCAAGGTTGCTCGTTGCCAGACTTCTGTCGATATAGTCACCCCACTCAGAGTTTCCGCTTGGCTGATAGTCGTAGCGGATAGCACCATACTCCTTGTAATTTGCAGCTCCACGATCTTCATCGTTACAGATAATCATGGCGTAGTTCTTATAGGTGTTAGAAGCATTGGGATTGATGTTCAGATTGAACTGGGCAATCCACTTCTGCCCCTCGGGAATCTGATAATACTTAGAAAACTGAGCCCACCAGCCAGTGCTGTAGTCGGTGGCACCAACGGTATAAACGTCCTCTTCCAGGCCCTCAATGACATCATTGCCACCCTGGTTCTTAGCTTTCTCGGCAGCAATAGAGTCAGCCTTTGATGTCAGCCAGTCGGGAGAGTCAATACTGAACAAGTCGCCACCCTCACAGCTCGTAAGAACCATCAGACCAAAAGCGGCTGCACAGCAAACTGATGCTATTTTATTTAGATATTTCATAATTGTATTCTTTTTACTATTTTACCTTTTTATTTTTTACCTTTTTAAAGGTTCACAACAGGATGTACCGTCCAACCCTTACTTGAGAAATATTCAGCATTGCTGGTGTTGGTGTTGGCAGAGTTACCCACGAGGTTGGGGTTGTCGTTGAGTGTGCCCTGATAGATGGGGAAGAACTCGTGACCTGCAGCGAAGGTGTCGTAAGAACTCTTGCTGCACGTACTGTAATCAACAGCATCCTTCGGTGTGAAGGTAATAACACCATCGTTGTAGTTTGCCTTTGTCCAGAAGTTTACTGCTGCATGTTCTTTCATCTGCTGCAGACGGTCAGCGCTGTAGAAGAATCCCCAGCGGAGAAGGTCGAAACCACGACCGAACTCACAGCCGAACTCCTTTGGACGCTCTACATTGGCAATCTGCTCGAACAGTTTGTCGGCATTACCGGCGAAGTCAGAGAGCTTGAGGTTTGCCAGACCGGCACGGTTACGTACCTGATTGATCCAGTCGATAGCCTGTTGGGTAGGACCATTAACCTCGTTCTCGCACTCGGCAGCGCGAAGCAGTACGTCGGAGTAGCGCATCATACGGAGGTTGATACCGCAGTGCAGACCTGTTACAACCTTGTCGTAGATGCCTGTGCGCAGGTTGGTGTTCTTTGCTACGGGCAGTCCGCCATAGTTGTTGTTGGTTACATATGGGATACTTGTGTTACCCCAGTCATTACCTTGTTGAACGGTGTAGCATACATTGCCGAACTCGAATCCGTCCCATTCTGGCTCGTAGGTGCCGATGGTCCAGTAGAGTCGTGGGTCGAGTGAACCGCTGGTGGTGCGCTCTGCCTTAAACAGATTGTAGAGCCAAGGAGAAGCTGAGAGGTCTGCCCATCCACCACAGTCGCCAGGACCGAAATTAGACTCGATAGCCGAACCCTGTGTGGCATTAGCACTGGTATTAACAGGAGTCCACTCATCGTCAGTACCCTGAGAACCGTAGTCCAGGTACTGTACCTCGTAGAGACTCTCGGCGTTGTTCTCGTAGGCAGAACCCTCACGGAAGTTGTCGCCGAAGTTAGCCATCAGTTTATAAGTGCCATACTGGCCGTTGATGATAGCTTTCAGAACGGTGAGAGCCTCGTTGTACTTGTGGCGCATCATGAGAGCACGGGCATAATATCCGGCCGCAGCACCACAAGTGGCACGTCCCTTGGACCATTCACCGCCAGCATCGCGACTGGGCAGCAGTGTCATAGCCTCAGAGAAGTCTTTCTCAACCTGATCCCACACTTCATCGTAAGAAGCGTTAGAGCCATACAGTCCTTCAAGTGTAGAATAGGTGTTGTAGTCGGTAATCAGAATAGGATTCTGGTAGTATCCGGCCAGATTATAGTAACCCAGACCACGGATAAAGAGCATCTGTCCCTTGATACGCTTCTGCGCCTCTGAGAGAGCGCTGTCGTCATCGCCAAGTACAGACAGTGTGTAGTTGGTTACGTTGATGGTGTAGTACCAGTCACGCCAAGACCACTGACCAATCTCGTCGGTGAAAGCCACGTTGAGGTCATCAAATGGCATGTACCATACCTGTGAGGAATTCCATACCTCATCGCCGCGGCAGACGTCGAGCATATAGCCGACACGTGCATAAGTGCCCTCCATACGGGTATGGTTATATGCTGCAATAACAGTCTCCTCCAGAGCACTGAGGTCTTCCTTGAAGGTTGCAGCTGTTTGCTGGTTGGGATTTGTCACATCCAGCTTGCTGTCGCACGATGTGAGTGCGGCGGCACCCAGCAGAAGTGCTAATGAAATATTATATAGTTTCATAATCTTCTTTTTTACTTTTTTACCTTTTTACTTTTTTACTTTTAGAAGGTGAAGTTCAGACCAGCCATGAAGCTGCGTGGTGTAGGATACGAACAATAGTTGTAACCAGGAGTAAACGTGCCACCTGCATAGTCAACGTTATAGCCCTTATAACCAGTGAATGTGTAGAGATTCTGAGCAGATACATAAACGCGTACTCCACTCACGTAGCCGCCAAACCACTTGTTGGGCAGGTTGGCACCGATCTCGATGTTTGCAATCTTCCAATAGGCAGCATTCTGAATCTGACGGCTGCTGAACAGGTCGTTCCATGCTAAAGAAGCAGAATTCGATAGATAGGTACGGGGAACATCTGAAATATATGTTAATCCATCCCACTGGTTAGCATTAAGTATATTTACGTGCTTGTTGCCGTAGCCATAGCTTGAGTTCATCGTGTTATAGAGATAATCGGTCACGTGATAGTTAAGTGCTCCGAAAGTAGAGATGCTCATGTCGAAGATGCCATACTCCAGATGTGCACTCAGGCCGAAGTTTATCTTGGGCAGACCGCTGCCAAGCACGGTCTGGTCGTCGGCAGTGATCTGTCCGTCACCATTTACGTCGCGATAGTAGCAGTCACCAACCTGTGCACCTGCTTGATACTCTGTATAGCCGTTGGCCATAGCCGTAGCGTTCAGTTGGTCAAGTTGTTCCTGGGTACGGATGATACCCTGATAGTCCCAACCATAGAATTTACCAACTTCCTCACCAACCCTCGTAATATAGGCTCCAGTGATATATTGCTCTGTGCCGAAACCAAGTGAGGTAACCTTGTTCTTAAGTGTACTTAGGTTAGCGCTGATCTCATGTTTCAGGGCATGGTCGCGGTTGCGATATGTAACCGAGAACTCAAATCCGCTGTTTTCCATAGAAGCAGCATTCATCGTTACGCTTGAGTTAGATACACCTGCACTTGCGGGAACAGGTACTCCATAGTGCAGATCCTGTGACTTGTTCTTGTACCACTCTGCTGTAAACTCAATGCGGTTGTTGAAGAAAGCCAGATCAAGACCTACGTTCATTGTCTTTCTCTTCTCCCACAGGAGGTTCTCGTTTACGAAGGTTGAGATTGCAGAACCCGTAACAGGCTGATTGCCGAATGAATAGGTCATGTTATTACGAGCCATAGTGGCCTGAATAGCGTAGTCGCCTACGGCTGCCTCATAACCAAGTTCACCATAGCTGGCACGCAACTTGAACATGTTCACGATGTCACGGTCGATGGGGAAGAACTTCTCCTTGTCGAAACGCCAACCGATAGAGAACGAACTGAATGTATCCCATCGTTTGTCGGGAGAAAGGCGTGAACTACCGTCACGGCGTACAATGGCCGATAAGAGGTACTTGCCGTCGAAGTCGTAGTTCAGACGTGCCAGGTAAGAGGCAAGTGCGTGCTTAGCTTCATAAGAGCTGGCATCGCGAGTCAGTGCATTCTGAATCTGCAGGAAGTAGGGCTCGTTCATATTGATACCCCAAGCTGTCAGAGTCTGAGTGTTCTCCTCTTCGTATGTCTGACCTGCAACGAGGTTGATATGGTGCAGACCGATGGTTCCATCGTATGTGAGAGTATTCTCAATCAAGGCATCTGTGTATTTGCGATGACCCTTTGTAAGACGTTCATTCTCCTTTGCCAGATATACACGGTTACTCTGAACCCATGCGGGGATCCAAGTTTTGTCTGTGCAGCTGGTAGTGCTGTATGAGAGGTTGAGCTTATAGCTAAGATTATGGTTCTTCAGCTTAATACCAAGCATATCGAACAGGTCGACATCAGCTGAGGCTGTACCCATAAAGCGGTCAACAACAGTATTACGCTGCAAAAGGTTGTTGATCAGAAGAGGGTTCATTGCTGAGATGTCACCATGTACGGTATCGTAATAAACTCCGTAACCATAGGCATCATACTTCCAACCGCTGGCAGAACCTACGATATCATCCAGTACCCATGTAGAGCTATCGTAAGCCTTGATAGTAGGCTGCATGTTCAGAACACCAGCCAGCACATTGCCCAGGTTTCCATAAAGACCCTGGATATACTCGTCGGCATTCGAGATTGTCTGCGAGTTCTGGTCAGAGTGAGAATATACGAGGCTTGTGCGGAACTTGATGAACTTAGTGTCCATAGTGTTGTTTACACGTGCTGTATAACGACGGAAGTCAGGACCTGTACCCTCGATGGTACCTTTCTGGTCGTAGAAGTCAAGTCCTATATTATAAGTATTGTGTGCACCGCCACCGCTAAGGTTTATATTGTGGTTCTGACGGATACCAGTCTTGAAAGCCTCCTTAAACCAGTCGGTGTTTGTATTGTCCTGGAAGTGATAGTTACCATCGGCACCAAGACTATAGCCACCGGGAAGTGGTGTGCTAGAGTTAGCTGCTGCAGTACCGAGATAGTTGCTGTACTGGTCGGCATTCATCAGATCGTACTTGTCGTTTGATACGATGTCGGCGCCAAAGTAGCCTTTATAGTCAACCTTCAGAGGCTGCTCTTTCTTACCTCCCTTGGTCGTGATGATTACCACACCGTTAGCTGCACGAGAACCGTAGATGGCTCCAGCAGAAGCATCCTTAAGCACCTGAATGGTCTCAATGTCGTTAGGAGAGAAGTCACGGATAGATGTTCCCATGGGCACACCGTCGATAACGTAGAGAGGAGCTGTACTTCCGAATGAACCGATACCACGGATACGAACCGTTGGGTCGGCGCCTGGCTGACCGTCGGTGGTGATAGAAACACCGGCAACCTTACCTTCAAGCATTGAAGAAATGTTTGAGTGGGCAACTCGCTTCAGTTCATCTGCATTAACGATAGATACAGATCCTGTCAGATCGGCCTTCTTCTGAACACCGTAACCTACAACTACTACCTGGTCGAGGAGCTGTGAGTCGGACTCGAGCTGGATTTGCTCAATAACGGCACGGCCGCGAACAGCAATCTCGCGATCCTTGTAGCCTACATAACTTACTACGAGAGTAGCATTGGATGGAGCGTCGATAGAGAAGTTTCCGTCAAAATCGGTAATGACACCGTTTTGAGCTCCCTTCACCTTGACGGTTGCACCAATGAGTGCTTCACCTTCGTGGTCAACGACCTGGCCGGTGACCTTGATGGTTTGCTGCTGAACAGATGCCATAGCGGTGGCCGGACAAAGCGAAATACCTCCGATAGCAGTTAGTGTCAGCAATGCAGAGAAGAAAAATTGTTTTCTCATTGTTAATTGTTTTTAAGTTATAAAAATTAGTTATATTATTGAAATTTTCCGCAAAGTTAACATTGTTATAGGAATATGTGGTGGACAAAACGATTTAATGGGTGGACAAAACGATTTATTGTCGTTTGTGCGTGTATTTTCCACCTCTTGACATGTATCAATGATATAAATCAAGGGGGTACTAAAAGGCACTAGGGCTTTTGCCGAACATCTTTGTAAAGCAGCGAGTGAAGTATTTGGGGTCGTTGAAGCCTACGGCGTAAGCCACCTCGGTGATGTTACGATTGCCGGTCTTTGCGGAGAGCATCTCCTTAGCCATGTTTAGGCGGTAGTTACGGATAAACTGTCCTGCTGGCACTCCCACCTCGGAATTGAGGTGTTTGCTGGCAACACTCCGGCTCATGCCCAGGGCATCGCAGAACTCCTGGACTCCGAACTCTGAGTTGGTATAATTAGCCTCCATGATTTCCATCACACGTTCCATGAACGGTTTCTGAGTCTTGGCCACCTCTTCTTTGTCGGCCTCAAAACTCTTTACAACGCTCTGTCGATAACGCTGCTGGTTGTCGAGGATATTGCGGATGCGTGTCTGAAGCTTCCGGGGGTCTTCTGACCCCTCCAAGACCTGACGGATAGGATTGAGCAGCTGTTCTGCCTCGCGGCGCTTTAACTCAGCAACCCACCTCTTATATATATAAATAAGGAGTGTCACAAAGAGGATTCCCATCAGCAGACGGAACCACCAGCTCTTCCAGAAGTATGGCTTGACTGTCACATCAATACTTATGGTATCACTGCTGTCAGAATCCGCTGCCGACTCGTATTTCACCTCAAAAACATAGCTTCCCGCGGGTAAAGCACTGTATCGCACTGAGTGCTGGCCTGGTTTCAGAGGTGTCCACTCGTTGTCAAAGCCTTTCATCCTATAGCTGAAGATGCCCTGTGTCTCGTAGCCGTAGTTGAGTGCCGAGAAGTCGATGGAGAACGAACGGTTGCTTTCACTTAGGGTGATGGTCTTGGCTATAGAGATGTCCTCACTGAGATATTCACTCCCGGACAGGATATCCTGATTGTCGACAATCAGATGCGTGAACACTAAGTGCCTCCTGCTGTTGGCTTCATTATTGTCACCGCTAATCTCTATCAGTCCGGCCTCACTGCCAAGATAGATAATGCCCTGTGCGGAAATAATAGCCGAGTTCCAGTAGAAATGAGGACTGACGAGTCCGTCGTACTCGGAATAGTTGGTAAAGGTCTTCAGTTTGGGGTCATAGACTGACAGTCCGTTGAGGGTGGTTATCCAGAGTCGTCCATTACGGTCCTCAACAATACCTTTCACTGCGTTGTTTACCAGTCCGTCTTCCTGCGACAGGACTTCGAAATGCTCCTTGCCTTCCTCATCGACGGTGCGGTGATACAGCCCGTAGCCGTTGCTGCCAATCCAAAGACTGCCGTCCCTGCTCTCACAGAAAGAGCTTATCTTGTCGTAGATCTTGGAATCGGGATTGTCAAGTCGGTAGGCTAGGTTACGGCAGATGAACTTACCATCCTTGCGTGACTTGAGGTCTACGGTTATGGCACCGCGCATGCATCCCATCCATAGCATGCCGTCCTTGTCGATGATGGAACCGATACATCCACGCACCAGGTTACTCTCATCGAAAGGTTCCTGAAGCTGTCTGGAGGCAATGTCATAGAAGAAAACGCCGTCATTGCTGCCAATCCATAAGCCATTGTTTCGTTGGTCATAAGCAAGGGCACCGATGAAGTTTGTGATTCTGGCCTGCTCTTCTGGCAGTTCAAAGCGACGCAGGCTCTGGTCTGCGAGATTCATCACATTCAGTCCTCCGCCCCAGGTGCCTATCCAGAGTGTTCCTTTCCCGTCGGAGGCGAGGGCGGAGACGCTGTTGTGCGAGAGGGCGGAATTGGCTGTGGTGAAATGCGAAAATCCTGCACTCCCCAAGGCCTTACGGTTCAGACCACCCTCTACGGTGCCTACCCATAGAGTACCGTCGGCCTCGGCATACATGGCATTGACGGGGTTTGGGGAGATTGATGACGGCTGGATGGAATGGACATAATTCTGAAGCATCAACTGCCGGGGAACCAGCTTTGCTATACCTCCAGACTCCGTTCCTACCCATATCAAACCCTTGTCAACCAGCATACAGTGGATAAAGTCACTCTTAAGAGGCAGACTGCTGGCTGAGCTCCATGCCGAAAAACTGTCGTTCTTGTCATCATACACGTTGACACCGTAGAGCGACCCTACCAGCAGTATATTGTCCTGAGTTACTGCAAGACTGGAAAGGAATATATGCGATAGTGCCCCTGGTTCGGCAGAATGGACATACTTGCTGATCTTACGCTGGTAAGGCTCGTATCTGAAGAGGGCACGGTTGGTTGTTATCCACACTATATTATCACGCTTCAGCATGTCGGTGATATAAAGACCCCGGAGTTCGTCGAACAGTGGTGAGATCTCCTCCTTGACAAGAGTACCGTTCTTCTCGACAAGTCTGACAAGTCCTCCGTCGATACCTATCCAGGGTTTGCCGTTACCCTCGATATCACGGATACTTATCTCAGGGGTGTTCTCGTGATAGCGGTAGGAACTTATGCGTACAACATTCCCGTCATCATCGAAGGAGAGCAGGTTGACATGTGAGAAAGTCACCAGCCAAAGTCGTCCCAGGGCATCGCAGTGTACCTTTGTACAAGGCTCAGACAACAGATCCTTATATTTCTCAGGCATATTGACGGGAACGGCTCCCGACATGGTATTCAGGTCGATGACGTTGGTTCCTTCGTCGTATGCCACCCAGAGCCGCCTGAACCTGTCTTCAGCGATACTTTTACAGGAGTTGCTGTTGAGTTTGAGCATGGGATACATCATTCCATACCCGTCGTAGCGCACCAGTCCTCCGCCATAGGTGCCAATCCACAGGAAACCGCCTGAATCGGTGAATATCGCACTGACATTATTATGCGGCAGACCATTGCTGAGGTCAATATACGACACGTTGTATCTCTCCGCCAACAAAGCGTCCTGTGCCTTGCTGCCGTTGGCGATGGATAGTGCCAGGATAATCAGTGCCAGTAGTTGCCGTATTCGCCACATAATGTCGCAAAAGTACAAAATAATCGTGAAACAGCCAAGGATTTATGGAATTTCATGCTTATTTTTTGGTGTTTTGCGCGATTTGCATTACCTTTGCCAACGAATTTTAAAAAAACAACGATATGGATGAAATGACTATTGAATTCATAATACGCATTTTTGTGGCGGCTCTTCTTGGTGGTGCCATCGGTCTTGAACGCGAATATAGGGCGAAAGAGGCTGGATTCCGTACCCACTTCCTCGTAGCTCTGGGTTCGGCACTGTTTATGATTGTCTCTGCCTATGGCTTCGAAGGGGCGATGTCTACACCTGAGCACCGTTGGGACGTGTCACGTGTGGCTGCGCAGGTGGTGTCGGGTATCGGTTTCATCGGTGCGGGTACAATCATCTTCCAGAAGAATGAGAATGCCGTGCGCGGACTGACTACGGCAGCCGGTCTCTGGGTTACGGCAGCCATCGGACTGGCATGTGGAGGAGGAATGTACATTCTTGCTGCGGCTGCTACTTTCCTGGTGCTTGTCGGTCTGGAGGCCTTCAACTTCATCCTTCACAAGCTTGACCAGCATCGTTCATAGTCTACTTGGAGTCCGATGAAGTTATTAAAGTATCTTGTGCTTGTCATTGGTCTTAGTATCAGCAGCCAGATGATGGCGCAAGGAGGCGTGATTTCCCTTATAAAGAAGGTGGGCACCCTGATTGACACGATGTCGGTCAGAGGTGTTGACAGACGCTATATCGAAGCACCTGAGAAACCTTGGCAACTTATCGTGAGGGGCAACGTGAACCAGACGATTGTGAGTATGAACACCAAGGGGGTGATAGAAGGCATGGAGTATGATGCCAAACCCTCGCTTAGGACAGAACCGGCACAGTATGTCGGTATGTGGGCAGGATACAGGGGCTATGGACTGGGCTACACGGTGAATGTCGGTGGCGACAAGGGTAACTATTTTACTATTGGTGCTACGGGAGGGTCGTTTGGCATAAATGTGCGCATTCACTCATTCGACAACAGCAGCCCTAACTTAAATCTCGACAGCGACATCCTTTCTGATAGTAATAAGGACGAATGGAGGGAGGTGAAGCTGATAGACCCCATCCATGTCAATACACTTATCGCTGACGGATACTATATGTTCAACGGCAAGAAGTTCTCCTATGCAGCGGCCTACGACCAGTCGGTGATACAGAAGCGCTCGGCAGGCTCGCTGATGGCGGGACTGATGTACAACTATACTAATATCGACTATTCCTCAAAATATAATGGCGACATAATCTACTTGATGGAAGGCCTGGGACGGGTAAAACTGTGGCAGGGCAGTGTGGGAGTAGGATACGCCTACAACTGGGTACCGGTCCGCGGACTGCTTATCAACGTCATGGCCATGCCGATGCTGACATTTGTCAACAAGATCAAGGCCTATGGCTATGCCACTAACGTAGAGGAGCTGATGGAAGACCCCATCTTCTGGTCGGATATCTCCAACGAGGAATGGGATGAATGGTTTTATGAAAATTTGCAAATAACCCCCATGGGCGATATGACATTCAATAGTGGATTGACCTTCAGCTTCGACGGCCGTGTGTCGCTGACCTACAACTTCGGCCGCTGTTTCTTCAGTGCCTACGGCCAGTTCAACAATATACGCTATAGTCACAACAGCACCAGCGGATATCTTAACGACTGGTTCGTCAATACCTCTTTCGGAATACGATTATAACGAATTAAAAGAACGTTGAATAAGGCAGCGACCGGATATATTTCTCCATAAAATCAAAATCCGGAGTCCCGTCAGATTTTGCGGGTAATGCTATTTCCGATTGTTCCATCAGCTCCTTTGTCCATTTGTTGTTGAAGGCATACTTGATACTTTCATTCTTAATGATTGTAGTAATGAAAAGAGCTATGTATGGTGTAAGTCTGAACTTAGGATGCAGTACATTGACATCATCTGTAGCCCAGTAAGGCTCATCTTGATAGAACGCTTCGCCAATTGAACCATTGTAGCATACGGAAATTGTGCCTGCCTCGCAGAGCTCATCATCATTGCCGATATGATTGGTAATACCATTATTAAAGGCCGAGGCTCCTACAAAATTGATGCGCCCCTCGAGCTGATCTGCCTTAGTAAGCCGTCTACCCTTGGTTATCGTAAACAATACACTCTCTTTGCCGCCCAAACGGAAGCTTTTCCACTCATCGGTATTTAGTAAAATCTCAGTATAGTCCGAGGGGGCGAGAATCTTTTTATATCTTTCTTTCAAAGGTGACCCGTAGAGCCTGTTTTCACTGACGTTTTCAAAGAACGGAGCTTCCTCAATGTCCTGTTTGAACAATGCGTATGCCAGCGTACGCTTCATAAAATCGGCCCGGGTCGGCATTGGTACTACGATTTCCTCTTGATAACTCAAATGCTCATCGGGCTTTATCCATTGGATGGTATCACTGCCCATCTGTTTGCGAACAATATCAACCCACTGCTGCTCAATGCTTTCCCAACGCCCACGAATGTCCTGACGCCCTTGATTCTTAATAGTCTCCAATCCGTCTTCTGCCATGTAGCAAGTGAATATTTCCTGCTTATGTTGAGGTGTGCCTACGGTAAACATGAATATGCTCGTAGTGACACCTGAAAAGATTTCCTTCGGGAGTTTTATGATTTTTGTAAGTCTGTGATTCTGCATCCAACGGCGTACACGACCACGGGCCTTCTCTAGTTTGTTGTCTGGCAGAATGAACGCACATGTAGTTCCTTTGGGTACATTGTTTAGCACATTCTCAACAATGTCCAGACAGCCATATTTATTCTCAAAGGGAGGATTCATTAATACCTTTGTGATGGGCTTCTGGCGTATCCACCATCCTGCATCTACTGAGCGACTGTCCATGTGCTCAAGATTGGTCTTGCCATCTTTGTGAATCAGCATGTTGGCGCAGGCCAGAGCATATATTTCACGGTCAAACTCAATGCCGTAAAGTTGTGTCTGAGCTATTTCACGTGCTTCTTGAGTACGTATGCCACCGGCTTCCTTAATCATATTGCACATGGATTTTACAAGGAAAGCACCACTGCCACAGGCCGCATCAAGTATAATGTCTTGCTTTGTCGTATCCGTTATCTGGTACATGAAGGAAGTTATGTGGTCTGGTGTGAAAACCTGTCCGGACTCCGACTTAGCCTTATATCGGTTGAACTCGTTGAAAAATATTGCCATGACATCCTCTCCATTCCAGAAATCGGAGTTGATATTATCGGAGATTTTGGAGACATCTTCTATAAACTGGTTGATTGCTTCTTGCTTACACTGAGTATTTAGCTTGATTTCTGAAAATACATCTAATAGTATCTGGAGTTTTTTGTTCTTTGCTAAGTCTTCTGACAATGAACTTTCCAATGTTTCACGAATAGAGGTAGTGAAAAGTTTGAATGACATTCCCTTAACCAAGGTCGCTCCATACCGCTTGGCTACCAATGCACATGCAGTGAAAATCATGCGATGGTACAGATTTTTTATCAGAAAGTCAAAGTGCAGCGTGTCGTTGATGCTATGAGTCAGTGAGTAGATTAGCAGTTTGTTGATGCGATTGGTAGAAAAGAAACTTAGATAATGCTCTTTATCCATCAGTTCGTCTTCACCCGTTACTTGTTCGTCATCTTTATATACTTCTAGCTCAAAACCATTATAAAGGAGGCCTACAACATGCTTGTAACGGCTTCGGACGATATGCATATTTTTTAGGAGTTCTTCGCGCTCCTTGCTCCCTAATTTGACATTGCTGCCTTTAGCCTCCAAAACGAGTGCAGGATAATGAGTCTCGTTTGGCAAATACCACCCGTCTGGACGATCCTTTATTCCATGGAATCCCAGCTGATTAAAAGACGTCAGCTGACCGACACCTGCTTTAGCGGATTCTGTTGCTTCCAAATGAAGTTTCGCTCTAGCGATGTCGCGTACCTGATCTTCCGTATATATTGTACTTGCCATACTTTCTAATGATAAGATTTGACTATGCTATGCATATTCTTTTGCAAAGATACAAATTTAAAGTGACAATACGGTAAATTATATCGAATTTTATAAATTATTTATATTTTGATCAATTTGTCAAGGTCATATTTTCTCAGATTTTTTGTGGTTACAGATTTTATTCGTATCTTTGCACTCGTAATCAGATAAAAGAATCGTTATGGCTAAATATTTAGACCCAAGAGCCGACTTGACATTTAAGAAAGTCTTCGGTGAGCATAAGCATCTTGTCATCAGTTTGCTAAATGCTCTGTTGCCATTGGCAGATGACGAGCGGGTGGAAAGTATTGAATACTGGCCTACAGAGAAAGTGCCGTCTCGTCCATTGAAGGAAAAAGACAGCATAGTAGATGTCTGCTGCCGTGACAACAAAAAGCGTGAGTTTATTGTTGAGATGCAGATGACGTGGACCGACTCTTTCAAGAATCGTGTTTTGTTGAATGCTTCGAAGGTATACGTTGCGCAGTCAGAAGTTGGTGAGGACTATGAGTTGTTGCAGCCTGTCTATGCACTGAACTTTGTGAATTCTACGATGAATGTTGACAGCGATGGCTATTACCACCATTACCAGTTGGTGCATCATGCCAACAGCGAGGAAGTGATACCTGGCCTGCAACTGGTGTTTGTCGAATTGCCGAAGTTTAAGGCTCAGACGCTTGCGGACAAGAAGATGCAGGTGTTGTGGCTCCGTTTCCTTACTGAAATTAATGCAAAGACGCAAGAAGCCCCTGCCGAATTGCTGGAGAATCCAGAGGTCAGCGAGGCACTGAAAATTGTAGAGATTGCTGCCTATACACCTGACCAGATGCGCGCATACGATAAGTTCTGGGACAACATTTCCGTCTATAAGACTTTAGACAATGCCCGTCGCCGCTCTGAAGAAAAGTTGAGGAACGCAGAGGCAAAGTTGGAAGAGATAGAGGGGGAACTGGAAAATAAGATAAAGCAGACTGTTGAACAGACAGCAAAACGTATGAAAGCCAAAGGCTTCTCAATAGAAGATATTATGGACATTACCGGCCTGACGGTTGACGAAATAGAAAAGCCGTTATAACATTTAAGTTACACATACTTGCATTGCGTGTGGCAAATACGTTTGTCTTGGTTGATGATGGACGCATTGCCCAATAACACCGAGCCATGTACGATCAAAAGATACAAGATGATCTCTTCTATATAATGCTTTACGGAGCAGTGGCAATGATGTCTTTGATGGCAAGTTGTTATCTATTGTTCCGGCGAAGCAATGCCATTGCCCCTGATGTCACATCGTCAGTACGCCTTCGCAGGTGGACTGCAGTATTCTTTGCCTGCATGACACTAAGCCACATGTGGTATGTGCCAATACTCTTTCTCACCTCAAATGAGGACATCATGCAGAGTTATCTTGTAGGTGCAGTCCTTGACTTCATGACACTTATCCCTTCTGCGATAGTCCTGTTGTTTGTCATGCTGCAAGACCGTAGACGACCGCTGTGGCCAGTCTGCGTGATGGTTGCACCGCCCATCGTAGGCCTGGCATTAGGTATCGCCAGCAATAGTATTGATCTTTTACCGCTATTCTATATCTATTATCTGTTTTTGAATATTGCCCTTATACTATATATAGTGCGCGAAGTAAAACGATACGGACGCTGGCTGCGCGACAACTATGCCGATCTGGAGCATAAGGAAGTGTGGCAGAGTTTCATAGTACTGGCCATCATTATGTTGGTATTCGGCATCTATGCATTTGGTGTCAAAGGTATGACTTACCACTACGTTGTTCAAATGAATGACATCGTGCTGATCTGCTATCTCCTGTGGCGAGTAGAGACGTTAAGCGACTTAAGCATCCCACAGACGCAGACCCTTGCGGTGGATTTGAGTATCCCCACCAATCAGGAAGCTTTAACTCAGCAGCCCGAGGGGAAAAGCCAAAAGGAGTTCACAGACAACATTGGGCCATTGCTACAGCAGTATTGCGTTGACACGCAACTCTACTTACAGCACGACCTCACCCTTCTCCAACTTGCCAAGGCTGTCGGAACCAACCGTTTCTATCTAAGCCAGTATTTCTCCAGTCTGGGTATGACTTACAATGCCTATATTAACAATCTTCGCGTCGATCATTTCCTCAGTCTCTATTCCAAGGCTGTTTCTGCAAAACGCTCGTTTACCGCCCAACAGTTGGCTTTAGAGAGTGGGTTCAACAGTTACCGCACCTTTAGCGAAGCCTTCAAACGCAAGACGGGACAGTCGGTGACAGCCTGGATGAAAGGATATTAATGGCTTGAAAAGCCCTAATGTGGCAGAATTTGCAAAAAAAGTAGCGAAATATGCAAGAATCGCGGCTCAGCACATGTGCCGTGATTCTTTTTTGATGGGGAATTGTTAACTTTGCAACACAATTCGTGTGTCACGATGATGAAAAGAGAAATTGTTTATTCTAACTGAACTTATCCCGAGACATAACAGACTCACATATAAAATGAAGAATATGAAGAAAATAAAGATTGCCGTAGCATTGATCTTAGTATGCATGGCAGGCTCGGCACAAAATTTGAGAGCGAATCTTGACGAGAGTGTAAAACCTGGTGAAAACTTCTGGCAGTATGCCGTTGGCACATGGCTGAAGGAGAACCCACTGGATGCGCAACACCCTATGAATGGGGCGTTCGTCGATCTGAGTGAACTGAACAAGAAGCGCATTAATGAACTGATTATGAAGTATGCCGCAGAAAAGCAGTTGCCACAAGGAAGCGACGGACAGAAAATCGGTGCATTATACCGTCTCTACATGGACAGCGTGAGCCGCAACAAGATGGGCTATGGGCCTATCCTGCCATACCTGAACCAGGTGCGTAGCATCAAGACCCGCGAGGAGGCTCTGAAACTGATGTGCACGCTCGATGCCAAAGGTTTCGACACAACACCTTTCGGGTTCAGTCTGAGTATGAACCCCTATAACTCCTCTGAATATATAATCAGCGCAGACTTTGGTGGTGCATCACTGCCTCAGGAGTTCTATGCCGAGCCTAACGAGCAGCAACAGGCAATCGTCACCGCCTTCAAGAGCCTGAACAAGGACTTGTTGAAAATGGTGGGCAACAGCGATGCTGATGCCGAGCGCATGATGCAGGCCGCATGGGCCATAGAACACCGAATTGGCATCAAGCAGTTGAACCAGGTGGACAAACGTGACCCGCAGAAGACCACCCATATCATGTCGTGGGAACAACTGTTGCAGGACTTCAAAGGCATCGACTGGACAGACTATCGCGATATCCTCGACATGCCTAAGGACATTGACAAGGTGGACGTCAGTCAGATCGAGCCGCTCCACGAGGTAGAAAAAGTGCTGGCTGAGGCGAGCGTTGAGGACTTGAAAGCGTACATAGAACTGCACGTCATAAGAGCCTTTCGCCATTACCTCAGCGATGCTTTTGAAGACCGCTGTTTCGAAGCCAGCAAAGCCGTCAGTGGTGTGCAGGAACAGGAGCCCCGTTGGAAACGTGCCGTCAGCGAAATCAGTGACAATTTGGGCGAGACCATCGGCAAACTGTATGTGGCTGAGTACTTTCCCGAAACGAGCAAACAGCGTGTCTATCGTCTGGTGAAGGACTTGCAGCAGGCCTTCGAGGATCGTCTGAAAGAAAACACATGGATGAGCGATTCTACCAAGGCAAAGGCACTGGAGAAACTGCACGCTATGTACATTAATGTGGGCTATCCCGACAAATGGGAGGATATGGAGAAGTTCATTGACATTCGCGAAAACGAGAACCTCGTCGAGAACTTCATCCGCATTAAGCAGGAGGCACGCGCTGCCCTGTTCCGCAAGTATTGGCGTAAGCCTGTAGATAAGAAGATGATGCCATTTTCCCCACAGACGGTGAACGCCTGCTACATTCCGCTATTCAACAGCATCAACTTCCCCGCTGCCATCTTGCAGCCACCGTTCTTTGACGCAGAGGCCGACTACGTCTCGAACTATGGAGCCGTCGGTACCGTTATTGGCCACGAACTGACTCACGGCTTTGACGATGAAGGTTGCCAGTACGACAAGGACGGAAACCTAAAGAATTGGTGGACTGCCAATGATAAGGCAAAGTTTGACGAACGCGCCAAAGTTCTTGCTGACTGGTTCTCGGAGCAGGAGGCCCAACCTGGCTTGAAGGTAAACGGCCAAAAGACCCTGGGCGAAAACATCGGTGACAACGGCGGACTGAAGGTGGCGTATCGTGCTTTCGAGAACCGAATGAAGCAGGAGCCACAGGAGTCAAAAGATGGCTTCACCCCCGCCCAGCGTTTCTATCTGGCTTACGCCCGTATCTGGGCTAGCAATATAACGGATGAGTTCCTCGCCTACATAGTCAATAGTGATGTCCACTCACCAAACATCTTCCGTGTGAATGCCGCCCTGCCGATGATTGACAGTTGGTACGATGCTTTCCACATTAAGCCCACCGACAAGATGTTCATCCCCAAGGAGAAAAGGGCTTTGGTGTGGTGAGTTCTCCGTGCTTAATCCGAAGACATACAATATTATAACTCCTAAAATAATTTGAAATATGAGAAGAATGAAAAAGTGGATGCTTGCCGCCATCCTGATTTGCGGCACGACAACAGTTATCACGTCATGCATTAGCAACGACGACAACCCTGCCCCTACAGAGCCAAAGAAGAGCGATGTAATTGACTATTCACAGAAGTCCAATTGGTATCAGATTCCTGAAATTACCAAGCCCTACGACACGTTCTACATCCTCGCGACGGAGTATGTGGTGTCGAGCATGGAGGAGGGTGCCTCTGATTACGCGCCAATCGGCTGTCCGGAGATGATAGAGA